>Ga0194131_10000603_pt1 | contig 60885 bp, 57 predicted proteins | sample TA2KigO120mmetaG_FD_148631 | JGI IMG/M metagenome (GOLD analysis project Ga0194131, IMG submission 148631) | Freshwater microbial communities from Lake Tanganyika, Tanzania - TA2015053 Kigoma Offshore 120m | ecosystem: Environmental > Aquatic > Freshwater > Lake | place: Tanzania: Lake... | reverse complement strand
TAAGATACTCAAACACACCCTCAACCTCGGCCTACCGGACTGCTATGTCGAGCAAGGCACACGCGAGCAGCTTTTGTCGCATTGCAGGCTCGATACAAACGGGATTTTGCAGCAGATTGAGGAGTTTGTGGAGCGCTAAGTACAAAAATGGATAGATTACGTAAAAAGATTCGTGATATTCCCGATTTTCCCAAGCCGGGTATTATTTTCAAGGATATTACGCCGTTAGTGAAAGATCCGGCTACGTTGCGACTGTCTGTTCATCAATTAATCCAGCCCTTTCTGGGTCGCGATATAACAGCGGTTGCAGGAATGGAAGCGCGCGGCTTTATTTTCGGCTCACTTGCCGCGTGGGAGTTGGGGTTGCCGTTCGTCCCTTTACGCAAGCCTGGGAAATTACCCTACGATGTGCAAAGCGTGGATTATAATCTGGAATACGGTTCCGCCACGTTGGAAGTCCATATTGACGCCTTTGACAGTAATGACCGCGTGTTATTGATAGACGATCTTCTGGCTACCGGAGGGACAGCCAAAGCCAGTTGCGAGCTAATCGGAAAAACCGGAGCCAGCGTAGAGGCTTGTGCGTTTGTTGTTGAGTTGGATTTTTTGAATGGACGGGGAAAATTAATGGACTATGAAGTTTATTCATTAATCCATTATTAATTTTTCACTAAAACAACAGCTTTAAGACAAGGTTGATTTATTTATTGGATATCGACTCCGGGTTTGCCGGCGTTTTCAGCGTAGCATCAGAAGACTTGGTTGATAATGGGTTGGCGGTAACAGCATTATTACTTTGCGGATTAATGGCTGGTGTTGCAGATTTTCCGTTGGTGCTGACAGGTTCGTTTTTCTTTACAGAAGGTTCTGTATCTCCCAACAATTCGGCGTCTAAGTCATTCAAGTTGGATGAGCTTTTACCATCCGCTGCCAAGTGATTGCGCCATTGCAGAAACGATTCTCTAGTAAATACATAAGGATCAAGCGCTGCTTCATCAATGAATTTAAGCGAACCTTCCGCATTTGCCCGCGTATTAACCATGGATAATGCCTGGATAGGTACGACCGGGCTTAAATAAGTGGCAGGGTTGGCGGCGGCGTCGAATACGGCTCCGGGAATACCGCGTGTGGTAATAGGGCCTAAAAACGGCAGGACGATGTAAGAACCTTGCGGCACACCCCAGACAGCAAGGGTTTGCTCAAAATCTTCGTCGTTCTGTTCAAGCCCGACGCTGGTGGCGACATCGAACAATCCGGCCATACCTAACGTGGTATTCATTAATAAACGGCCGGTGTCACGTCCGCTTTGTTCGAATTTGCCTTGTAAAACGTCGTTCAGGACGACATTAATGCCTTTTAGATTATTAAAAAAGTTGGATACGCCGGTTTCCACGAAATCCGGGGTTACAGCTTTATATACATCTGCAACCGGTTTGGCGACATAGTCGTCAACCTTATCGTTAAAGGCATAGACTTTTCGATTAATGTTTTCGTAAGGATCGTCCTTCTGACCGGTTGTGACCCCTTCTTTTGTGGTGGCGCAACCGGTAAGGCCAGCCATCAGGCTGATTGCTAAGCACAATAAAAGACGATTTGCCGGATAATTATTAGACGCAAGCATAAGAATCTGATAATAATTTATTTCTTTGAGTAATTCTCAATTTTTTCATTGATTTTTGCTATTAAAGCATCAAAACCTTCACGTTGCAAAATAGATGTATAGTCGGATCTTTTCAACGCTAAATCACTGACGCCGTTGGCAATGATATTAATGATCCGCCAATTGCCGCCGTTGTCTTTTAACATATATTCGAATTTAACCGGCTTATCATCGGGTATATTCAAGTGATAATGGATAACGGCATTACCCAGTTTGGTTTCTCCTTCATTATCGAAGGTAAAATTTTCACCGGAATAGTCGTTGAAATTATGAGCATAAGAAGCCACGCTCAAGCGACTGAACACATCAACGAGCTGTTGTTGTTGCGTTTCGCTAAGTTTTTCCCATTCTTTGCCGACCACAATCCGAGCGATTTTATTCAAATCGTGGCTGTTTTCGACCGGTGCTTTCAATTTATCGTAACGGCCTGAAAAACCGAGCTTTTTGCCGTTTTTCATGACATTAATCAGTTCGTCCTGAAACGTATCGACAATTTTTTTGGCAGGAGAAGCGCTTTTTTCTACCGCTAGTACGCTCGTGGCCGCAACGCATAAGCAAAGCAAAACCCATCGCTTAATGAACGTATTATTTAACATATCTTTATCTCCATTTCTTTAATTAACTGGCGCAAGCCTGTTTTTATTCGACTCTGATTGGGATGCCTGAAATGGTTGGCGTATGTTTGGTGGTGGCGTACTGCGGAGCTGGTTCCGGCACCATATCGCCATCCGTTCTAGGACCTCTTATAGCGGTTATTAAGCCTTTCAGAGGATTCGCCAACATATCTTCGACTGCGGTCGCTTCATAACCACAATGCGCCATACAGCCTGCGCATTTAGGGTTTTTGACAGTGCCGTATTTTTCCCATGGAGTGTCAGACAATAATTCCTGGAAACTGTTCGCATAACCTTCATCGGCCAGCAAATAACAGGGCTTTTGCCAGCCGAATACGTTGCGGGTGGGATTGCCCCAAGGTGTGCAGTTGTAGCTTTGATTTCCGGCCAGAAAATCCAGATAAAGCGACGAATGATTAAGTTTCCATTTGCGGTTTTTACCGATTTTAAAGATGCCGCGGAACAGTTCTTTGACATCCGTGCCTTTAATGAAAACATCCTGGCGAGGCGCATGTTCGTAACTGAATCCAGGCGCGATAGTGATGCCTTCCACGCCTAGTTCCATGCAATAATCGAGGAATTCCGCGACTTCCGGGGCTTTTTCGCCTTGAAATAGCGTACAGTTAACGGTGACTCTGAAGCCTTTACCCAGCGCCAGTTTAATAGCTTCTACGGCGCGTTCGAATACGCCGTCCTGGCAGACGGAGGCGTCATGACGCTCTTGCATGCCGTCTAAATGGATGGAAAACGTTAAATAGGGAGAAGGCTTGTAATCGTCAATCCGTTTTTTCAGTAGTAATGCGTTGGTGCATAAGTAAACGTATTTTTTACGCGCAATGATGCCTTCTACGATTTTGGGCATGTCTTTATGGATTAACGGTTCGCCGCCCGGAATCGACACCATGGGTGCGCCACATTCGTCGACCGCTTGCAGGCATTCCTCAACGCTCAGGCGTTTGTCGAGAATGTCGTCGGGATAATCGATTTTGCCGCAACCGGCACAGGCTAAATTACAGCGGAACAGCGGCTCGAGCATCAACACCAAAGGATACTTTTTTGCACCCTTCAGTTTTTGTTTCATCAAGTAACTGGCGACAGTTAATTGTTGGCGTAAAGGAACTCCCACAATATTCTCCTGTTAATAATAATCTATGAGGTTTGGCAATCTGTGCAGGTTTGTTGCCATAAAGCGACAACAGGTATAGTTTAATTAAACACTTAAAATTAATGGTAAAAATGAAATCTTTAGTTTTCCTTAAGGATCCATTAATTGCATTAACAACGCTATAATCAAAGACCTGAAGCACCCCTGCGCATCGAGGCTATAGGCTGCATATATGCAATACATGCCTTTTAATTTTAATCAATATAACACAGAATATTATTATATTTAGCAACAAAACAACATTTTTTTGCAAAATACCAACAAAAAGTTTATTATTAATCACAATAAATCTTCATTACGGCCTTAATGAACACCCAGTAATATGCGTGGAACCCGGTTATCCTTAGACAATATTGAGCAACTTGACGCGTTGACTGACGATCCCTTCCAAATGTTGTTGCTGGAAGAGGTATCCAGAACGTTTGCGTTAACGATCCCGCAATTGCCCGATAGTCTGTGCAAAGCAGTCGCCAATGCGTATTTACTGTGCCGGATAGTCGATACGATTGAAGATGAAGTATCGTTGACGCCGGAGCAAAAACATCATTTTTGCCATGGTTTCATTAATGTCGTTAAGACAGGACGCGGGGCGGAAGTGTTTGCTAAAGAATTGGCTCCCTTACTGTCGGTTGGAACCACATTGCCTGCCGAGCATGTTTTAATTAATGTGATTCCCAGGGTTATCCGCATAACTCACCAATTCGATCAGGAACAAATTGCCGCACTTTCAATCTGTGTGGAAACCATGGCTGAAGGTATGCCGTTATTCCAGGCGGAAAATATGCATAGCGGTTTACCCAAGATGGCCGATATGGATCGCTACTGCTACTACGTGGCCGGATGTGTCGGTGAAATGCTGACGCGTTTGTTTTGCCATTACTCGCCGGAAATAGCCGCGCATAAAGCTGAAATGCTTAAGTTAGGCGTATCCTTTGGCGAAGGCTTGCAGATGACTAATATCCTGAAAGATATCTGGGATGATGCGGCGCGCGGCGTGTGCTGGCTGCCGCAGGATATTTTTACCGAAACCGGTTACGATCTGAAGCAGTTAACAGCCAAAACTAACGATGCAAATTTTCGGGTCGGATTGGCGCATTTGGTCAGTATCGCTCACGAACACCTGCATAATGCCCTCCGTTACACGCAATTAATACCGAGCCATGAAACCGGCATTAGAAATTTTTGCCTATGGGCGCTGGGAATGGCCGTATTAACCCTGAAAAAAATTAAACAAAATTTAGGTTTTGTTAAGTCTGAGGACGTTAAAATTTCCCGAAACAGTGTCAAGACAACAATATTGGCGACCAAGATTGTTGGTCGAAGTAATTATTTATTAGATTTGTTGTTTGGTTTTGCAAGCCAAGGCTTGCATGAGCCGAACTGGATATACGTCCCCGTATTGAAGCTGCGATAGATATTTAGAGGATTAACAATGTTTACCGATGCAAATACAGATTTACAGTCTGACGTACATGACAGTACCGCTACCCCGATTGTTTTTAAGGACGTCCAATTGGACGGCGCCATTAAAAAAGCGCAAGATAAACTGTTAAGCTTGCAACACCAAGACGGTTACTGGTGTTTCGAACTGGAATGCGACTGCACGATTCCTTCCGAATACATCATGATGATGCATTATTTGGGCGAAATCGACGAAACGTTGCAAGCCAAAATGGCGGTATACCTGCGTTCCCGGCAAAACGAGGACGGCAGTTATCCGCTCTACACCGGCGGTGCTGGCAATATCAGTTGCAGCGTCAAGGTGTATTACGCTTTGAAATTGGCGGGCGAGGACATTCATGCGCCGCACATGGTCAATTTACGAGAATGGATCCTAAAAGAAGGCGGCGCGGCCAAAGCCAACGTATTTACCCGTATCGCTCTGGCTATCTTCAAGCAAATTCCCTGGCGCGGCGTACCTTATATTCCGGTTGAAATCATGCACTTTCCGCGTTGGTTTCCGTTTCATCTGGATAAGGTATCGTATTGGTCCAGAACAGTCATGGTGCCGCTGTTTGTTCTGTGCTATTTCAAGACGGAAGCGAAGAATCCCAAGAATGTCGATATTTTGGAATTATTCGTGACGCATCCGGATAAGGAACAAGATTATTTTCCCAATCGGAGTTTGCTGAACAAATTTTTTCTCGTGTTGGATAAGTTGGGCCGGACGGCCGATCCATTAATACCTAAAAAGATCCGAGCAAGCGCCATCGAAAAAGCCCGCCTGTGGTTTACCGAACGGTTGAACGGCGAAGACGGTTTAGGCGGCATTTTCCCGGCCATGGTTAATGCGTATGAAGCCATGTTGTTGTTGGGTTATCCGAAAGATCATCCCGATGTGGTCATGGCGCGCAAAGCGATCGACAAGCTACTGGTGGTGCGTGAAAACGACGCCTATTGCCAGGCCTGTTTATCGCCGGTTTGGGATACTGGATTAGGCCTGTTGGCTTTGCAGGAGGCCGATAAAAACGCATGCCGTGAAAGCATGATTAAAGCTTACGATTGGCTGAAATCTGTGCAGTTGTCCGATGAGCCGGGCGATTGGCGCGTCCGGCGGCCCGATTTGAAAGGTGGCGGCTGGGCGTTCGAATTCGCCAATCCGCATTACCCGGATGTGGACGATACGGCGGTGGTCGGTTTCGGCATGCTGGATTCCGGCTTGCCCGATCTGGACGAATCTATTCATCGCGCCGCTAACTGGATTCAAGGGATGCAGTCGAAGAACGGCGGTTACGGCGCATTCGATGCTGACAATACCTATTATTACCTAAACGAAATTCCGTTTGCCGATCACGGTGCGTTGCTCGATCCGCCGACCGCCGACGTCAGTGCGCGTTGCGCGATGTTTTTGGCGAAAGCGATTGCGCAATCGGCGGATTCTAGCGATCCGGCAATTCAACAACGTAATGTCGGTTATCAAAAGGCGCTGGATCGCATCATTAATTATTTGCGGAAAGAGCAGGAAGCCGATGGCGCCTGGTTCGGACGCTGGGGCACCAATTATATCTACGGTACGTGGTCGGTCTTGCTGGCGCTGGAGCAAACTACTGTTCCGAAAACCGATCCGATGTATACGAAAGCAGTAGCGTGGTTGAAGAGCATCCAGCGTACGGACGGCGGCTGGGGCGAAAGTAACGATAGCTACGAAGATTCGGCGTTGCGCGGCAAATTCGATATTAGTACGGCTTTCCAAACTGCCTTTGCCGTTATCGGATTAATGGCGGCGGGAGAAGTGCATAGCCCGGAAGTCAAAGCCGGAATCGATTACCTTTTACGCAAGCAACAGGATGACGGTTTCTGGAACGATCCTTGTTTTACCGCACCCGGTTTCCCGCGGGTATTTTACTTAAAGTATTATGGTTACGATAAATTTTTCCCATTATGGGCTTTGGCCAAATACCGCAATGAATTGAACAAGCCGTGATTACGGGAATTGTTATCGCTTTGGCGGAAGAGCTCGGTACACTGATACCGAAAAAATTAAAACAAGGGGAAACCTTTCGCTTAAACGATAACATGATAGTCATCTATTCCGGTGCCGGTGCAAAAAACGCCCAGGCGGCAGCTGAAACATTGGTAAGAAACGGAGCTGTCCGCTTAATCAGTTGGGGGTGTGCGGCAGGTTTAACTGCAGAATTGAAACCTGGGACATTAATACTGGCTGATCAGTGTATCTCAGCGGACGGAACAAAAATTGATACGCACCCTGTGTGGCGACAATCTGCCGAATCGGTTTTGGCAAATTTACTGCCGTTAAAGGGAGCGATCACAGCAAGTGATCAGGTCGTCATCGCAAGTCAGGAAAAAAAAAGGCTTGGTCTCGCTATGAAAGCAATCGCATTGGACATGGAAAGTTCAGCAATAGCGCAGGTTGCTAAATCCCACCATCTGCCGTTTCTAACGGTGCGCGCCATCGCTGATCCGCAACCGGCGGATTTACCGATAGCGGTCATTAATGCGCTTAATGCGCAAGGCCAGGTAGATATAAAAAAATTGTTGCTTTATTTGCTTGTTCACCCTGGCGAGCTGCCCTTATTAATCAAATTAGGCTGGTATTTTAAAGCAGCAAAAAAGACTTTAAAGCAAGTGGCATTAAAAATTGATAAGATAAGGGATTTTGCAATATCGACTGAGTCAACCGCATAACTATATTAATTATTAATCCTTATGCCTACATTGTTAATGCGGTTTTTTAACTGGAGCGAAAACCAAATTTTGCGCTTTCCTTGGACTATTATTCTGGTAACGGTCGCTCTAACCGGAATTAGCCTGTTTTACACGTACAATCACTTGCCGATCGATGCGAATACGGCAGACATGTTATCCCCCGATTTGCCGTTTCAGCAAAACCGTAAGCGCATAGAAAAAGCTTTCCCTCTTGATGCGGCCACACTGTTAATGGTCGTCGATGCCGATACACCGGAGGAAACATCGCAGGCTGCGTTGCAATTGGAAAGCATACTTAAAAAGGAAAGCGATCGTTTCTATGCGGTTTTTATCCCCACTGAAAACGATTTTTTCCGTCAGCAAGCATTGTTATTTATGGATCAGGCCGACTTGGACGACCTGTCGAAAAAATTGACGGATGCGCAACCGTTCATAGGGCATCTTGCCCAGAATTACCATATCGGCGGCTTGTTCGACATCATCGGCAAAGCGCTGAATGAGCACGAAGAAGGTTTACCTATGGACATGAACCCTTTGCTGCTCGCCGTCGATACAACCATTGCCAATCAAATGAGCGGCAAACCGTCACGATTATCCTGGCAGAATCTGCTGGCGGAAAAACAGTTAAATACGGAAAGCAACCGATCCATAGTTATCGCCAAACCTAAGCTGCATTTCAACCAAGTATTGCCGGCCAACGTGGCGGTAACCGCAGCCCGCGCGGCGGCAAAAACCGTGATGCAAGAGATACCCGGCGCCAAGGTGCGAATAACTGGCGAGATTGCTTTAGAGCATGAAGAAATCGAAAGCGTCGGGTTAAATACTGTATGGTCTACGTTGGCATCGTTATTCTTGGTTTTACTGGCTTTATATATCGGATTGAAGTCGGTCAGATTAATGTTTATTACGTTAATCGTATTAATTTTAGGATTAATTCTGACGGCCGGATTTGCCGCCGTTTCGGTGGGGCATTTGAATATCATTTCTATTGCTTTCGCTTGCCTGTATATCGGATTAGGGGTTGATTACGCAATCCATGCTTCATTACATTATCGTGAGGCACGGTCGCTGGGGATGGCGAATGACGAGGCCATCCGTTTTGCTTTACGCGATGTAAGCTACTCCTTATTTTTATGTGCGTTCACAACATTGTTTGGATTTATCGCCTTCATTCCTACAGATTATGCAGGTGTTTCCGAACTGGGCATAATTTCAGGTGGTGGTATGGTCATTGGTTTGCTGATAGCGTTGGTGTTATTGCCAGCTTTTTTCAGTGTCTGGCCCGTTAAAAACCCTACAGCTATTAAATCCAAAATTGTGCCAAAGTGGGTTATTACCTTTCCTTTCCGTTATTCTAAAAGTATTCGCATCACTTCCGTTTTATTTGCCATTGCCTCTGGCGTTGTATTAACCAAATTAACCTTTGACTCCAATCCAATTAATCTGCGCGATCCGAACAGTGAGTCTGTCTCGACCATTAAAGAATTGCTTACTGCTAAAAATGATTCGCCTTTTTCATTAACTGGCTTGGCGAATAGTCTGGAAGAAGCAAACAACAAAGCGGACCGATTTGCTAAGCTACCGTCCGTACACGATGTGATCACATTATCCAGTTTTGTACCTGACAATCAGGAAGATAAGCTGTACACGATTGAAGATTTAAACTTGATTCTGGGCGGTCAGCTAGAGAATTTTAACAGCACCTTGGTTGAAACCGACCGCAGACAAGCGTTAATTAAATTTAACGAAGATCTGAAAAAAGCGATTAATGAGCAATCTAAAAACGCCCCGCTTGCCACCGTGCAGCAATTGCAGCAACGGGTTGAAGCATTTATTAATAAAACAGACAGTCAGGCAAATTCCGCTGAAGCGTATATTCAATTAGAAAAAAATATGCTCAGCCTGTTGCCGTTTACGCTGGAGCGGTTAAAAACCAGCTTAACCGCAACCGCATTTGGCTTGGAAGACTTACCGGATTACCTGACGCAACATTGGCGCAGCAAAGATAATCTCTATAAAGTATTTATCACGCCGGAAAAAGATCAAAATAAGCTGGAAAATTTGAAAGAATTTGTCCGAGAAGTGCAGAGCGTTGACGATACCGTCTCCGGCTTGCCGGTAGCGGATCAGGCATCGGGCGATACGGTGGTAAAAGCTTTTCTCGAAGCCTTCGGCGGCGCATTAATAGCCATTATGGTTTTATTACTAGTCATGTTTAGAAGCGTTAAAAAAACCGCCTTGGTGTTACTGCCTTTGTTGTTGGCTGCGGCTATGACGGGTGCGGCCAACGTATTGCTCGAGAATCCTTTCAATTTCGCTAACATAATTGCCTTGCCGCTGTTGCTGGGCATGGGTGTTGACAGCGGCATCCATGTGTTGCAACGTCATTTATCGGAGTCGTGCGGCGAACACGATCTGTTACAAAGCAGTACGGCGCGCGGCGTTGTTTTTAGCGCAATCACGACTTTATGCAGTTTCACCAGTCTGGCGTTTACCACGCATCGTGGTACAGCCAGTATGGGTTTGTTATTAACTATCGGTATATCGTTGACTTTATTGGCGGCATTAATTGTGTTGCCTGCATTTAGCGCTCGTATGGCAGCGCAGAATAATACTTAAAATATTGAGGTAATTTTAAAGATGGCTTTCAGTATCGCCGAACTTTTCGCTCAACATAACAAAGATAAATTCGATCTTTACGAACAATATCTTAACAACCAGATGGTGCGTGTGTTGAAAACCATCGGTTATGATCGCCATTACAAAAGCGCCAAAGGCCAATATTTGTATGACGAAGACGGCAATGAATATCTCGATTTGCTGAGCGGTTTCGGCGTATTTGCCTTGGGCCGCAATCATCCGACCATTGCCGAAGCATTGAAGGAAACGCTGACGCTCGAACTGCCGAATCTGGTGCAACTGGATGTTTCGGTATTGAGCGGACTATTGGCGCAGGAGTTATTAAAGACCACGCCGGATAACATTAATAAAATGTTCTTTTGCAATTCCGGCACGGAAGCGGTGGAAGCAGCTATTAAATTTGCCCGTTTTACCACCAAACGGGAAAAAATCGTATACTGCGAACATGCCTATCACGGCTTGACGATGGGTGCGTTGTCGCTGAATGGCGAAGAAATTTTCCGCCAGGGTTTCGGTCCCTTGCTGCCATCATGTGTGGCGGTGCCGTTTAACGATTTGGCAGCGTTGGAGCAGGCGCTGAGCACTAAAGATGTGGCGGCTTTCATTGTTGAACCAGTGCAAGGCAAGGGTGTCAATGTGCCGGACGATAATTATCTGCCGGAAGTCGAAAGGCTGTGTAAAAAATACGGTACATTGTTTGTTGCCGACGAAGTGCAAACCGGTTTAGGCCGCACCGGAAAATTCTGGGCTATCGAGCATTGGGGCGTACAACCGGATATGATCTGCATCGCCAAAGCCTTGTCGGGCGGTCACGTGCCGGTCGGCGCAGTAGCGATGACGCAAAAAATTATGGACAGCGTGTACAACCGCATGGATCGCGCCGTTGTACATGGTTCGACCTTTGCCAAAAACAACATGGCCATGGCGGCAGGTTTGGCGACATTACATGTTCTGAAAGAAGAAAATCTGATCGAAAAAAGTGCCGTCATTGGTAACGACATTATTGCCTCCATTAATGCCATGGCGACGAAATACGAATTCCTCATGGAAGCCAGAGGGAAGGGCATGATGATTGCCGTCGAATTCCATGCGCCGAAAAGCCTGAAATTGAAAGCGGCCTGGGCGATGCTGGAAGCGGCTAACAAAGGCTTATTCTGTCAAATGATAACGATTCCTTTATTTAAAGAACATCGTATTCTGACCCAAGTCGCCGGACACGGTATGAACGTCGTCAAATTATTGCCGCCTTTGGTGCTGACCCCAAAAGATCGCGATCACATTGTTACGTCGTTTGAAAAAGTCATTGCCGATACCCATGAAATTCCCGGTTCAATCTGGGATTTGGGTAAAAATCTGGCGAGTCATGCCTTAAAAGGGAAGAAAGCGTCGTGATGAAGAAAATAGTTTTAATCGGTTTTGCCTTTATCTTATTAATCGACAGTAATCTTGTTTCTGCCCATGCAGTCGTTACTGATCATACGTTAGCGTTTGAACAACCAAAGGTGAATGAACCAAAAAAAATAGAGCTTACTTTCAATTCAAAGGTAGAGTTAGGATTATCCCGTGTCTTTTTAGTCAGTAAAGGCGATAAGCATACCTTACTGAAAATCAGTAAAGGTGAAAAACAGGGAAATGTGGTGGTTTCTATTCCTCCATTAAGCGCGGGAGATTATGCTTTACTGTATAAAATTTTTGCCGCAGATGGTCATTTGACCGAAGATGTTATTTATTTTGCAGTTAAACCTTAGAGCGTGTAGTTATAATGGCTGGTATAGCAGATTTTCTTGATTCTCTCATCGGCGGCTTCGATCTAATCTGTTTTTGTTTGATGATCGGTGGGCTGTTTTGGGGGGTATGCATTTTGCGTCCATGGCGTCGGCAAATGGATTATTCTCAAGAGTTTTTGCAAAAAACCGTCACTTTAATTACGCAAGGCGGTTTGTATTTGGTCGGCGCGCAAATTTTTAAAATCATCTTGAAAGTCTGGTTGATGACGGCATTGTTAAATCAATGGCCGTTTCCCGAATTTGCCGAAACTACGCAATTTATTGGCGGATTGGTTCGCACATTTTTTATCTTGGCGCTTACTATCTATTGCCATTCCAAACTTCGTCATCATCTTCATTCTAAAGCGCACTGGTTAGCGGCTTTAGCATTAACCGCACCGATGTTGATTTCTGGCGCGTGGCTGGTTCATGCGGCTGGCCGTTTTGAAGATCAATTGTACTTAATGTCGCTGACTGTATTACACCAAATTGCCGCCGCAATCTGGATTGGCAGCGTGTTTCAATTGGTTATGCTCTGGATTTTGCGGCATCAAGGTAAAATTCCTGCCGTGTTGTGGCCGCAATTATTAAAAGAATTTTCACCGTACGGCATAGGCGCTGTCGTGGCAATTCTGGCAACAGGATTACCTATTGCTTTTAAGTACATTAATACCTGGAACGGTTTGTTCGGCACCGGTTACGGCAATTTGTTAACTGTGAAATTTATTTTATTGAGCATGGCTCTAGGTTATGCTTGGCTTAATCGTTCTGCGGTTACAGCTTACAGTTTTCATGGTAATGATTTCGAATTAATCAAGCGTGTACCGTACTATATTGAAGCAGAAACATTCGTATTAATTACCTTGCTGTTTACAGCGGCAAGTTTGGCGTCACAACCGCCGGCAATCGATATTCCCAATTTAACCGCTACCTGGCAAGAAGTACTGGGAACCTTTAAGCCACAAATTCCACAAACCCAATCGCCAACCCATAGCGCATTAATTGCCGGAGAAGCTGGTCGAGTTGCGATTGTGGGGAAAGTGCCCTCAATAGCAGCAACCGAATGGTCAAATTACAACCATAATATTTCTGGTATTTTTTTGACCACTATGAGCTTGTTTGCCATGCTCTCGTATCTTCGGCAATTGACCGTATTAACTCCGGTTAATAAAATTTTGAAGTTTACCCAATATTGGCCGATCGGTTTCGTACTGTTAGGAATCTTTTTATTTTTCCGCAGCGATGCCGAAACCTGGCCGCTCGGTCCCATCGGATTCTGGGATAGCACTTTCAATAATGGCGAAGTATTGCAACACCGAATCGCTACATTGCTGGTATTTACTTTAGGCATAATGGAGTTACGGGCAAGGCTGAGTAAAAATGCCAGTGCAACCTTGATCTATTCCTTTCCGGTACTGTGCGCATTCGGCGGATTAATACTATTAACGCATTCGCACGTGGGATTTCAACCGAAGAGCGCCTTTCTCATTCAGGTTGGTCATACGGCGATGGGTGTGTTTTCATTACTACTGGCATGCGGCCGCTGGCTTGAATTGAAGCTGGATAACCCTGGTAAACAAATCGCTGGATTTGTATCAGTCGCGTCGTTATTCGCGATTGGATTGATATTAATGTTTTACCGAGAGCCGCTTTATTAATAACTATGGCAGACGATAAAACATACCGATTATTAGACGCTATTAATAACCCGGACGATATCCGGTGTTTAAGAAAGCCCCAGCTCAAAGCCTTATGCAAGGAGTTGCGTGAATACTTAACGCAGACGGTGAGCGTATCGGGGGGGCATTTTGCGGCGGGCTTAGGGACGGTCGAGCTGACGGTAGCGTTGCACTATGTATTTGACACGCCCAAAGACCAGCTGGTGTGGGATGTGGGTCACCAAGCCTATCCCCATAAAATCCTCACTGGCCGCAAGGACAGGATGACCACCATTAGAACCCGAGACGGCGTCTGTGCGTTTCCGTCCCGGACTGAGAGCGAATACGACGCCTTTGGGGTAGGGCACTCCTCCACCTCCATCAGCGCGGCCTTAGGCATGGCCATTGCCAACAAACTCCAGGGCAAAGGCGACCACATGATCGCCATCATCGGCGACGGCAGCATCACCGGCGGCATGGCCTATGAAGCCATGAACCATGCCGGTTCCATTGACGCCAACCTCCTTGTTATCCTCAACGACAACGACATGTCCATCTCGCCCAACGTAGGCGCGATGAACAACTACCTCACCAAAATCCTATCGAGCAAACTCTACTCCTCGGTACGGGAAGAAAGCAAAAAAGTCCTGAGCAAAATGCCCTCCATGTGGGAACTGGCGCGGCGGACAGAAGAACACATGAAAGGCATGATCGTGCCGGGCACCCTGTTTGAAGAACTCGGCTTCAACTACATAGGACCCATCGACGGTCACGACATCAACATGCTGGTCGAAACCCTCGAAAACCTCAAACACATCGAAGGGCCGAGGTTACTGCACATCGTCACCAAAAAAGGCAAAGGCTACGCCCCGGCCGAAAAAGACCCCTTAGCCTACCACGGCGTCCCTGCCTTCGACCCCACCTTAGACAGTCTGCCCAAAGCCAAACCCAGTAGCCCCAGCTACACCGACGTCTTCGGCGACTGGCTGTGCGACATGGCCAAAGCAGACAGCCGTCTGCTCGGCATCACCCCCGCCATGCGCGAAGGCTCGGGCTTAGTCAAGTTCTCCGAACAATACCCCAGCCGCTACTTCGACGTCGCCATTGCCGAACAACACGCGGTGACCTTAGCCGCAGGCCAAGCCTGCCAAGGCATGAAACCCGTCGTCGCCATCTACTCCACCTTCCTGCAACGCGGCTACGACCAACTAATACACGATGTCGCTTTACAGAACCTCGACGTCCTCTTTGCCCTGGACCGTGCCGGCTTAGTCGGCCCTGACGGCCCCACCCATGCCGGCAGCTTCGACTACAGCTACCTAAGCTGCATCCCCAACATGATTATCATGGCGCCTAAAGACGAAGACGAATGCCGCAAAATGCTCACCACCGGCTTCAAGCACGAAGGCCCTGCCGCCGTCCGCTACCCCAGAGGCAAAGGCCCCGGCAAGGCCATAACCCACGACCTGACCGCCCTGCCTATCGGCAAAGGCGAAATCATCCGGCAGGGCGAGAAGATTGCCATCATCGCCTGGGGCAGCATGGTCAGCCCAGCCGAACAGGCAGGCCAAGAACTCAACGCCACCGTTGCCAACATGCGCTTCGTCAAGCCAATCGACGAAGAGCTGATACTCAATCTAGCTAAGACCCACGACATCCTGGTCACTATCGAAGAGAACGCCATCCCCGGCGGTGCGGGCAATGCAGTCAACACATTGCTGCACAAACATAAGATACTCAAACACACCCTCAACCTCGGCCTACCGGACTGCTATGTCGAGCAAGGCACACGCGAGCAGCTTTTGTCGCATTGCAGGCTCGATACAAACGGGATTTTGCAGCAGATTGAGGAGTTTATAGGGCAGTAATCGGTTATATACGGCATGATTTTCAGGCTGAGAGATTCGCCTCTGCTCATTAATTAATACCGCTATAATAAAAGCCTGGAGCATGTTAGCCAGATGCCGACTTATGTAAGTTTGCGAGGTTTTTATGTTAGAAACTATTGCCTTACCGGTACTATCTGATAATTATATCTACCTGCTTCATGATACCGTAAGCGGCGAAACGGCAGCGGTTGATCCGGCATTAGCGCAACCGGTATTAATGAAGCTGCACGAAAAGGGCTGGCGGCTTGCAGCAATATTAAATACGCATCATCATTTCGATCACGTCGGCGGCAATTTAGAACTAAAAGCGCAAACGGGTTGTAAGATTATCGCCAGCGACTATGACCGCAACCGCATTCCCGGCATTGATGTGACAGTACAGGAGGGCGATGTCGTCCGTATTGGCGAGCACAAGGCCAAAATTATTTTTACGCCCGGCCACACGCTAGGCCATATCCAATATTATTTTGAGCAGGATAAGCTTTTATTCTGCGGCGACACCTTGTTTGCCTTGGGTTGCGGACGTTTGTTTGAAGGTACGGCGGAACAACTTTGGTATTCATTGCAGAAACTGAAAGCCATGCCGCCGGACACCCAGGTTTATTGCACCCACGAATACACTCAGAATAACGGACGATTTGCCTTAACGGTAGAGCCGGATAATATGGTTTTGCAAGAAAGAATGGAATTTGTTAATCGTCTGCGCGCCCAAAATCTTCCGACCTTGCCGACAACAATAGCCGAGGAATTGGCGACTAATCCGTTTTTACGAGAAGACAGCGCATCGATTAGGCATACGCTGGGCATGATCTCAGATGCACCGTCTGATGTGTTTGCAAAACTCAGGCGATTGAAAGACAGCTATTAATACGTTTCCTCCATGCCGTCGGCATGATTGCGTTGTTCCTTCGGAATAACAGCGCCAGCGTTGTGATTCAAGATTCAAGCAGATGAAAATTCGAATCAATTTTTAATATATACGTTCCACGCTTTCAAATCGTTACAACCGTCGTGGCTTTCCGAGGTCACTTTTACCCAGGCTTTGCCTTCCCGGATCGGTTCGGGCAATTTGCCGATAATGTGGTAATTGCCGCTGCCTTTCCTATCTTTTTTGACATCGACCAATTGGTTATTGACCCACACTTTAAGGGTGTCGGCGTCGGTATTTTCCGATGTCCAGAAGTTGAAATTTTGAAATTTGTTGACCTCTGAGTTTGCAGTCGGCGTTTCCTGCATGAATTTAGGTTTGTGACACACCACCACAAAGTCGCCGTGATGACCGGTGCGCGGCCCGGCGTAGGCAAACGTCGAAGCCAACAAAAGTACGGCAAGTAGTGTATATTTCATGAATCGCCTTTTTAGTTCGTTATTAATGGATGAAGGGGTTAAACGGTAGAAAAAACCCTGGCAAAATGTTATTGCAAATACGATAAGGCGATTTCTGCAAGACTTCAATGATGCAGATCAAACTATCGATTGAAAATCGACCGGTTAGTTATTAATGATGATCGGCAAGGCGGAGTTAAATTGCTATAGGATATATAACTGTTTGAATTTATTAATGTAAGCCGGGTTAGCAATAACCCGGTTTAATCGAGTGACATCATTAAACCTTACATTTTCCTGGCTTTTGCAAACGCATCGCGGAAATCAAGATATACGGGCTTATCGGTTTCTAATAATTCTTTTAACAGCAGATTTTGCAGTTGGTATTTCACGTTGCCGACCGCCAGTGCGCCGATACCGACCGCTCCCGGAGAATTAATGGCATGGATTAATGGTGCGCCCATATCGCTGCGCTTAATGCCTTCAATGCCTAAAGGCGGAACAGCGTTGACATCGCCCGCCACCAACAGTTGTTTGGCGTCATCCAGAATATCTTTGTTCAACACTTGAATACCGGCTTTGGCCGTGCAGAAAATGATGTCGGCATGCGTGACTAAGCGCGCCTTGTCGGCATCGGAGCTGGCGTAAGTGCCTTTCAGTGTACAGCCGAAACGGCCATTGTATTCGTTGGCGACAGCCAGAGCGGTGTCGACGGACAGGTGGTCGGTTAAGGTGATATCCGCACCAGCCAACGAAGCGATTATGCCGGTGGCAATACCGACAGAACCGGTGCCGCCAAATACCACGCCGTGGCAATCCTTTAATTCTTTTCCATGTTTTTCCTTAAGCTGCTTCTCAACGCAGGCAACCAAAGCCGCAGCCGTGGTATATGCACCGCTAGGGTCGGCAAAGACCGAGACTTCAAAGGGCGGTACCATGGCCTTTTTGGCGGCTTCCATCATGTCCACCGCCACTCCCAGATTACGGCCGCCGATGAAAATCGCCGTTTTTTTGACGCCGCCTGGGCCGCGCGAAAAAATCGCATCCTGCACCAAGCCGTGTACACTCTCCAGCTTGACATTGCTGTACGGCATCATGACATCAAAACCGGCATCCATTGCCATATTAATGTCGAAGGGACTGTTGTGGGGGTTAGGGTCTAACATGTGGAGGATGCTGCGTTTTTCCATGGCTGATCTCGCTTTATTTTATTAATTAATAGCTTACGAAGCCGATTTGATGTAATCCTGCGCTACTTCGAAAGCATGTTCAAAGTGCAGGTAAACGGGTTTGTTGGTTTCGATCATTCGTTTTAACAAGCGGTTTTGCGCCTGATATTTAATGTTGCCGATGGCTAACGCGCCGATGCCGACCGCACCGCTACCGGAGCCATTAATCGGTGTGCCGTTTTGCATGGCGTCTACACCTGCAATACCGGCTGGCGGCACTGCGTTCACGTCGGCGGCGACTTTTAATTGCGGCGCAGAGGCAACCAGTTCCGCGCTCAATAATTCAATGCCAGCAGCGCCTGTTGCTACGACGATGTCAGCGGTTTTAATGTATTCGGCTTTGTCGGCGTCCGCACCGGCGGCAATGGCTATTTTGCCTTCGCCGAATTCAGTATTGCACATATCGGCAATACCCTGCGCTTTTTCCAGTTGGCGGCCGATAATTCTGACGTTTGCGCCCGCTTTGGCGGCGATAACTGCTGCTGCTTGCCCGACGGGGCCAGTACCGCCAAGAGCGATCATGTTTTTGCCTGTCAAGCCGGTATTGAATTTGCTATTGAGTTCACGTTCTACTGCCGCCATCATACCGGCTGCGGTGGTAAAGGCCCCGCTGGGATCGGCAAAAACGGAGACTTCGAAGGGCGGCACCATGGCTTGTTTGGCGGCTTTGAGCATGTCCATCGCCTGTTTGGTATCGCGCCCGCCGATAAAAATCGCCGTCCGTTTCAGGTTTTTGGTACTGCGTGAAAAGATGGCGTCCTGGACAAGACCCTGAACTTCGCCGGGTTCAACATTAATATAAGGCACCGCGGAAACCCAGCCCGCATCCATTGCCATATTGACATCGAATGGGCTGAGATTTTTTGCTGTGGTCAGCATGTGTAAGATGTAAGGTTTTTCCATGTGTGATCCTCAAGTAAACAGCGCGAGAGTATAAAAGATATTTGCTTATCTGAACACTGGTCGATTGATTAATACTGTTATGAATACAAGCATTAATTATTAATGAAATTAATTCTTTATCTTATAATTCCAATACTTGCCAGATGATTTGCGCCACGTTTCCAGGTTGGGCCGTTGTTCGATATCTGCGATTATAGCGCCGTCGTCCGCGCTTTTGCGCCAATTAATCTTATGGTTGCGGTAACGCGCCAGTACGTCTTCGTGCGGATGTCTGAACTGATTGCGGTAACCTGCAGGTATCAAAATAACTTCGGGTTTAACTGCATTTAGAAAACGGCTGGTTGATGATGTTTGGCTGCCGTGATGCGGTGCTATTAATAGGTTGGCGGCGAGCCGTTCCCGATAGGTTTCGGCCAGCCACGTTTCCGCATCGGCTTCGATATCGCCCGGCAATAACGCTGAGCCGTGCTGCGATTGAATGTGCAGCACACAAGAGTTGTTGTTATCCGAAGGAAATGTTTTAGAACCCGGCGACAAAATGGTAAACCTGACGTCATCCCACTGCCAGGACTGCTTAGCGGTGCAGGCAATCGGCGAATGCTGGCTTAGCATTGCCGGTACACTGGTGACGACTTGCCCGGTATTAATGGTTTTTAATAAAGATTCAGCGCCGCCGATGTGGTCGTTATCGCCGTGGCTGATAATTAAAGTATCAATATTATCAATACCCTGGCTACGCAGATAAGGAATAATCACGCTTTGCCCGCTATCGCTATGGGCAGAAAATTTCGCGCCGGTATCGTACACCAGCACATGTTTTGCGGTTTGCACCACGGCGGATAAGCCCTGGCCGACATCCAGTAAAGTCAGTTTAAAGGTTCCCGGGTTTGGCTTTTCCGCCGCTGAAAAAATCAACGGAAACAACATAACCAAACCGAGCCATCGTAGCGGTATGCCTTTGGGTGCGAGCAACAGCAGGATTGCCGGTACCGCAAACAGGAATGTCCACCAAGACAACTGCGGATGAGAAACGGTCGATAAGGGCAGGGCGGCAAGTTGAACCAGCAGCCACCATAAACCTTGCAAAATCCAATCGACCAGCAGAAACAGCTTTGCCGCCAGTAACGGGCTGATAAATAAGATTAATGTCGCCATTAGTGCAACGGGAACCGCGATTAAACTGATCAGCGGCGCGGCCAGCAAATTGGCCAGAGGGGCTATTAATGAAACCTGCTGGAAAAAAAATAAGGTTAATGGGGTTAAGCCAAGCGAAGCCACCCAGTTGATTTTAATACTGCCGCTAAGGAATCCTGGTTGTTGCAAGCGGCCTGCCAAGGTATAAATAATCAGGCTGACCGCAATAAACGACAGCCAGAATCCGGGTAGCAGCACAACCAGCGGATCCAGCAACAACACAGCCCATAAGGCTAAAGTCAAAACATGAAACGGTTTGCTGTGTCGCTGCCTGCTGACAGCAAGCATTGCAATGGCAACCATGAATGCCGCCCGTTGCGCAGGCACCGAAAAGCCGGTAAGACCGGCGTATAAAAACGCCACTGACAAGGCAGACATGGCAGCGGCGCTTTGCGGCGAAATCGCGATAATACCGGTTCTGAGCTATATCTTTCTGATTATCCAATATGCCAAAGCGGCAATCAGGCCGATATGCGAACCGGAAATAACCATTAAATGCGTGGTTCCTGTTTGCCGGAAAACCTCCCATTGGGTGGCGGTTAGACTACTGCCGTCACCCAGAGTGAGCGCTTTGATTAATGGCAGGTTAGGGTAGTTTGCCAGCAGGTTGTCCAGCCGATCGGCTAATTGTTGCCGCCAGCCACTTAAACCGAACGAGGCTTGCCGACTGGTAAGCAAAATGGGTTGCGGCCGGTCGCGGATATAACCGTTGGCTCCGATGTTTTCAACCAGCAACCAGCGTTCGTAATCGAAACCGCCGGGGTTAAAATTGCCGTGCGGCGGTTTAAGACGAACTGTTAATCGCCATTGTTGACCCGCTTTCGGCATTGTTTCGGGATGATACCAGGTAAGCCTCAGCTTGGCGGGAACGGTTCTGGCGGATTTGGTGACGGTTAAGTTAAAGCGGGTATGGTCGTTCTCGTATTCCGGTAGATCGGCAATAATACCCTCTATTTCAATATCTTTTCCTGCCAGCTGCTCCGGCAGACGTTGTTCCAGGCGGTTAGCGGCAACAAGCGCCGCCCAAAGAAAACCGATGATTAAAAATACGCAGAGCCAGTAGCGGTAAAACGCCAGCACCAGCGCGGTACAGGCAACCGCAAGCAGGGCCGGTTTGTCCGGTAACTCCGGCAGTTGTTGCACCGATAGTACGCCCGTAAGAAAACATAAAGCCCGTGCAATCATTGCCGACCGTCATTAATCCGGTAAAAGTCTGATAAAATTAAGCGTATAGACGACATAATATGCGGTTATGGCAAAGGAATTCATCGAAAAAATCATAAAAAAAGTGGTGCCCGATCCTAGCGTGATCAGCCAGCATAAAAGCTTGCAATTTTTGGGCGATCGATTGAACAGGCCTAACCTGTGGCATATTAACCGGCGTTCCATCAGCGCCGCTATCGCCATCGGCTTGTTATTTGCCTGGATGCCGACGCCCACGCAAATGGCGTTCGCCGCCGCGGCGGCGGTTTTTTTTCGAGCCAACCTTCTGGTGTCGGTGGCTACGGTGTGGGTAACCAATCCGGTCACCATGCCGCCGTTATTTTATTTCGCTTACCGGGTCGGCTTGCATTTTACCGGACGTCCTTCGTCAGCGGATAGTTTCGTTTTTTCCCTGGAAGGGATATGGTCCGGTTTTGGCGATATTATCGGTCCGTTCTTGCTGGGATGCCTGCTTTTAGGTTTAATGAGCGCAGTGGGCGGTTATATTGCCATGGATTCTTTCTGGCGCTATCAGGTTAGAAAGCGCTGGGACGAAAGAAAACGGAAACGGACAATTTCCGGCTAAGCGCTATTAATTTGCTTAAGCAACTGTCACACTTAATTTTTTACCGAAACATCTTATCAATATCATGAATCAAGACACAATTAATCTTATCGAACAATACTACGCTGCATTTAACAATGCCGATATGGACACTTTTCTGGGTTTATTAACAGATGATGTAATCCATGACATTAATCAAGGCAAGCGCGAAACCGGCAAAGATTCTTTTAGACAATTTATGGCGTGTATGAATTACAACTATAAAGAGCAACTGGTCGATATGGTTATCATGGCGACGCCGGACGGTAGCCGCGCGGCAGCCGAATTTGTCGTGTTGGGCAAATATTTACAGTCCGATGAGGGTTTGCCCGCCGCGCGCGGACAGGAATACCGGCTTCCGGCAGGCGCATTTTTCGAGATCCGCGATGGTAAAGTGGCGCGGATTACTAATTACTATAACTTACAGGACTGGATTGCGCAGGTCAGCGCATAACGCGCGACCGGTTTTCCGGATCCGTCCCATTAACATAGCCCAGGGTTGCAAGGTAAACCAGAGTGTTCTCCTTGCTGGGCTGCGTTTTATGGTAGAATGGCATTAACTATTTGAAAAATAAATAATTAGATGCGTATTCTAACGATTAAAATTTTCCTGTTTTTGTTGGTTGCGGCTGGCGCAGTTAATGCGGCCGACGTGTTATCGGTTAATCGAATTGCCGACGGCGTGTATGTGCATTGGGGCGTGGTGGAATTTTCCGACAATAAGAACCACGGCGCAATCGCCAACATCGGTTTTATTGTTGGTGAACGCTGCGTTGCGGTCATTGACAGCGGCGGCAACCCGGAACAAGGCGCGGCCTTACGGAATGCGATTGAAAAGACGACCGATAAACCCATCTGTTACGTCATTAATACCCACGTCCATCCCGACCATATCTACGGGAATGCGGCGTTTAAGAGTGCTAACGTTAAATTTGTTGGCCACGACAAACTGGCGCGGGCCATTGCGTTGCGTAAGGATTTTTATCTGCAAAAAGCGCCGGAATTGCTGGGTATTCAGCTTATCGGCAGCGATCTGATTCCGCCCGATATTACCGTTAACGGTGAAATGGAGTTGGATCTGGGGAAGCGTGTGATCACTTTAACAGCCCATCCCGCCGCGCACACCGATAACGATCTCAGTGTTTACGACCGCAAAACGGATACGCTATGGCTGGCGGACCTGTTGTTTACCGAACATATTCCATCCGTGGACGGCAGCCTCAAAGGCTGGTTGGCGGAACTGGAAAAGTTGCAAACGAAATCGTTTAAACGCGTCGTTCCGGGGCATGGCAATCTGGTATCCGATTGGCCCGGTGGAATGCAGCCGCAAAAAGAGTATCTCAACACCTTATTGATGGAAGTCAGGACTGCCATCAAAAAAGGCGTTTATCTGGAAGACGCCGTGAAAACCGTCGGCCTTCAATTTAAGGACAAGTGGCGTTTGTTTGACGATTTTCACCGGAAAAACGTCACCAAAGCCTATGCCGAGCTGGAATGGGAAGATTAACAGCTTGTTGCTTAACTATTATGCTTGCTTAGATCAAGCAAAATTGATTCGTACTGCGCTTAACACGTTAGTAAACTCTGCTGCTTACGCGCCTATTTTTACCTTGCCATTGCTGCGCTCATAACGTTAAGCACCAACCTGTTCAACTACCGAAAAATTTATGAGAATTGCATTAACTGCTACATTAATAATTTTGCTGGCCGGTATATTCTGCTATGTCTTTAATTTGTCTGAGGATATCGGCCTGGATGTACCGGACGGAAAACTGAACAGCCTGTCTTTTGCGCCGTTCCGCGAAGGCCAAAATCCGCTTTTGCAGCAGTTTCCTACGCCAGAACAAATCGACGAGGATTTAAAATTATTGGCGAAAAAAACCCATAGTATCCGCACCTATTCCAGCACCTATGGCATGAAAGTCATTCCGGAGCTGGCGGGTAAGCACGGCTTAAAGCTGATTCAGGGTGGCTGGGTCGGTTATTACGATTATAACGTCCCGAATTACGACGATTCTCCTACGCGCGCAGAAATTGAGATGCTGGTTGATCTTGCCAATAAGTACCCCGACGTGATCGACCGCGTCATGGTCGGCAATGAAGTACTGCTTAGGGGCGAGCGCACGGCGGAAGATCTTATAAAATTTATCCGTGAAGTCAAACAACGGGTCAAGCAGCCGGTGTCTTACGCCGATGTCTGGTCCATGTACATGAAGCACCCCGAATTAATCAAAGAAGTCGATTTCATTACCATCCACATCTTGCCGTATTGGGAAGACGAGCCGATCCCGGTGGAAAAAGCTCCCGCGCATATCGAGCGTATCTATAAACAGGTAAGGGAAGAAGCAGAGGCGATTGCACCCGGCAAGCCGATATTAATTGGTGAAACCGGCTGGCCGAGCATGGGTAAACAGCGCGGTTGGGCTGTGCCTGGTGTGGTTAATGAGGCGGCATTTATCCGCGGATTGTTGAAAGTTGCGGCTGACAACCGTTTTGACGTGAATATTGTTGAAGCTTTTAACCAGCCTTGGAAAAGCGAACTGGAAGGCGTGATCGGCGCCAATTGGGGCTTGTTTGACGCCAACCGCAAGGAAGTTTTCCCGTTGACCGGGCCGGTGTATGAAAATCCAGACTGGTGCATGCAATACCTGATTACTGCGGTGCTGATGGTATTAATTACGTTTTTCTACGCGCGCAAACTGAACGCTTTACCGGTCGTAAAAATCATCACGTTTTTGCTGTTCGCGCAGATTTTGACCTTGTTATTTACCTACCTGAGTCATCAATCCTGGTATGCCAGCTATGATAACTGGCAACGGTTCCGGTCGTTGCTGGTGATGTTGCTGAGTATCGCGGTTATTGCATTAATACTGTCCAGAGCCGTCGATATTGTGCGGAACGAGACGACATCGGAAGCGAAAACCGACGCACTGACCTGGGTGTATGCGGTGGTTTTGCTGGTGTCGATGTATAAAACCTACCTGTTGGCGTCTGATGGCCGTTATGTGAGCTTCCCGTTTGCCGTCACCTTAATACCCGTGACGGGTTTGCTGGGATTGTTCTGTCTTAAATCCTGGCGGCGGCAATTCACCTTTTCCAATTTGAATATTCATTCGTTATTCGGAAAAATAAGTTATATTAATCAATATGATAAATATATAGGCTGGTTAATTCTGTGGTACATGGCCGGGCTGGTTATCGGCGAAATCATCGCTTTTGCAGTAGCCCGCGATTTTATCCAGGCTTATCCTGGACTGGGCGAACGTTTGCGTTGGGCGGCAACCTTTACGCTGACCAATCGTCAATTGCTGCTTTGGCTGGCTTGCCTGGCGGTATTGGCATTGACGCGTTTGGCGGGTAAGCAGCGCAGTTAATGACAGGTTCACGCGCTTCGGCTATTGCGGCAACTTCAGTTTATCCGCAAAACCTGCCATTAATGGCGGCGAGACGGTTTAGTGTCGCCCCGATGATGGACTGGACGGATAAGCACTGCCGCTACTTTCATCGCATGCTGACTAAAAAAGCCCTGTTGTACACGGAAATGGTGACGACCGGCGCATTAATTAATGGCGACCGACGCCGTTTTTTACGGTTTAACCCAGAAGAACACCCGATTGCTTTGCAGTTGGGCGGCAGCAATCCGCATGATCTGGCCTTATGCGCAAGGATGGCGGAAGACTACGATTATGATGAGGTAAATCTCAATGTCGGCTGTCCCAGCAACCGGGTGCAAAACGGCCGGTTTGGCGCTTGTTTAATGCTGGAGCCGAACTTGGTCGCCGATTGCGTTGGCGCGATGAAACAGGCGGTTACCATCCCCGTTACCGTGAAATCCCGCATTGGTGTGGATGAGCGCGATAGTTACGAAGAATTGTATCATTTCATTAATACCGTGGTTGCCGCAGGTTGCGATACATTCATCATCCATGCCCGCAAAGCCTGGCTCAGCGGCCTGTCGCCCAAGCAAAACCGGGAGGTGCCGCCGCTTCAGTACGAAACGATATATCGCCTAAAGTCTGATTTCCCAGATTTGGAAATAATCATTAATGGCGGTATTAATACGTTGACGCAAGCGGAAAATTTACTGCAACAGGTGGACGGCGTGATGGTGGGGCGGGAAGCGTACCATAATCCCTATTTTCTGGCTGACGTTGACCGGTGTATATTTAAAAGCAGTGAATTACCCCGTTCTCGCCATGAAATCGTTGAATTATTAATTCCTTATATCCAATCGCAACTCAAAGAAGGAGTTCGTTTGCACAGCATCACCCGCCATATTTTAGGCTTGTTTCATGGCGAAACCGGAGCGCGCTTATGGCGGCGGCATTTGAGCGAGAATGCCACCAAGCCCGGCGCGGGCATTTCCATCGTTAGAGACGCCCTCGCTTTTACCGGCCTTTAAGGTATACTGCCGCGACTGATAATTATTAATAAATTGGAATGCACGATGGAAGAGCAATTTGCACAAATAATTTCGGCGATAGGCGAGGATTTAAATCGCGAAGGGTTAATTGATACGCCAAAACGCGCCGCTAAAGCCTTCAAATTCCTCAACAACGGCTACGAAAAAACGCTGAAAGAAGTCTTGAACGGCGCAATTTTTACCGCCGATTCCGAGGATATGGTCATCGTTAAAGACATCGAACTGTATTCGCTGTGCGAACATCATTTGCTGCCGTTTATCGGCAAATGCCATGTCGGTTATCTGCCGCGCGGCAAAGTGCTGGGATTGTCGAAAGTCGCGCGCCTGATCGATATGTACGCCCGCCGCCTGCAAATCCAGGAGCAATTGACCAAACAAATCGCCGATGCGGTAATGGAGGCAATCGATGCGCGCGGCGTCGCCGTGGTGATCGAAGCCAAACATCTGTGCATGATGATGCGCGGCGTGGAAAAACAGAATTCGGTGATGACGACTTCTTGCATGTTAGGTGCGTTCCGTAAAGAAATCAGCACTCGCTCTGAGTTTTTAAACCTCATTAATCGTCCACATTCTTAATGGCAGATAGACTTACCGGTGTTTTGCTTGTTAATCTCGGCTCGCCAACTGAACCGACGGTGCCGTCGGTGCGAAAATTTTTAAAAGAATTTCTCTGGGATCCGCGCGTCGTTAATATACCGCGCCCCTTGTGGTGGTTAATTTTACATGCGGTCGTGCTGCCTTTTCGTCCCAAACGTTCTGCAGTGGCCTATCAAAAAATTTGGACGGAGCAGGGCTCGCCATTAATCTATCTGACGCGCCAGCTTAGCGAAAAGCTGGCGAAAAAATTAAAAACGCAAGAGATAACAGTCGCTTACGCCATGCGTTATGGGCAGCCGTCCATTGCCAGCCAGCTAAAGGCATTCAAAGAGCAGGGCATTAATGACATCGTTATCCTGCCTTTGTATCCGCAATATTCCTCTACGACTACCGCTTCCGTTTACGACGATGCGATTACAGAATTCAATCGTTGGCGGCATTTGCCGAGTTTCCGGTTTATCAGCGACTATCACCAGCACGAAGGCTATATTGCCGCCATAGCGGAGTCGGTCAAGGCGCACTGGCAGGCGCACGGCAAAGCGGAATTGTTAGTGATGTCCTTCCACGGCCTGCCGGAATTGCTGACCAAGCTGGGCGATCCTTACTACCACCAATGCCAGACCACAGCCAAGTTAATCGCCGAACATTGCGGTTTGAATGAAAACAAATGGAAACTGGTGTTTCAATCCCGCTTCGGCAAGGCGGAATGGCTGAAGCCTTACTGCGCCGATACCTTGCAACAATTGCCCGCCACGGGCATTAAATCAGTTGATATGATTTGCCCCGGCTTTGCCGTGGATTGCCTGGAAACCCTGGAAGAAATTGTTATGGAAAACAAGCATATATTTATGGAAGCAGGCGGCGCAGATTACCGTTACATCCCGTGTCTGAACAGTTCGGATGCGCATGTTGCTGTGTTGGAGCAGTTGATATTTCATTGATTTAAAAAACGTAGGACGGATTAGCCACGCCTTACCCACCAACGTTATAAAAACCTGTACCTTTGGGCGTGGCGTAATCCGCCGCATGTCAAGAGTACACAACACATTCGACGAATTACGACGTGTGCGACCAAAAATGAAAGTTTAGAATTCGAATTATTTGCGCGTCTAATCCGCCCTACCTGTTTATATTTTGAAAAACCTGCTAGACAGCATTCAGGTTTGCTTATACCTTATCGCGTAACCCAGCATTACTCATTAATACCATTACTTATGCCGCAAACTCACCTAGAAGCCTGGCAAGATCTGACTTGGCCTGAAGTCAAAACCGATAAGCCTTTGCCGATGAGTGAAGGCGTCATCGACCAGGGCGCATTCAACATCATTGAAGTCGATAAACTGTTCGATGCCGTCAACCATGCGGCGACAACGGTTGGGCAGGCCACGTTGTACCGGTCATTAACCCAGCCTTTAGCAACATTTGCCGGTGTTCAAGCCAAGCAGGATGCGGTTAAGGAATTGCAGGATAACTCAACGCTTAAAACCCAAATTCAAGAGTTGATTGAGCAAGCCGCCAAAACCGAAGACAAGCTGTATTTGCTGCTGTTTGGGCAACATGTCGGTTCTTTCAGCACCGCGCGGGAAAAACATGAAATCGAAGGTTACGGCTACCGGGAATACCGCAATGGCGTCAAGTTTGTGCTTGATTTAATTGCGAAAGCCGCAACCATTAATGCGCCGCAAAGCTCCTATCTGGCGTCTGTTATAGCCAAATTAAAAGCATTTGCCGACAGCCGTTACTACACGTTAATGCAAGGGCCTGTTTATGTATCCGAGGGAAATATCAGGACGAAGGCGGAGCAGGGCGGTATTAAATTTCCTGTACCGGTCATTTTTAAGCCCACCATTTTTAAGCCCGTGGTGCTGACGTGCACTTTTTTATTAGTCTGGCTGGCTTCCACTTTTGCCGAAGCCGCCATCGGCATCGGCACACCCGCGGCGGCAATATTTTTGGGTCCTTTGACGTTGCTGTATTTGCCTATTGTCGGCGGATTCGACCGGGAAAATTGCATTAATCCTTTGCGTAACCTGTTCAAAAAAGCCGAACCTTTGGGCGAAATGCTGGGTGCGCTCGGCCAATTGGACGAGTTAATGGCATTCGTCAAATTTGCCGAAACCTTCCCGCACAGTACCGTTTTGCCCCAACTCGAATCGGGCAAACACCACCGCATTAAGCTGGCCGCTGCTGTTAATCCAGTGTTAGGTAAAACGAATGCTGAGTATGTCGCCAATGATTTCAAACTGGACGACGAAAATCTGGTGTTATTAACAGGCCCGAACAGTGGCGGCAAGACCGCATTTTGTAAAACCCTCACCCAAATTCAGGTACTGGCGCAAATCGGTTGCTATGTTCCGGCAAAATCGGCGGCATTAACGGTTGCCGACCGCATTTTCTATCAAGTGCCGGAAATCAGCCATTTGGACGATGGCGAAGGCCGTTTCGGTACGGAATTGAAACGCACCAAAGAAATATTCCTGGCGACGACTTCAAAAAGCCTAGTGGTGCTGGATGAATTATCCGAAGGCACAACCTTCGAAGAAAAGATGGAAGCGTCTATTAATACACTGAACGGCTTTTACCGCAAAGGCAACAGCACGGTATTAATAACCCATAATCATCAGTTGGTCGATCATTTCGTCAAGGAAGGCGCCGGTGTGCCGTTACAGGTCGAATTTGCCAAGGATGCGCCGACTTACCGGCTGGTTACCGGCATTTCCTGCATCAGCCACGCTGCCCGTGTCGCCAAGAAAATCGGCTTTTCCAAAGAAGATATCGATAATTATCTGGCAAAAGACCAATGAAAGCAGGTTTGAAATTTGGATCGGCGCTTACGCCTACGGCAACCAAAGCGATGTTGCTGGGTTCTGGTGAATTAGGCAAAGAAATCGCCATATCGTTGCAACGATATGGCATTGAAGTCATTGCTGTGGATCGCTACGCCAACGCACCTGCTATGCAGATCGCCCATCGTAGTCATGTTATAGCCATGACTGACGCCGACGAACTGCGAAAAATCATAGACTTGGAGCAGCCTGATCTGATCATTCCGGAAATAGAAGCAATCGCCACCGAGGTATTAATGGAGGTCGAAAATGCCGGTCGAGCGCGTGTTATACCCAATGCCAGAGCTGTGCAATTGACGATGAACCGGGAAGGGATACGTACATTGGTGGCGGAACAGCTACAAATTCCCACATCCTTATATGCGTTTGCCGAAAATTTCGACCAACTTAAAGCGGCAGTGGACGGTGGCATCGGTTATCCTTGTTTTGTTAAACCGATCATGTCTTCATCCGGCAAAGGCCAAAGCATGGTGTCTTCACCGGAAGGCCTTGAATCTGCATGGAATTATGCTAGATTTAACGGTAGAGTCGAAACTGATAAGGTGATTGTCGAAGGCAAAATAGATTTCGACTTCGAAATCACCTTATTAACCGTCAGGGCAAAGACAGAAACAGGCGACATACAAACCTGTTTTTGCGAACCGGTCGGTCATCGTCAGGAAAACGGCGATTATCGGGAGAGCTGGCAACCGCAACCGATGAGCGAACTTGCCTTGGCAAGAGCAAAATCGATAGCGGACAAGGTGACTTCGGCGCTCGGCGGAACAGGATTATTCGGCGTCGAATTGTTTGTTAAAGGAGACGATGTCTGGTTTTGTGAGGTAAGTCCCAGACCGCACGATACGGGCATGGTTACAATGATTACCCAACAGCAAAGCGAGTTTGAGTTGCATGTGCGCGCCATCTTGGGGTTGCCGGTAAATACCGGCTTGCAAAAACCGGGCGCAAGTGCTGTAATTCTGTCTCAGTCAGCAGGCAAAACGAGCTATTTCACCGGTGTGGAGCATGCGTTGCAAATACCCGATAGTGAAGTCAGGTTATTCGGCAAACCGGAAGCATTAATGAATAGGCGCATGGGAGTGGTATTAGCTTCAGCGGAAACAGTTAAGGAAGCCAAAAAGAACGCAGTTAAAGCTGTGAGTTTTATTAGGTATTGATACCGTTTAGCAGGTTTTCATGAAAAGACACATTCTTTTTATTTGTGCATTAATGGCTGGTCAGCAGGTTGCAACCGCCGGCGAAATTAAAAAAATTATCGACGCCAACGGCCATGTCATGTACACCAACATGAGCAGCGGATTTAAAGGCCGTATCGTCAAACGTTTCGATTCAGGGGTCATCAGTTACCGCAACATACCCCGGCCTAATTTATCGGGGCGTGTCGTCAAAACCGGGGATAATTCCTACCGGTATAATTTCGGCTCAAGTTATCCGGCCATATTCAGCCGTTTCAGTAATCGTTACGCACCGCCTTCCCGTAGTTTCAACAAAGCCAAATATTCGAACTTAATTGCCGGCGCCGCTTCAAGATACGGTGTTGAAGAAAGATTACTGCATGCGGTGATACAAACGGAATCCGCCTACAATCCCAGCGCGGTTTCTCGTGCCGGTGCGGTGGGTTTGATGCAATTAATGCAGGGAACTGCTGCACGCTACGGCGTTTTTAACCGGACCGATCCGGCGCAGAATGTTGAAGCAGGTTCCCGGTACCTGAGAGATCTCCTCAGTATGTTTAACTTCAATCTCGGTTTGGCCGTAGCCGCCTATAATGCCGGAGAAAATGCTGTCATTCGTTATAACAACTCTATCCCACCTTATCGAGAAACCCAAAACTACGTTCGCCAAGTGCTGTCGTTATATCACGGGTCAATGTAATCGATTAACAAATAATTATGGCTGCCGCTAACATATCTTTCAGCGGCTAGCCGTTTTTATACTTGATGTTAAAGTAACCGGCTATCCTTAAACCCTGTTCCAATCGCGGTTAATAACGTCTCCATTACCTCTCCAAAACGCGTTGTATTTGACGTACAGACCTTTTGCCTATATCATTTGTCGGTTATGTTACCCCGATTGCCGAAAGAAATAGACGCCTTTGAACTGGCGGACAGACATGCGAATATTAGGGGAGAGCTGGAAATAGGCAGTTTCGACCGGTTGTCGGAATTGTTATTCGACAATGCCGGTACAGTAACGTTTGATCTTACATTCAGTAAACAGGGCAGATTAACGGCAGTTGAAGGACATCTTTCCGCAACGCTTGTGTTGAAATGCCAGCGTTGTTTGGACGCGTTGGAATGGCCGATCGACAACGATATAAAACTGGGCGTTGTCATTTCTTCGGAGCAGATAAGACGATTGCCGGAAGGTTACGAGCCGTTGCTTTTAGCAGAAAATGGTCTAATCTCCCTCATGACGCTGGTTGAAGACGAACTGCTGTTGTGTTTGCCGGATATACCCAAACACCGGTATGAATGTTCAGTTCCTTTAACGTCGGAAAACCGGCAAACAGCTGTGTCCGGCGTAAAGACAAAAAAAGAAACCCCTTTTTCCGTTTTAGCCAATTTAAAAAATTTGGAGAACCACAATGGCAGTACAAAAAAGTAAAGTATCACGTTCCAGACGAGGTCAAAGGCGTTCGCATGACTCCTTAACTGCGCGGACTCTAGCGCAGGATCCACTGACCGGCGAAACGCATATTCGCCATCATATTACCCCGGACGGTTATTTTAAAGGCCGTCAAATCGTTAATAATGATTTGGGCGACGACGAATAAGCGCTATACAATAAGTAAGACCAAGCGTTATTAATTACCGCATCATTTGTATTAGCTTTTCGTTTAATCAGAACTAATTTTCAGAGTGAGTATCACAATCTCAATCGATGCGATGGGTGGCGATTTCGGCCCCGACATTACGGTGCCTGCAAGCCTTGAATGCTTGCAAAGAAACCCGAACCTGAAATTAATCTTGGTTGGCGATGAAACGCTACTCAAACAAAAAATCGGTCAGAAGTTAGCTGCTTTCAACGGCAGATTAACGCTACAACATGCGTCGCAAACCGTCGAAATGCACGAGTCGCCGTCCAAGGCATTGAAAAATAAAAAAGATTCTTCGATGCGGGTGGCTATTAATATGGTGCGCGATGGTCTTGCCGATGCCTGTGTCAGCGCCGGGAATACCGGCGCATTAATGGCAACGGCAAAATTTGTGCTTAAAATGATACCCGGCATAGATCGCCCGGCGATTATTTCCACAGTGCCTTCGATAAACGGGCATACGCATGTGCTTGATTTAGGAGCCAATGTCGATTGTACTGCGGAACATTTGTATCAGTTTGCCGTCATGAGTAATGAGCTGGTTAAGGCCGTGGAAAACATCGAAAACCCCAAAATCGGCCTGCTTAATATCGGCGAGGAAGAAGTCAAAGGGAACGAGCAAGTCAAAACGGCGGCGAAACTGCTGGAAGCCAGTGGTTTGAATTATATCGGCTTTGTCGAAGGCAATTCGTTAAACGCGGGTAATGTCAACGTGGATCTCATCGTCTGCGACGGTTTTGTCGGCAATGTGGCGCTAAAAACCATGGAAGGCTGCGCCAAAATGATCGGCACTTTTATGAAAGAAGCGTTTGCCGGGTCGCTCTACGGCAAAATCGCCGCTCTGATTTCCTACCCTATTATTAAAGGTTTTAAAGATCGCATTGATCCGCGTCTTTACAATGGCGCCAGTTTTCTAGGTCTGAAAGGATTGGTCATTAAAAGCCACGGGGGAGCCGATGCGCTGGCTTTTAAAACAGCAATTCTGCTAGCGGAAGTCGAGATTGAAAAAAACGTACTCCAAAAAATCAGCGAACAAGTAGAAGCATCCCTCGCCATGAGTCAGAGCGCATGACGGCAAACGCTAAGATACTGGGTACAGGCGGCTATTTACCTGCTGAAATACGCACCAACGACGACATCTCTAAAACTGTCGATACGTCGGACGCCTGGATTTACGAGCGCACCGGCATAAAAAGTCGGCGTATTGCCGCGCCTGAGGAATCTGCGGCCAGCATGGCTGAAATCGCGGCAAAACAAGCCATCGCCAATGCAGCTATTAATGCCTCCGATATTGATTTAATTATCGTTACCACGGGTACGCCGGATTGTGTCTACCCAAGCACAGCCTGCATCGTACAAGAGCGGTTGGGCATTAAAAATTGCGTTGCTTTCGATGTCCAGGCGGCCTTCCCCCGCGCGTTGTTTTCCTTAAGCATTGCCGATCAATATATTAAAACCGGCGCGGCGAAAAACGTGTTGTTGATCGGGTCTGAACTGTGTTCCAGAATCGTAGACTGGACCGACCGCGGCACTTGTATCCTGTTCGGCGACGGTGCAGGCGCATTATTGTTAGGGGCCTCCGAAGAGCCAGGGGTGCTGTCGACACATATCCATTCGGACGGCGCCTACTGCGATTTATTATATTGCCCTAATCCGCAGGTCGAAGCCAGAAACGATAAAAACGGGCTGGGCTTTATTAATATGCGTGGCAATGAAGTTTTCAAAATGGCGGTTACCACGCTGGAAAGGATTGTCGATGAGACGTTGGAAGCCAACAATCTGAGCAAGGCGGATATTCATTGGCTGGTACCGCATCAAGCCAATATCAGGATAATCGCGGCAACCGCAAAAAAACTGAAAATGTCCCTGGACCAGGTTATCGTTACCTTGGAAGAACAGGGCAATACATCGTCAGCCTCCGTATTGTTGGCGTTGCATCAAGGGATTAGCGACGGCAGAATCCAGCGCGGGCAAAATATATTACTGGAAGCCTTCGGCGCCGGGTTTACCTGGGGCTCCGCGTTGATTAAATATTAATAAGAATTCTAACTGCATGAGTAATCAACAAAAAAATTTCGCTTTTGTGTTTCCCGGGCAGGGTTCTCAAGCCATCGGCATGTTGAACGAGATTGCCGGGCAGTATACCGAAGTTAAGCAAACCTTCGATAGAGCCTCGTCGGTAGTAGGCAAAGATCTATGGCAACTGGTAACAGAAGGCCCGGAAGCCGACCTAAACCAGACTGAAAACACCCAGCCGGTAATGTTGGCGGCTGGCGTGGCTATGTGGGAGCTATGGTGCAAATTAAGTTCCGTACGTCCTGCATGGATGGCCGGGCATAGTCTGGGCGAGTATACGGCGCTAGTCTGTTCCGGCGCGTTAGCGTTTGAAGATGGCATCCGGCTGGTCTCCGAACGGGCGCGGTTAATGCAGGCGGCAGTACCCGCTGGCGTTGGCGCCATGGCAGCGATTTTAGGGCTTGATGACGATCAGGTTATCGCCATTTGCGCAGCTGGCGCGGCAGACAATGAAATTGTCTCCGCCGTTAATTTTAATGCGCCGGGGCAGGTGGTTATTGCAGGCCACAAAGCCGCCGTTGAACGTGCGGCGGAAGCGGCAAAAGCAGCAGGCGCAAAACGGGCGGTACTGTTGTCGGTCAGCGTACCTTCGCATTGCGCATTAATGCAGCCTGCTGCGGAGCAACTTGCCGCGAGTCTTCAAAATATTACGATTAATAGCCCTAACGTCGGTTTAATTCATAATGTGGATGTAGAAGCGCACAGCACGGCGGAAGCAATCCGCGGGGCGTTGACCGAACAGCTATATAAACCTGTGCGATGGGTGGAAACCATTAATTATCTCAATAATCAAGGAGTTAACCGGTTTGTCGAGTGCGGGCCGGGCAAAGTATTAATGGCGTTGAATAAACGCATCGCAAAAGAAGCGGAACATTGGGCAATTTACGATTCCGCCACATTAACGCAAGCAGTGGAGCAACTTAATGACTAAAGCAGTCGCATTGGTAACGGGGGCAAGCCGCGGCATCGGCAAAGCTATTGCCCTGCAATTGGCTGAAGACGGCTTTTTTGTTGCCGGTACCGCCACATCAGATGCCGGTGCCGAAGCCATTTCGGCTTATCTGGGCGAGAAAGGGACAGGTTTAAAGCTGAATGTCGCCAATCCCGAACAGGCGGAAGCAATTATCAAAACGATAACCGATACTTACGGTGCGCCAGCGGTGTTGGTGAATAATGCCGGGATCACCCGCGATAACTTATTAATGCGGATGAAAGACGATGAATGGGATGAGATTATTAATACTAATCTCAGCTCCATCTACCGGATGAGCAAAGCGGTGCTACGCGGCATGATGAAAGCCAGAAAAGGCCGCATTATTAATATTTCGTCCGTTGTCGGCTCAACCGGCAATGCCGGGCAAGTCAATTATGCAGCGGCCAAAGCAGGAATGATCGGATTTACCAAATCGCTGGCGAAAGAAGTCGGTTCCAGAAATATTACAGTCAATACCGTTGCGCCGGGATTCATCGATACCGACATGACCAAAGAATTGAGCGAAGACATCAAGCAGCAATTATTAACTGGAATTCCGTTAGGAAGGCTAGGAGACGCCCAGGAAATTGCTCATGCCGTGTCGTTTTTAGCATCTGACGGTGCTGCCTACATAACAGGAGAAACTTTGCACGTTAATGGTGGTATGTATATGCCTTAAAATTGTGAGATTTTTACAATTTCAAGTATAATTCTTCCACCGTCTGGGTATGCCAGCGACGGAATTCCTGCTAACCAAATGACAATTGCATTGTAAGCGACTGACTAAAAAAACAAACTTACATTAATTGAGGAAATAACTATGAGTAATGTTGAAGAACGAGTAAAAAAAATTGTTGCAGAGCAATTGGGCGTTAAAGAAGATATCGCTAACGATGCTTCCTTTGTTGACGATTTGGGTGCCGATTCCCTGGATACAGTTGAACTCGTTATGGCTTTGGAAGAAGAATTCGAGTGCGAAATTCCGGACGACGAGGCGGAAAAAATTACCACCGTGCAGCAAGCAATTGATTATATTGTAAAAAACGCATAAATCATATCGATCTGTTGTGGATGGACCCTGTTCATCCACAAAACTTCATTTTTACTGTCAGTTTATTCCCGCCATATTTTTTTAACGGATTCCAACATTGAGTGTGCGTAGAGTTGTTATTACCGGCTTAGGCGCTGTTACGCCGTTGGCGAATACAGTGCCCGAAACCTGGGAAGGCATTATTAATGGCAAAAGCGGTATCAGTTTTATCGATTCTTTCGATATCTCTACGTTTGCAACCCGTTTCGGCGGTGTAATTCGAAATTTCGATGTCACCCAGTACATTCCTGCGAAAGACGCACAACGGATGGATGGAGTGCTGCATTACGGATTGGCGGCTGGTTGCCAAGCTATAGAAGATTCGGGTATTGAGGTGACGGAAGCCAATGCGGAACGCATCGGCGTAGCCATCGGCGCCGGTATCGGTGGAATTACCGGCATTGAGGAATGTTACGCGGGATTTTTAAAATCCGGTGCGCGTAAAATTTCTCCGTTTTTTGTGCCGGGCAATATCATTAATATGATTTCCGGCAATCTCAGTATCAAATACGGTTTAAAAGGGCCGAATTTCGCCATCGTTACAGCGTGTACTACAGGCACTCACAATATTGGCGATGCGGCCAGATTAATCAAATACGGGGATGCTGACGTGATGGTGGCCGGAGGTGCGGAACGCTGCACAACCTCGGCGACTGCAATGGGCGGATTTATTTCGGCCAAAGCCTTATCGCGCCGAAATGACGACCCGCAACATGCCAGCCGTCCCTGGGATAAAGACCGTGACGGCTTTGTATTGAGCGACGGAGCCGGTGTGGTTGTTCTGGAAGAATTGGAACACGCCAAAGCGCGCGGCGCCAAGATTTACGCCGAATTAATCGGTTATGGCATGAGCGGCGACGCTTACCACATGACATCCCCGGCTCCCGGCGGCGAAGGTGCTGCACGTTGCATGCGCAACGCCATGCGTGATGCCGGTATAAATCCAGAGATGGTGGATTACATTAATGCGCATGGCACGTCTACTCCGGCGGGCGATGTCGGCGAAACGCAGGCGATGAAAACTGCATTAGGCGACCATGCTTATAAAGTTTCCGTCAGCTCTACTAAATCGATGATCGGCCACATGTTGGGTGCTGCCGGCGGTATCGAGGCTGTCTTGACTGCGTTGAGTATTAAAAACCAGATTGCACCGGCGACAATTAATCTGGAAAACCAGGATCCAGCCTGTGATCTGGATTACGTTCCAAATGTTGTCAGGGACATGAAGATTACTATTGCCATGTCCAACTCATTCGGATTCGGCGGCACGAACGGAACGTTGGTGTTCAAGCGTTTTGAATAATTTCTAAAACCAATCACCTTTGTGATTAGCTCTGATGACCCTTATTAATGGCATTGAGACTGATCACCTACCCATTAATGACCGTGGCTTGCAATATGGCGATGGCTTGTTTGAAACCATCGAAATCAGCGATGGTCGTCCGGTTTTTCTTGATCGGCATTTACAGCGCTTAGTCAAAGGTTGTATAGCCTTAGCAATTCCAACGCCGGACTCGGCAATCCTCATAGAGGAAATTCAACGGGTTTGCCGGGAATCGCCGCAAGCCGTTCTAAAAATAATCATCACCCGCGGCAACGGGGGGCGCGGTTATCGTTTGCCGCAAGCCGTTAATCCCACACGCATTATCAGCCTTCATCCATTTCCAGAATATCCTGCAGACTATGCCGAACACGGTATTAATGCGCGTTTTTGCGAAACACGCTTAGGTCTAAATCCCGCGTTGGCCGGGTTAAAACACCTTAACCGACTGGAACAAGTGCTGGCGCGCTCAGAATGGAATAACGACAGCTGCCAGGAAGGAATAATGCAGGATGCGAATGGCTATGTGATCGAAGGAACGATGACAAACCTGTTTTATCTAAAAAACGACCATTTATACACATCCTCGTTGCAATTATGCGGCATTGCAGGCATTATTCGGGATATAGTTATGCATTTGGCAACAAGCCGCCAGATGCCATTAATCGAACATGATTACGATAAAGCGGAATTACTCAGTGCCGACAGCGTGTTTGTATGTAATTCCGTGATTGGGATATGGCCGATAAAACAACTGGAAGGCGTACAATTTGCTGTCAGTCAAACGATAAAGGAACTGCAACGGGCTTTAACGGATTTTAAGACGAGTGGACAGTAATGCGAGCTAAAATACTTGGCGGCTTGATCGTGGTTATCCTAACCGTGCTTGGTTGGTGCGGCATTAATTATTATCAGGCCCTGACCAGTCCCGCCGTCGGCCAAAAAGCCATTGTCGAGATCGCCAAAGGCGATACTTTTGCGGCTATCACACAAAAACTGCTCGCGCAAAACATTAATATCAAGCCATTGTGGTTCAAGGTTATCGCTTACCAGCAGAAAGTCATTAATCGATTAAAGCCAGGCGAATATGAATTAATGCCGGGCTTATCGTCTTCGCAAATATTGGCGCAATTTGCCGAAGGGAAATCCATACGTTACAGTGTCACTTTCCCCGAAGGTTGGAGTTTAAAAGAAATTTTGCACACCTTGGCGAAAACGCCAAACCTTGAGCAAACCCTGGCCAATGTTCCAGTGTCCGAGCTGTCGGCCAAGCTGGGAATGACGGAAAAAAATCCGGAAGGCTGGCTGTTCCCCGATACCTATTATTTTGAAAAACATAATACCGATTTATCTATCCTGATGCGGGCGCATGCCAAAATGCAGGAAGTCCTGAACGATGAATGGCAGCAAAAAGCGCAGGATTTACCCTACAAAACGCCGTATGAAGCGCTTGTCATGGCGTCCATTGTGGAAAAAGAGACCGGCGCTAAAGTTGAACGCCCGCTCATTGCCGGTGTTTTTATCCGCCGTTTAACTAAAGGAATATTGTTGCAAACCGACCCGACGGTCATCTATGGCATGGGCGATAACTATAAAGGCAACATCAGAGCAAGCGATCTGACCGGTAAAACACCGTACAACACCTATGTTATTGCCGGTTTGCCGCCGACGCCGATTGCCATGCCAGGAAGTGACGCCATCCATGCCGCCTTGCATCCGGAAAAAGGCGACAGCCTCTATTTTGTCGCCAAAGGCGATGGTAGCCATCAGTTTTCAGCTACGCTGGAAGCGCACAATCAAGCGGTTAACGTTTACCAAAAACACAGAAGATAATGCCTGAAACCGGAAAATTTATTACGATTGAAGGCGGCGAAGGTGTCGGTAAAACCACCAACATACCGTTTATTAAAGAATTTTTGGCCGCACAAAATATTAATGTTGTTATGACGCGGGAGCCGGGCGGAACGGTTTTAGCGGAAAAAATCCGAGATTTGCTATTGCATAATCCAGGTGAATCGATTACCGATGATGCAGAATTGTTACTGGTTTTTGCCGCGCGTTCACAACATTTGCATCATGTCATTAAACCCGCATTAGCGCAGGGGCGCTGGGTTCTGTGCGACCGTTTTACCGAAGCCACTTATGCTTATCAAGGCGGCGGGCGGGCTTTGCCGGTGTCGGCGGTTAACTGGCTGGAAAATTTCGTACAGGACGACTTAAGACCGGATTTAGCTCTGCTTCTGGATGTGCCTGTTGAAATAGGCATGGCGCGGGCGAAAAATCGGGGCGGACAGTTAGACCGCTTCGAATCGGAGCGGATAGAATTTTTCGAACGGGTCAGGCGTAGCTATTTAGCCCAAGCCGAACAACACCCGCATCGCATTCGGCTAATTAATGCGGCGCAGCCTTTATCCGCAGTGCAAAACGATATCATTAATGCTTTAACACCATTGCTGCCATGAGTCCTAAAACTACACTCTTGCCATGGCAACAGCAGCCGTGGCAGCGAATAAGCCAATACATACAACAGAATCGCATTCCTCAAGCTTTGCTGATTACCGGCGCTAACGGTATCGGTAAATACACATTAGCTCACCGTTTTGCGGCGGCGTTGTTGTGCGAACGCAGAACAAAAGATGGATTAGCTTGTGGGCAGTGCCATAGTTGTACATTAATAAGCGCACAAACGCATCCCGATTTCATAACAATTGTGCCGGAAGTGGACAAAATGTCTATTTCAATTAACCAAATCCGGCAAATAGTGGCGGATACTTATTTAAAACCCCAATTTGACGGCTACCGCATTGTTATCATCAAACCGGCGGAGGTGATGACCATACAGGCCATTAATGCGTTTTTAAAATGTCTGGAAGAACCAGGCGAACGGACAGTTTTTATATTAATCACTACCAAACCCAGTAAATTACCGGCAACGATAATCAGCCGCTGCCAGCAGCTTGCACTGAGCTTGTCCGATCCGCACACGTTGCGTGAATGGTTGAATTCGCAATACATACGGCAAAATCAGGAAACTCTGATTAATTTGGTGCAAAATTCGATCTTATCTTTGGAGCAAATCGGCGATGCCGTGTTATTAACCCAGCGCCGCGACTGTTTTAAGGACTGGTTGGCGATTGCAAAACAGCAAATGCATCCGGTTCTGGTATCGGAAAAATGGCAAAAACTGCCCAAGCAGACATTAATTAACTGGCAACTGTCCTGGTTGAGCGACGTAATTAAATGCGCTTTCCGCATACAACACCAGCAAATGTGCAATCAAGATTTGGTGCAGTCTATACAATCGTTAGTGCAACAACTACAATTAAGCCAAGTCTACAAGCTGTACGATAAACTGATTTATTGCAGGCAACAACTTGATACGCAACTGAATTTTCAATTAATGCTGGAAGAAGTATTAATACAATGGCAAGGGCTTAACAGGAGACACTAACAATGGCGGAAGCAGCAGCACCCAGGCAAGGTATATTGTCGCTGTCTATCAAGGATAAGAACGCCTTGTATCAAGCCTATATGCCTTTTGTAAATAATGGCGGTTTGTTTATTCCTACCGACCGCGATTATCAAATGGGTCAGGAAGTTTTCATGTTATTGAACCTGATGGAAGAACCCGAGCGTCTACCGATTGCTGGTAAAGTCGTGTGGAAAACGCCTGTCGGCTCATCCGGTTTCAGGACAGCGGGCATCGGCGTACAGTTTAGCGACCAGGACGGCGGTCTGGCGCGTTCCAAAATCGAAAACTATCTGGCCGGCGCATTAAATACCGATCGCACTACTCATACCATGTAATTTTCCAGGTTTTTACTCCGCATTCATTCTCTTCCGGGCTTTCTGAGCCTTTTTTATACATTTATTCATGTTAATAGATTCCCACTGTCATTTGGATCGCCTGGATCTGGCGCCGTATCAGCATGATTTTAGCCGCTTTATGGAGGCGGTTAATGACAACCAGATTGATCATTTACTGTGTATAGCAATTGATTTAGAAGCCTATCCTGTCATGTTGTCGTTGGTGTCGACATATTCGCAGATATCGGTGACTGTCGGCGTACATCCCAATGAGCACGACGGTAAAGAACCGGCCATTAATGATCTTATCGAATTGGGCAAAAACGAAAAAGTCATCGGTATCGGCGAAACCGGGCTGGATTATTTTCGCAGCGAAGGCGATTTGTCCTGGCAGCACGAACGCTTCAGAAATCATATTAGTGCCGCCAAAGCGCTGAACAAACCATTAATCGTTCATACGCGCGACGCCAAGGAAGACACCTTGCGGATTTTGCGGGAGGAAAACGCGGGCGAAGCGGGAGGCATCATCCATTGCTTTACCGAAGATTGGGATTTTGCGCAACAGGCGTTGGACATGAATTTTTACATTTCCTTCTCAGGCATTGTCACGTTTAACAGCGCCAAAGAAATCAAAGCCGTAGCGCAGAAAGTGCCCGCCGACCGGTTTTTAATCGAAACCGATTCGCCTTACCTTGCGCCGGTTCCGTTCCGTGGCAAGCCCAATTATCCCTTGTATGTCCGCTATATAGCTGAACAAATCGCCGATTTGCGCGGCATGACCTTTCAACAGGTAGCCGAGCAATCCAGCAGGAATTTTAGGACGTTGTTTAACCTTTGACGCAATCCGGTTGATTAATTAACCAGATTTTTCGGTATCGTTGATGCGAATTACTTAACAAAACACATCTTTTCCGCATAAGCCTCGGCTTCTTTCAACTTTTTCCGTAAATCCTTGGATTGTTTGGGATCGCGGAACACGCCGCCCGCATCGCCCGGAGTACTTTTTAACAGGCTGAAAGTTTTCGCGGCTTCGTATTCTTCAAACGTCAGTTTTTCCGCAATTTTGTCGATCTTGCAGCCGCAGGCGTATTGTGTAATATAAGATAACTTGCCGCCGTGCTGGGCAATGCAGTTAAAAACGTATTCCACGCGGTCGCGGGTAGGGTAGTCGTATTTTTTGACGTCCTGCTGTCCGGCAGATTTATCCTCTGCGGCTTGATCCGGCGTGGCGGCGCAACCGATTAATGCGAGTGCAGAAACTAAAACGAAGGCAGAAATAAAATGGTTGGACTTCATGGTGGCAAAATATCCTATTAATGATGTTACATGTTATTCATCGGCCGCAAAATCGACGATGTTTTTTAAGATTTTGTTCATTTTACCCGAAAACTCGTCCAAAGCCTTATCGCCGGTGTCTGTCGGCAGCAAATGGCTGCGGATGATGGTTTTACCCTGATATTGGTAAGTGACGACATTGCAGGGCATGTGCCTGATCGCATGGGGCGACATTAATAAAATTTTTTTGGCTTCGGTCAGGTTACAAAACTGCACGGTATCGAATTCCGGGAAATTAAGGGTGCCACGGTCGCGAATGACTTTACCGACGCGGCTGTGCCCGGTTATCCTAAAATTATTTTCGGCGATGGCGACTTCCAGTTCTGCCAGCACGTCATCGTACGGCTTCTTGGTTTCAACCTGATAAAAGGGTATAAATTCACCCGGCGGCTGGCTAGTGCAACCGGTTAACAAGAACAGGCAAAACGTCATCAAATAACGTAAACGCATCATTAATGGTAATTAACATTGGAGTGCAGAGCTTAGCATTATGGACGCACAAACAAAAGTCACCGGCGTGATTTTAGCGGGCGGACTGGCTCGTCGCATGAGCGGGCAGGACAAGGGGCTTGTGGATTTCAAAGGGAAGCCATTAATCAACTACGCCATTGCCGCCATAAGCGAAATTGCCGATGTGACGATCATTAATGCCAACCGTAATATTAAGCAGTATCAAGAATACGGTTTCCCGGTTATTAGCGATTTAACAGGCAATTTTGACGGGCCGCTGGCGGGCATACTGGCGGCGATGGCCTACGCCAAAAACGGCATTTTATTAATCATGCCTTGCGATATGCCGTTCGTTAAAGCACAGCACATTAAAAAATTGCTCAACGCACTTGTAGAGAATGACGCAGATGTAGCCGTGGCTTGCGATAGCAACCGTTTATATCCGGTATTTTTAGCCATTAATACCGCATTATTGCCTAGTTTGCAGGCTTATCTGGGCAGCGGGTATCGAAAAGTGGAAACGTGGTTGGTGCAGCAAAAGCTGGTTAGGGTGGATTTCAACGGTGAAGCGGAAATCTTTATTAATATTAATTCCATGACGGAATTAATGGTTATGAGGGAAGATTGATTAACGTGGTGGTTTTGGATTATAAAACCACCACATCTAAACAATATTACTCCTTATCCACATCCTTCATGCTCAAGCGGACGCGGCCCTGGCGATCAATTTCTAGAACTTTAACCCGCACTACATCGCCTTCGCTGAGCTTGTCGCTGACTTTATCGACACGTTCGTCGGAAATTTGGGAGATGTGTACCAGACCGTCTTTGCCGGGCAGGATAGTGACGAAAGCACCGAAGTCCATTAACCGGGCGACTTTGCCTTCATAAATCTTGCCGACTTCGACTTCGTCGGTGATTTCTTCGATCAAGCGACGGGCTTCTTCGCCTGCCGCTTTATCAACGGAAGCGATTTTTACTACGCCATCATCGGTCAGGTCAATGCTCGCGCCGGTCTGCTCCGTGATACCTCGAATAGTCGCGCCGCCCTTGCCGATGACTTCGCGGATTTTGGCCGGATCGATTTTGAAGCTGATGATGCGCGGTGCAAAGTCTGACATTTGCTCGCGGCTGGCGGACAAGGCCTTATTCATTTCGCCCAGGATATGCAAGCGTCCTGTTTTGGCTTGTTCCAGCGCCGTTTTCATGATTTCGGCGGTAATGCCGTCGATTTTGATGTCCATTTGCAACGCGGTAATGCCGACGGCTGAACCGGCAACTTTGAAATCCATGTCGCCTAAATGGTCTTCATCACCCATGATGTCGGATAACACAGCAAATTGCTCGCCTTCTTTAATTAATCCCATCGCAATACCGGCTACCGGCGTTTTAATAGGTACGCCAGCGTCCATTAATGCCAAGCTGCTGCCGCAGACCGAAGCCATGGAGCTTGAACCGTTAGATTCAGTGATCTCGGAAACTACGCGGATAACATAAGGGAATTCGTCCATATCCGGCAAAACCGCCAATACGCCGCGTTTCGCCAAGCGGCCATGGCCGATTTCCCGGCGTTTGGGCGAGCCGACCATGCCGGTTTCGCCGACGCTGTACGGCGGGAAGTTGTAATGCAGCATGAACGGTTCTTTGTATTCGCCGGATAAAGCATCGATGATTTGCGCATCGCGCTGGGTGCCCAATGTGGCAACCACCAACGCTTGAGTTTCGCCGCGTGTAAACAGGGCGGAGCCGTGGGTTCTGGGCAGAACGCCGGTGCGGATGGAAATCGGACGAATGGAATCAAGCGCGCGGCCGTCGATACGTTTGCTGTCATTCAATATCGCGCTGCGGACGATGCGATATTCTAGGTTTTCGATGATGGTGCGGATTGCGCCTTCGGCGTACTCGCCGGTTGAGGTGAGTTTTTCGACGATGTCATTGCGGATAAGCTTGAGCTTATCTTGGCGCACCAGTTTTTCCGGAATTTGATAAGCGGCTTTGATGGCTGCTTCGACGGCATGGACGACTTGTTTTTCCAAGTCGGCATTGGTATCCGGCGCAGTCCATTCGACTTTGCCGCAACCAGCAGCTTGCGCGAAATCATTAATGGCATTAATGGCGGCCTGCATGTGTTCATGGCCGAACAGTACGGAACCCAGCATGATTTCTTCCGATAAACCAGCGGCTTCCGATTCCACCATTAATACGGCTTTGGCGGTGCCCGCCACAACCAGATTCAGTTGCGATTCTTTGAGTTCAGCCGGAGAAGGGTTGAGCAGGTATGCGCCGTCTTTATAACCGACACAGGCAGCGCCGATCGGTCCGTTGAACGGTAGCCCGGAAACAGCCAATGCGGCGGATGCACCGAGAATAGCGGGTACTTCTGTATCTACTTCCGGATTCAGTGATAAGACCGTGGCGACTATCTGTGTTTCGTGGGTATAGCCTTCCGGAAAAAGCGGGCGGATAGGGCGGTCGATCAAACGGGAAACTAAAGTTTCCTGCTCGCTCGGACGCCCTTCGCGCTTAAAAAATCCGCCTGGGATTTTGCCGGCAGCAAAGGCTTTTTCCTGGTAGTTAACGGTCAGCGGAAAAAAATCGCCGCCGCTCGGCTCTTTTTTGCCGACAACGGTGACCAGCAGTGTGGTGCCTTCGACATCAATAATGATGGCGCCATCGGCTTGGCGGGCGATTTCCCCTGTTTCTAAGGTTACAGTACGGTTGCCGTATTGGAATTGTTTCCTGACTGGATTCACTATGAGATTCCTACTGGGTTAACGATTGGATTAAGGGGTTCACTATACTACGTTAGTGAAATGGGAACGGCTCGCTTTTTGACGAGCCGTTCCAGACGCGTGTTATTTGCGTAAGCCGAGCCGGTCGATTAATGAACGGTAACGGTTAATGTCCTTATTTTTCAGGTAGTCGAGCAATTTGCGGCGTTGGTTAACCATGCGCAATAAACCGCGGCGCGAATGGTTGTCTTTTTTATGTTCGGCAAAATGCGGCGTTAAATGGGTAATATGCGCCGTTAATAAGGCGATTTGCACTTCCGGCGAACCGGTGTCGGTATCGGAAAGGCGGTATTGTTCGACAACAGCTTTCTTTTGTTCAGCAGTAAATGGCATTTTGTTTATCCCTATGATGGTTAAATTAAAGCCCGGCTCGATTAATGAATAAATTGCTGGGCTGGAAATAAAAAAGCAACTCCACGATAGGGTGTAGAATGCTTCGGTTAAGTCTAAAATATAGTTGAAATTAACTGGTTAAACAGAATATTTTTTTCGGCGCTAGTTTACCATCCAATCGCATTTCTCCCAAGCCTAAAAACTCATTGGCGCAGTACATGCGCACGGTTCCCTGAACCTCATTGTTCAATTTGAGTTGTTGACCTTGTTTCACGCTGGCGGCTTCCTGGGTATTCAGATTAACGGCAGGCAATGCAGAAAGGGGTGCATCGACAGCCAGAAGTTTACCGAGCAAAGCCTGTTCGTTCAGATTGGCTAAGTCGTCATACGAAATAGCTTGTTCAATGCGAAAGCCGCCGGTATTAATGCGGCGCAAAGCTTTGACGGTGGCGCAAGTTCCCAGAGCTTGGCCGATATCTTCCGACAGAGTGCGGATATAAGTGCCTTTGGAACAATGGACTTCAAGTTCCAGGGTATCCTCATGGTACTTCAGGCAGTTAATCTCGAAGATAGTAATCGATCTGGCGGCGCGCTCGACAGTTCGACCGGCGCGGGCTAGTTCGTACAGTTTTTTGCCGTTCTGTTTTAAGGCCGAATACATGGGCGGGATTTGTTCGATAGCTCCAGTAAATCGCTTCAATACGGCTTGAAGATCGGCATCGGTTAGCGCCGGAACAGGCTTGGTCGCAATTACATTGCCTTCCAAATCCCCGGTGTCAGTGGCTATACCCAATTGAATCGAAACCTGATAGCGTTTATGGTCGTTGAGCATTAATCCCGAGATTTTGGTGGCCGCTCCTAGACAAATCGGCAACAGGCCGGTCGCCAGAGGATCAAGACTGCCGGTATGGCCGGCCTTGTTGGCGTTATACAAGCGTTTAACTTCCTGTAAGGCGCGGTTAGAAGAAACGCCTAAGCGTTTGTCCAGTAGCAGAATACCGTGGATGTCGCGGCCGTGATTCCGTTTGGTCATTAATGGGAGTTGTTATCCGGTTTTTCGTCTTCGGATTTAATATCGCTCAGCAATTCCGCTACCCGCATACCGGTATCGAAAGAGCTGTCGTAATAAAATTTGAGTTCGGAAATATGCCGTAACCGCATTCTTTGCGCCAATAAATGCCGGATGACCGGCGTTTTTTCATTAAGCCATTTAATGTGATTGCGCTTGCTTTGTTCGTCGGCGTTGAAGACAGTGAAGTAAATTTTAGCGGAGGCCAAATCTTTGCTCAGCACTACTTCATTAATGGTAATAAAGCCAAAACGCGGATCGTTAATTTCCCGTTGCAAAATGAATGCGAGTTCTTTTTGCATTTCTGATGAAACCCGCGCGCTTCGGCCGTATTCTTTAGGCATGACGTTAGATTACCCGTTTGACTTCGGTGCGTTCAAAGACTTCAATTTGGTCGCCAGCTTTAACATCGTTGTAGTTTTTCACGCCGATGCCGCATTCCATGCCCATCTTGACTTCCTGTACATCGTCTTTGAAGCGGCGTAAGGATTCCAACTGGCCTTCGTAAATCACGATGTTATCGCGCAATACGCGAATGGGCAGGTTGCGTTTCACATAGCCGTCTATCACCATACAACCGGCAATTGCGCCGAATTTGGGCGAGCGGAAGACATCGCGTACTTCCGCCAGACCGACGATCTGCTGTTTAATGTCGGGCGAGAGCATACCGCTGATAGATTTTTTGACTTCGTCTATGGCGTCGTAAATCACGCTGTAATAATGCAGGTCAATGCCTTTTTCTTCGATTAGCCGACGGGCTGTGGCGTCTGCGCGGACATTAAAGCCCATTAAGATAGCGCCGGATGCCAGTGCCAGATTGACGTCGCCTTCATTAATACCGCCGACGCCGCCATAAACCACCTTCACTTCTACTTCATCATTGGATAAATCGACCAGTGAACCGCGCAAGGCTTCCAAGCTGCCCTGAACATCGGTTTTCAATACCAGATTAAGGCTGGCAGTTTCGCCCGCAGTCATTCTGGAGAAAACATCTTCTAGTTTGGAAGCGCTTTGCGCTGCATGCAGATTATGGCGTTTGCGTTCTTCACGGTGTCTAGCCAGTTCGCGAGCTACGCGTTCGTTTTGGACTACCATGAACTCATCTCCGGCATTGGGCGTACCGGAAAGTCCCAGAATTTCACAGGGAACGCTGGGTCCGGCTTCTTTGATGGGTTTGCCGTTTTCGTTAAACATGGCGCGTACGCGGCCGAATTCATGACCGCACAAAACCATCTGGCCGCTTTCCAATGTGCCTTTTTGCACTAACACGGTCGCTACCGCTCCGCGGCCTTTATCAAGCCGCGATTCGATGACAATACCTGAAGCAATACCGATTTTCGGCGCTTTTAATTCCAGAATTTCGGTTTGTACGATCAGGGCTTCGATAAGATCGTCGATACCTTCACCGGTTTTAGCCGATATTTTCAGGAATTGCACATCGCCGCCCCATTCTTCGGGAATGACATTAATGTTTGCTAATTCCTGCATGACTTTGTCGGGATTGGCGTCGGCCTTGTCGATTTTATTCATAGCGACGATGATCGGCACCTTGGCGGCGCGGGCGTGATCGACCGCTTCCTTGGTTTGCGGCATAACGCCATCGTCCGCCGCTACGACAACGATGACCACGTCGGTGACATCGGCGCCACGGGCGCGCATGGCGGTAAAGGCGGCATGGCCGGGGGTATCCAAAAAGGTAACGGAGCCGTGATTGGTTTTAACCTGATAAGCGCCGATGTGTTGGGTAATGCCGCCTGCTTCGCCGGCAGCCACACGGGTTTTGCGGATGTAATCCAGCAGCGATGTTTTACCGTGGTCGACGTGCCCCATGATGGTGACAATGGGTGCTCTGGGCAGTTCCTTGCGGTTATCTTCTTCCTGGACGGCTTCGGCCAGCAATTCTTTTTCAAAGTCATCGTCATTTTGAATGATTGCCTTATGTCCCATTTCTTCCACCAAAATAACGGCGGTATCTTGATCGATGGTCTTATTAATGGTCGCCATAATGCCCAGCTTCATCAAATGTTTGATGACGGCTGCCGCCTTGACGCTCATTTTTTGCGCCAAATCGGATACCATGATCATTTCCGGTACGGCGACTTCTTTAATAATCGGCGCTACCGGCATTTCAAACTGATGTTTGCCGTCTGCCGTCACCGGTGCTTTAAAGGATGTCGGCTTTTTCTTTTTTTTGCGGGATTCTATGTTAATCGCGCGGCCTTCATCGTTCAGCATTTTGTTTCGATGCAAGGTTTGTTTTTTGCCTTCGGCCTGTAAGCGGACGCGCTCGGAATTTTTGCGAATGGATTCTTCCAGACGGCGTTCTTTTTCCGTAAGTTCTTTCGGTGCTTCGGGTTTGCTTTTCTTTTCGTTTTTGACCGTTAATAGATCAAGTTTAGGTTCGGGTTCGGAGGCCGCCTCAACCACGGGCGCGCTTACTTTAGCGGTTTCTTGATCTGGCGTTTTTTCCGGCTCTACGGCTTCGGTAATTTGCTCGGCTTTAACGTCCTGACCTGTAGGCTGCACTGTTTCCGCTAGTGTCAACGGGGCGGCGGGTTCGACCGATTCCGAAACTGCGGGTTCGGACGCTTGCGTTTCGTCTTTGTATTTTGGATTGACGTAGGTTTTCTTTTTGCGCACCTCGACAGTGATGGTTTTGGTGGCGCTGCCGGGAATACTTGCTTGTTTAATTTCAGTGGTTTTGCGTCTTTCCAGCGTTACTCTGCGCGGTACGCCGGTTTCAGCTTCGGCGGCGGTTTTACCGTGGCGGTTGCGTAAATGCGAAAGCAGTTTTAATTGATCGCTGTCACTGATAACGTCGTCTGGCGACTCGACGGGAAGGTCTGCTTCCTTGAGTTGTACCATTAGCCGCTCAAGCGGAATTTTGACGACTTCGGCGAGTTCGCGTACTGTTTTATTGGCCATATTCGTCTCCTGCCAAGCTGGCTGCTTCCGGCGCTTCCGCAAACCACGGCTCACGCGCCTTCATAATTAATTGAGCAGCCCGGTCTTCTGTCATGCCATTAATTTCCAGTAGATCATCAATGGACTGTTCCGCCAGATCTTCCATCGTTTTAATGCCTAGTTCAGCCAATTTATAAGCTAAATCATTGTCCATGCCTGCCATCGCCAGGAGATCATCGGCCGGTTCGTTGGATTCGTCTTTTTCTTCCAAAGCAATCGCGCTGATTAATAACGCGTCTTTGGCGCGATTTTTCAGTTCGTTGACCAGATCTTCATCAAAACCTTCAATCTCCAGCATTTCGCTAACTGGAACGTAGGCTACTTCTTCAACGGTGTTGAAACCTTCGTCCACCAGCGTCATTGCAATGTCTTCGTCGACATCCAATTGTTCGACGAACATTTGTTTGGTCAGCGCCGCTTCGGCTTCATTCTTTTCTTCGGCTTTGGTGGCGTCCAGAACATTCAATTCCCATCCCGTTAACTGGGTTGCCAAACGCACATTTTGTCCGCCGCGGCCTATCGCCTGGGAAAGGTTTTCCGAGCTGACCGCTAAATCCATGCTGTGTTTGTCTTCATCGACAATAATCGATTGGATTTCCGCCGGAGCCATGGCATTAATGACGAATTGCGCTTCGTTTGGATTCCATAAAATAATATCTATGCGTTCGCCCGCCAGTTCGTTGGTGACCGATTGCACCCGCGAACCGCGCATGCCTACACATGCGCCGACCGGATCCAGGCGCGGATCGTTGCTTTTTACCGCAATCTTTGCTCTGGAGCCGGGATCCCTGGCGGCGCCCATGATGGTTATCATCCCTTCATTAACTTCCGGCACCTCCAGACGGAATAATGCGACGAGTAATTCCGGTGCGGTGCGACTGATGAATAACTGCGGCCCGCGCGCTTCGGAACGGACTTCTCTTAAGTAGCCTCTGATTCTGTCGCCGTTGCGGACCGGTTCTTTGGGAATCATGTCTTCTTTGGCGATAAACGCTTCAATGTGTCCGCCCAGATCAAGATAGACATTGCCTTTCTCAATGCGTTTGACGATACCGGTGATAAGTTCGCCGACGCGGCTTTCATACGCTTCGACGATTTTTCTGCGTTCGGCTTCACGGACTTTATGAATGATAACCTGTTTGGCGGTTTGCGCGGCGATGCGGCCGAATTCAACGGATTCGATTTCTTCCTGGGCAACATCGCCGACATTAATGTTGGGATTTTCCATGCGGGCGCTTTCCAACAGTATTTGCGAGGCCGGATGCTCCACGTCGCCGTCTATATCGGGATTAGCGTCGACGACATCCCATTGCCGATAGGTCACGTAATCGCCGGTTTTTCTATCGATGACGACATTCACTTTAATTTGGTTGGCATGGCGTTTTATGGTCGCAGCCTCCAATGCCGATTCAATGGCTTGAAAAACAATTTCTTTATCGATGTCTTTTTCGTTGGAAAATACTTCGGCGACTAATAATATTTCTTTATTTGCCATTGCGACCTCCTTTTTTAATGGTGTAAATAGGCACCAGACGCGCTTTGCTGATCGCGCTGAAAGGCACCTCAAAAATCTGTTCTACTTCGCGTAGAGTGATGATGTCTGTCACGACTTTCTCGATAATGCCGGTAATTTTTTTGCGGCCTTCGATGCTTTGGTATAAATTGACCAAGACTGTACTGCCGATAAATTGTTCAAATTGGTGAAGATAAAAAAATGGCCGATCCGCACCGGGCGAGGAAACTTCCAGTTGGTAATCTCCCTGAATCGGGTCTTCAACCTCCATGACACCGCTGACTTGATGGCTGACCCGGGAGCAATCGTCGACTAAAATGCCTTCCGGCTTGTCGATGTAGATTCTGATTAAGCCGCGACGAGGATGCGGAAGATATTCAACGCCGACGCACTCGTAACCCAACCCGGTGACGACGGGTTCGATTAAATTGACCAAGTAATCGGGCGCTTGCCTCATTAATTCCTCATTAAATTAATACACATAAAAAAAGAGCCAACGGCCCTTCCATTAATAACCTGCCATTAAGCCCATGATTAATGGGCTGTCCAAAAATAAAAAACCCCATAGCGGGGCTTTCTTGTTTTTAATTGGTAGCGGGGGCAGGATTTGAACCTACGACCTTCGGGTTATGAGCCCGACGAGCTACCAAGCTGCTCCACCCCGCGATTAGACCGACTATTATATATCAACCGTTTGAATTAGCAATTTATTTCTAACGGTTTACCAAAGATTCGGCTGCTAATTAAACGCTACGCGATAACTGCTATCCGCCAGCCTATTAATTAACGCTGCATTAGACAGTTGTAATGCAGGCCAAGTTGCAGCCGATCTGTTATAAACTTGGTCGGACGATTAATGTACGTATGGGAATTACCAAACGACCGGCCATCAGCAAAACTGGAATAAGGCAGCAGTTAATGGCTTGGCGGCTGTATGTTTTAATTCCGAACAGTCGTTAATACATTGTTGTGCTTGCTTAAGAAACGTTGAAGAGAGCATCATCATTAATTAAAAATTATGGACATTATATTTAAGGAATACGCCCACGTCGTTTGGCAGAAGAAAGGATATTTTTTGCTGGCGTTAGTGGCGTTGGCCGGTGCGACCAGCCTGGATTTGCTGGCGCCGGTTTATTACAAGTCTATCGCCAACGGTCTGGCAGCCAATTATTCGGAAAGCACGTTAAACAGTCTATTAACTAATTTGCAGCAACTGGCGCTGGTTTATGCGGGTATCTGGTGTTCGTGGCGGTTTTTGGAACTGGCGATTGTGCCGTTGGATGGCGGCGGCGTTAACTTGCTGGAGAAACGCTGCTTTGAGGTTTTAAAAAAGCAGAAATACACTTTTTTTGAGAATAACTATTCCGGAAGTTTAATTAAGCAGGCCAGCCGGTTTTCCCGTTCTTTTGAAATTATTATGGACTGGTTTCTGTTCCAGTTTTATATGAATCTATTGATGATTTCCATTTCATTCAGTGTGTTTTATCAGCATCATCGCCAGTTTGCTTTGTATTTTTTACTCTGGGTGGCGCTGCTCCTGAGTTGGAACATTCTGTATTCAATCTGGAAACTGCGTTTCGATAAAGCTGTGGCGGAAGGCGACAGCAGGGTTGGTGGGGCATATTCGGACGCCATCAGCAATATAAGTATCGTCAAGACTTTCGCACTGGAGCAAAACGAACAAAACCGCATTAATCAAGCGTCGGATACGGTTTACCGGCGCAAAAAACTGGCTTGGTTGCTGATTTTTATCTCTTTTGCCGTGCAAGGCGTCATGACCTTCGGTATTGAACTGTTGCTGATTTACCTGATGATTAATAAATGGCAGGCTGGCGTTTTTGAAGTGGGGGAGTTCGTATTATTTCAATCGATCATGATTATTTTGATCCAGCGCTTGTGGGAATTCGGCCGTTATTTCCGGAATTTTTTTACCGCGCTGGCCGATGCCGCCGAAATGGCGGAAATTATCCGCAAAAGCGACTTAGAGATTGATACGCCAAACGCCAGACCGATTAACATCATACAAGGTGAGATCAAATTCATTAATCTTAGTTTTACCTACCATGCCCAACAATTGGAACAGCGGTGGTTATTCGATCACTTTAATCTGGACATCCAAGCAGGTGAGAAAATCGCTTTGGTTGGGCAATCGGGTTCGGGTAAATCGACATTAACCAAATTGCTTTTTCGTTTTTTAGAACCGCAACACGGACAGATTTGCTTTGACGGTATTGACGCTAAGGCTTTCACGCTGACATCTCTGCGCAGGCAGATTTCCATGGTGCCGCAGCAGCCTGATCTGTTTCACCGCACCATTAGGGACAACATTACTTTGGGTGCGGCTATTAATGATGAGCAATTATTGGCCGCTGCGCAAAAATCCTGCTGTTGGGAGTTTATTAATCAATTACCGGATAAATTCGATACCCTGGTCGGCGAACGCGGCGTTAAATTGTCCGGCGGCGAAAAACAGCGTATCGCGATTGCCAGAGCTTTTCTTGAGGATGCGCCAATCGTGATTCTGGACGAAGCGACCAGCGCACTCGATTCATTAACCGAACAGCAAATCCAAACGGCCATTTTCAATCTTATTAATAACAAGACTGCCATTGTGATTGCGCACCGCCTGTCAACGATATTAAGCATGGATCGCATTGTGGTGCTGGAACAGGGGCGCATTATCGAGATGGGAACGCATCAACAATTGCTGTCCAATAAGAGCAAATACTATGCCATGTGGCAGTATCAGAGCGGCGGATTTTTGATAAATTAATCGGTTAATAACTAAGCATGCATGTTAGATGATTTCTCATTTGGGCATCCGCACTGACTGGGTTGTCCAGGAATCCGGTGAACAATGCAATAGAAACAAACGCTTATAAAAAAATTATTTTTTGCTCAACAAGCACAATATATTGTGCTATAGTTTCATAAAATCACAATATATCGGAATTAATCTTAAGGGTTGTCCGGTACAGACTTTAACAGGCGCTACGCCTGTTAAACCAGGAAACGGTTAACGGGCTTTGGTCTTATTAATAAGCCTGTTGTCACATAAGTTTATTACACCGGGAGCGAAACCATGCCAGCACAACTTCACGCCATTCCCAGCAACGTCACCGAAATACCATTTCAGGATGCGTCCGTCGATATCTGGGACACCAAGTACCGACTGAAAACCAAACAAGGCGAGGCCTTGGATAAAACCATGGACGAAACCTACCAGCGGGTGGCAAAAGCGTTGTCGGAAGTGGAAGAAGGCAAGGCAAAGCAGGAGCAATGCTATAAAGATTTTCTATGGGCGCTAAGACAAGGCGTGATTCCGGCTGGACGCATCATTTCCAACGCTGGCGCACAGGAACATAAGCCCGCCACCTCCACCATTAATTGCACAGTGTCCGGCACGATTGAAGATTCCATGAACGACATTTTGGGCAAGGTTCATGAAGCCGGTTTAACGTTGAAGGCAGGCTGCGGCATCGGTTACGAATTTTCCACCCTGCGACCAAAAGATGCTTATGTCAGTGGCGCGGGCGCGTATACCTCCGGGCCTTTATCCTTCATGGACATCTACGACAAGATGTGCTTTACCGTCTCGTCTGCGGGTGGGCGGCGCGGGGCGCAGATGGCAACCTTCGACATCGGTCATCCCGATGTCGTCGAATTTATCCGTGCCAAGCGCGAAGACGGCCGCTTGCGCCAGTTTAACCTATCTTTATTAATCACCACCGAATTCATGGACGCGGTGAAGAACGACCAGCCCTGGGCGTTGTCGTTTCCCGTCACCGAGAAAGAAGCCAAGGCCGATAAGTTGGATTTGACCGATGATAAGCTCATCGTCTGGCGCGAACATCCAGTCAAAACCGGTTATATCGTCAATAATGACGGTCTGGTCGCCTGCAAAATCAGCAAAAATATTCCGGCACGTAGGCTTTGGGACATCATCATGAGTTCCACCTACGACTACGCCGAACCGGGCTTCATCCTGATCGACAAAGTTAATGAGATGAACAACAACTGGTTTTGCGAAAATATCAGGGCGACGAATCCCTGCGGCGAGCAGCCCTTGCCGCCTTATGGCAGTTGCTTATTAGGCTCTATTAATCTCACCCGCTTCGTGCAAAAGCCGTTCACCAAAGATGCCAGCTTCGATTGGGATACTTACCGCAAAACCATCCGCATCTTTACCCGCATGTTGGATAACGTGGTCGAAATCAATGGCTTGCCGCTGCAACAACAGCGCGACGAAATCCTCAGCAAACGCCGTCACGGCATGGGTTATCTGGGGTTGGGTTCCACAGTCACCATGCTCGGCATGAAGTACGGCGACCAGCCTTCCGTTGATTTCACCGAGGAAGTTACCAAAGTGCTGGCGGTGGAAGGCTGGAAGGAAGCCTTGTCGCTCGCCAAAGAAAAAGGTCCTGCGCCAGTGATGGTACAGGAATACACCGTGACCGGCGAGATGCTGCACAAACGCCCGGAAATGCTGGCGGATGGTTATAAGATTGGCGACAAGGTATCTGGCAAAATTCTACACGCCAAATACAGTCGCTACATGCAACAAGTCGCGCAGATCGAGCCTGCGCTGGTCGCCGAATTGGCCGAAACCGGTGCGCGTTTCACCCACCACAGCTCCATCGCGCCGACCGGCACTATCTCCTTATCGCTCGCCAACAACGCCAGCAACGGCATCGAACCGAGTTTCGCCCACCACTACTCGCGCAATGTCATCCGCGCCGGCAAAAAATCCAAGGAAAAGGTCGATGTCTACTCCTTTGAACTCCTGGCCTACCGCGAGATGGTTAACCCCAAGGCCATGCCTTACAGCGAGGAACCTGCACTTCAACTGCCCGACTATTTCATCGCTGCCGACGACATAACGCCCAAACAACACGTTGACATCCAGGCCGCCGCGCAAAAGTGGATTGACTCATCCATCTCCAAAACCGCCAACGTACCGACCGACTACCCCTACGAAGACTTTAAGTCCATCTACGCCTACGCCTACGAAAAAGGCCTGAAAGGCTGCACCACCTTCCGCTTCAACCCGGCGGCATTCCAAGGTGTACTGGTCAAAGACAAAGACCTGGAAAACACCACCTACCAATTCACCCTGGAAGACGGCCACGTCGTGGAATTCAAAGGCAATGAAGAAATCGAATACGACGGCGAAATCCACACCGCGGCGAATTTATTTGATGCGTTGAAGGAGGGGTATTATGGGAAGTTTTGATGATTTTAATATGTCGCTTTTTATTAACTACCGTTCGTCCTGAGCTTGTCGAAGGATGAACACATTGAATTAAAGCCGGTTCCCGCACCGGCAGGCGGGTTTCTTTTCTTTGGGCGCGGCCAAAGAAAAGAAACCAAAAGAAAGGCCGCCCGGATGCCGCTTATTTCCTGCGCTTCTCGCATTTATCAGGGGTGGTCAAAAGGGACTCCTGTCCCTTTGACAATTCACGGCATCCCTGCCGTGACCCTAACGGGCTATTCCCGATAAATGCTCCGATGCTCGGCGTGGCAAAACGGGAAAGGGTACAAAGATTGGGCAAAGGCAACAGTAGTACAGGGATTCAAACCCTGTCCCTAAGCAGTGAAATTTAAAAAAATGTAGGATGTGCTGTACAAAGTGAAGCGCATGAATCGCGAACGATGCGGTTTGTTTCTCGGTACATACTACGAGCTAGTAACAAAATTTCTAATGATAAAGATGCAAGGTCATTAAATGAGGCCACAATGGGAATCTCAAATTAGTATGCTAGACAGTGCGTTGCAGCAATGGGAAGAAATGTATCCCAAATTACCTGCAACTTTCACATATCAAAATGCTGTTTTTACAGTTAAAGAGCTAACTACATCGTTGAGAGAAATTATTGGAATTGTCCGAGCCGTTTCCAGTTGTGAGGATATTGATCCAGTATTACTTGCTGTACATCAGCAAAACATTATCAATGTTTGTGGTCAGATTCCCTCGGCTATTGTTAATTCAATTGCTAGTCCGCAGAGTTATTTGGAACAATTAGTCGGCTACATCTGGTCGATTCGCTCTTCAATTGTGTGGCTTATTACACCGAGACTTACTGAATATTATGGAAATTGGGTCAAAAATTCTGATGTATATGGAAAGATAGAGGCTACCGAGGACTTATATAAACGGATATCAGATTCAATCGAATTGATTAATAATTCAATAAGTCGTGCTAATGAAGCTGATAATACAGCAAAAAATATTTTACAGGTTATTCAGGGTTACGAACGAGAAGCGGCAAACGCGAAAACTAATGCTGAGAGTAGTTCATCATTAGCCTTAACAAATAAAGATAATGTTCAAGATTTACTTTCTAAACTTGAAGCTGGGCAAACAAAACAACAAGAGTTGTTTGAGAAAATTAATTCTCTTCATGAAGCTGCAAACGATGTTCTCGAAGGCTCAAGCAAGGTCGGCTTAGCTGCATCTTTTGCAGCGCGCCGAGAAAACCTTGAAAATAGCCAAAAATATTGGATTGGTTTCTTCTTTTTTGGAATAGGAATTTTAATTATTGGAATATTTTTGACCACTACTGGTTTCATTAACTTAGTTCCTTTAATTAAGGCGGATGGAACCATGGACTCATGGGGTGTCCTTGTACGCATACTGCTTACAGGGCCAGCGATTTGGTTTACATGGTTTGTGGCGAGGCAATACGGACACACGATGAGATTAATCGAAGATTATGCCTTCAAAGAAGCATCTGCTCTTGCTTTTGTTGGTTATAAGAGAGAAATGGGTGAAGACTTAGAAATGATTAAATTACTCAGGGAAACTGCGATCAAGAATTTTGGTGCAGCACCAACAAGAATGCTATCTATTTCAGAACCTTCGTCACCTGTTCACGAGTTGGTTGATAAAGCTTTACAAGAAAAAGGTGGATTGGAAAAAGTTACAGAGTTTTTAAAAACAATAGTTTCTAGCAAAAACTCATAAATCCCGTAGATTACGCTACGCTAATCGAACCTACGGATGCCAAGGTGTCTTTTCCCCGTTATGCCGCGCCGAGCACTGGCGGTTTTGTCGGGAATAGCCCGAAGGGGTGCGGCAGGGATGCCGCAATTTGCCAGAAGGACAAGGATGTCCTTTCTGGTTTATGCCTTGTGGGTACAAACCTCGATAAAATCGACGGAGCGCAGGATGAAGCGGCATCGGGCGGATTTCTTTTGGATACTTTTCTTTGTCCGCGCAAAGAAAAGTATCACGCCTGCCGGTGCGGGAACCGGCATTAAAAAATTTGCATTAATAACTATACAAAATCAAGTATCGTTCATGGTTCGACAAGCTCACTACGAACGGTTATAAAATATAAACAAACCAAAGGAGTCCAACCATGACCCACAAAATCAGCAAAAATATCGTCGGCTATAAGGTGCTGACACCGGAAGATAAGGTTGTAGCAGAAGCCAAAACTGCCGAAAGCCAAGTTCAAGCGGATAACCTTAGCGTTGAGAGTATGCACGAAAATGTCGAGCGACCAGAAGTGTTGCTTGGCTCGACATACAAGATTAAAACGCCGCAGTCGGAACACGCCTTGTATATCACGATTAACGACATGATTCTGAATGCTGGAACGGAACATGAGGAACGCCGTCCGTATGAGATCTTTATCAACTCTAAGAACATGGAACATTTCCAGTGGGTGCTGGCGTTAACACGGGTTATCTCCGCCGTGTTCCGCAAGGGCGGCGACGCTTGCTTTTTGGTGGAAGAGATGAAGGCAGTGTTCGATCCGCGTGGCGGGTATTTCAAGAAAGGCGGGGTATACATGCCCTCGCTGGTGGCGGAAATCGGTCATGCGATTGAGTCGCACTTAAAACACATCGGCATGATTAAACCGCAAGCGATGAGCGCGCACCAGATACAATTTCTAGCGGATAAGCGCAAGGAATTTGAAGTGCAACACGGTGAAAGTGGTGAAACGGGCTTCCCCGATAAAGCCGTGCTGTGCACTAAATGCAGCACCAAGGCAATGGTGCTGATGGACGGTTGCATGACGTGCCTGAATTGCGGGGAAAGCAAGTGCGGTTAACGGCTGCAAAAGAAAGCGGAAAAAAGAAGTTACGTTATAAAAACACAACGAGAAGGCACAAAAAAAGGACTGAGCAGAAGCTGAGTCCTTGTTTTGTCTTTGGTACGAGGGCCGGAATCCATTTGGCGTCCAACTTTATGATATACAAGATGTTTTCTGCTAGTATTTTTCAACGGGAACAGGTCGGGGAACAGTTTAAAATTGTTTCCTTGGGGTTGTTCCTATTTCAGTAACAAATGTACTCTTTTCATAAAGCCTCTGTCCATAAAATTTTGGTTGATGATGTCTAAAACCTCTCCATAGCATCCATCAATATCATTCTGACAAATTCGCTTTCCGATAAGTTTCGGCTTCTGGCTGAGGCATAAAGGCTGTGGGCTAATGAATGGCTCATTCGATA
>Ga0194131_10000602_pt1 | contig 60902 bp, 59 predicted proteins | sample TA2KigO120mmetaG_FD_148631 | JGI IMG/M metagenome (GOLD analysis project Ga0194131, IMG submission 148631) | Freshwater microbial communities from Lake Tanganyika, Tanzania - TA2015053 Kigoma Offshore 120m | ecosystem: Environmental > Aquatic > Freshwater > Lake | place: Tanzania: Lake... | reverse complement strand
CGCATCGCTGCCACATCCTGGAGACCAAGGGTGAAAGTTACCGCCTCCAGGACGCCAAACGCCGCCGCCGTCGTCACGACAGCCCCGGCAACTAACCGCGCCGACGTTCACCGAACATGTTCGGTGATCGTCGAACCCCAACCGCAACCCACAGGAGTCCCTCAACAACCCAGCGCCACCACATTCAGCCGACCAGCGCCACCATTTTCAACCGTCGTCAACAACCGCCACCGAGCAGATAGCAAGTGATGCCGGTCGCTCGGAAGGTGTGGCAGCCGATGCGAGTGGCGATGCCCGCTTGAGCGGCGCGGCGTTGGATCATCCGCAACACGTCGATGCGGTGCATTCGCCGGACGGTCAGAGTCTTCTCGCGCGAGACGGTGCGAAACAGCGGCCCCTTTTGTTGATCGCCGATGCCGGCCGCTTCGAGGTACTCGTCCACATAGAGTTCCGCGTTGTGATGAGCCGGAACCTCGTGGCGCTTGCCCCCTTTTTCGTGCAGACGGAACCACATCCGTCGTCCTTGTGGATAATAGTCGGCGACGTTCAAGCCGATCGCCGCTGAGACACGGGCGAAGCTGTAAACCATCACGCCCATCAGCGCCCGATCCCGCAGACCGATGATCGTGGAGCCGTCAATCGAGTCCAGCAATTGCCGAGCTTCGGCGGCGGTCAGCACGGGAGTCTTGCCAGTTTTGACGACATGCTTCGGACCTCGCACGGACGCGGCCGGATTGATCGGCAGCACTTGGCCGACCACCAGCCAGTCGAACAGGCGTCGAATCGCGGAGAGATGTTGTTTCACCGTGGGAGCACTCCGTTCGCGAGTCAATTGCTCGACGTAGGTCGCGACGACGAACGGCGAGACGCCAGCCAGCGAAACGCCGCGTTGTTCGCACCAGAGACAGAAGCGATTCACGGCATGAGCATACACGCCTCGCGTTCCGGGATTGCGAATGTCGGCAGTGAAGAATTCCAGGAACCGCCGTTGAGCTTGATCCCCGGCTTCGCGAATGAGCGCGGGAAAAACGGAACGGTGAAGCCGAATCAACTCGGTGTCGAAATCGGCAACGGATTCTGCATTCAATCGGTGCGGGAATTGGTCATCGTCCATGTCCCACCATGCCACAGTCTTGGCGTTTCCAAAAGGACATTTTGATACGCCATTCGATTCACCCGAGTTGATTGCGGGAATTGTCGCGGTGGGCCGCTGATCCGAAACGTGACACTCGCTCAATTGTGTGTTACGGCATTCACGTCGGTTCGCTCTTTTGACATTCGCATCCGAGTAAACAAGTCACCGTCACTCGCTTGACGTCAGGCCGAGGCTGGCTCGTCAACCGAGAAGGCGGTGGTGCCCTGAGAAGGTTTTGATCGGTGACGTCTTGGCTTCGCCAATTCAAGGCGATCACTCGTCTCACGGACCAGAGTCGTGGCGTTCACCAACTGGGTGCCGGTGAACGCTGTGGCTTTGGCACCCGTAACTCTGGAACGAGGAGACGAATGATGACGACTCTGAATCGAGCTAACCGCGAGCTGTACCGGCGAGGGCCGGACGAAGCGTTCGCGACGCTCAAGGATTTGCACGACCACTGCCGGCAGGAGCGGCAGTGGTCGTCGGACGTGTGGCAGCAGCCGCACACATTGCAACCGCAAGTGTGCGATGGCGAATTGCGACTCTTACTCGACAAGGGAGACTCATTCGGTTTGAACGAGTGGTCGTTCAGCCAAGTCTGTCGGTTGTCTGGTGTCAGCAAAGAGACCATCAACCGCTTCCAACCGGAAACGGCGACGATGGCGTTTCGTGACACGTTGCCTCACGGTGACAAGCCGATCCAACTGCTGACGACGGGCCAGACCGTGCGATCCGTGCATGGCGTGTCGTACACGCGACTGTGGAACTCGGAACTGATCGAGACGATTCGAGACGTGGCGACAGACTTCACACCGCCACAATCCGCGATGAACGGTGGAACCGGGTTGTATTGCGGGGAGCAGGACATGTTCTGTTTCCTGATCGACCCGACCGGTTGGATCGACATCGACGGTGAGGCGTTCGCGCCCGGTTTCTTCGTCTGGAATTCGGAAGTGGGCAGACGCTCGCTCGGAATGCAGACGTTTTGGTTCCAGAAGATTTGCCAGAACCACATCGTCTGGGACGCGGTCGAGGTGATCGAGTTCACCCGCAAACACACGGCGAACGTCCGTGACGGTTTGCTGGAGATTCGTCGGCATATCGAAGCGTTGATCGCCAAGCGGGACGCTCGCCGCGATCAGTTCGCTGAGGTTCTGAAGAAGGCGATGCAGACGCGGCTGGGTTCGGATTCCGACGAGGTCGCGAAAGAGCTCGGCAAGCACGGGATTCCGCAGCACTACATCAAGGATGCGATGGTGATTGCTCGTGCTCAAGGAGGCTTCACAATTTTCGCCTTGGTCGATGCGCTCACGCGGCTCACACAGCGAATCACGTTCGCGGCCGATCGCGCCGAAGCCGACTACAAGGTGGCTCAACTGTTGTCGTTGGCCGTCGCGGCGTAAGGCGGTGTCGCATGGACCCGCAAGCCGCTTGGGATCAATTGCAGGAGGCGTACCGCGACCGCGAGTGGGAAGCTGTTCGCGAACTCGCTCAGTCGTTGCTCGACTGGCTGGAACGCGGTGGGTTTCCACCCGTAGTGACGAAAGTGAGACGGAGAGACGCCACTCGGCAACGAGCGCTCGTCACCCAATTCTGCAACGACGTGTTGCAACAGATGGTCGAATTACAGCCGCCGCTGTGCGAATGCTTTCGACCGAATTCGTAGTTGGCCCTCGGTGTTCGAGGGTCGTGTTATTTACTTGTTTTGTTCAATTGAAGGAGACATTCAGCATGGCAAATGCCACAAAATCGAAACCCAAAGAATCCAAGAATCGCCCGGTTCACGAAGTCCGGTTCGGTCGCATCCGTGCCGCGATTTGGCAGAACGAAACGGAGAATGGTCCACGCCACAACGTGACCATCGCACGTCTCTACAAGGACGGCGACGATTGGAAGGATTCCACGAGCTTCGGCCGCGACGACCTGCCCTTGGTCGCGAAAGTCTGCGACCAAGCCCACACCTGGATCTTCGAGCAAGCTGCCGAGCGCTCGAATGGAAACGGCCACCATGAAAATGGTGATCACGAGGGAGATGGCCATTTTTAGCAGGAACTCAGTTCTCGTGCTTTCACAGTTCATCAACCAGAAAGGATTTCCAGAGTGGCACCACCCCGCCACTCTTTGCCGTCACAGCGATGCGGTCTTCATGGAATCACTGAGCTTTGAGCCACCCGTTCTTCGGCAGGATCAAAACCAGTGGTGTGCTTTGGTTTTGAAGAGGGTTTGTCTCGGCGAGGCCGAGACCAGAAATGGAGGACCAGTCGCGATGAATAAAAACCGTAGTCCCGTCGAACTCAATGACTCGCTGGTCGTGTCGTTGGATCAATTGCGGCAAGAACTGACCGTGCTCCGCATGGTGCTGGATGAAATTCGTGATCAACTGGAATGGGCCAATCAGAATCGGGACGACAGTCCTTCGCCGCCGATCCCATTCCGCCAACTGACCAGTATGCCGCGCGATCCGTGTGCACCTGATTGGTCGGAACGGCTCAATCAGTTTTCGGCAGCCGACGTGGATGCCTCGGTCAATCCGCCGACCCCGAAACAACAGGGTGAGCTGTTTTTTTGAAAACTGTTTTACATGAGGGCCAAAGGCAGCACATCACTGGTCCACAATCTTGGGACGCTCATCCAGGGATTCGGCATCACCTCATTAAGATTCAGCGAGAATCATGCAACGCAACTCGCTTGTCGGACGGATCGAAGAATTCACATCCCGATACATGGCATCGAACCTGGGTATGAAACTGGTCCCCCTGAAATCACTTCGGCTTCATCCCGAAGCAAATCGCGTCCCTCCGATGTCAGCGGAACAGGATGCAGAATTTCGAGCCGACATCGCCGAACGTGGCGTTCGAGTTCCCATCGAGATCATCCCCGGAGGCACCATCGTCGATGGTCGCAGTCGCTACTTGGCGGCGAAGCGATTGGGGATCAAGCGAGTCCCCGTGATTCGCGCTCCGCTCAACGGCGACAATCCCGTCATCTACATGCTGCGAGCCGCCACGAAACGCCGTCACCTGACCGACGACCAGCGAGCGTGTCTGGCTCGCGAAGAAATGGAAATCCTGAGCCGGATCGCCACGCGAGAACGAGCCAGACAAGGTGGCCTGACTGGCGGGCGTGGCCGAGTGAAGAAATCGGATAGCTCACAGATCGCTGTGATCCACAAGCAAACGACCGGGGACACTTCACGTCGAACTGTCTCCGCAGCTTATCGCGTGTCGGAACGCCGAGTCCGAGCGGCTCAGCAGTTGAAGCGACTCGCCCCGAAACTCTACGAACGAGTCAAATCCGGTGAGCAACGGCTGACCGTCGCCAAACGCGAAGCCGACCGCGAATCAAAACGCCAAAGGGACAACCGGCGTCGCAGCAGTTGAAAGTGATCGACGATTCATTGGTTTTGAGGCAAACCGGAAGTTTGCAAGACTCGCCAGCGACCGAGTCTCTTTGAAGCATGATTAAGACGAGGCGCATCGGTCGATGGCCTGCGGGAGCACACCAGCGAACCGGCCAACGCGAACAGCACCGTCAACGCCATCGGACGAAACAGCTTTCCTTCCGTCCCCTGCAACGCGAGGATCGGGACGTACACGATCGCGATGATCAGCTCGCCGAACATCGTTGGCTTACGAACTTCGATCGCGGCCATCCCTCAGAAAACCTCATCCCTTTCTTCGAGACACTCACAACGAGCCACTCGATAGCCAGAAGAACCGTTTTTTATTGCGATCCGTGGAACAGATTCCTTCTGAGTCAGTCGTCTTTCAAAGCGGGAAGCATCACGACAATTTCTGTTCCGGTTTCGATCCCGGTGCTGGCCGTGATCTTTCCGCCGTGAGCTTCGATGAGTCGCCGACTGATCGGCAGGCCCAGTCCAGTTCCGCCGCTCTTGGTCGTGAAGAACGGATCAAACATTCGCTCGCGTTGTTCCGATGTCAGTCCAGGTCCGTTGTCTCGAAACGAGATCACCCACATCGGTTTGTCGTCTGAGAATTGCCGCGAGCAGCGAACTTCGATCCGAACCGGGTCGCAACAAGCGGCAAGGGAGTTTTCCAAAACATTTCGGAAGACTTGCTCGATTCGTACTGCATCAACCCGACAACGAGGCGAAGTAACCTCATTTTGACTGAACAGTTCCACTTGTCGTCCTTGTCGACTCCAGATGAGGTTGTCCCAAGTTTCGTCCAAGATGTCGAAAAGATTGTGTTCTTGCAGATTCAGCTTGATGGGCGCGGCGTAATTCCGAACCTCCTCGAACAGCGTGTGCAATTTGTGTTGGGCCTTCTGCATCCGTGCGACCAGCTCCAGCGATTCCGTATCGCCTGTCAGATTCAGACTCAACGTTTCTAAGCACGCTTGCGTGCATTGCAACGAGTTTCGGCTTTCGTGAATCAATGCCGTCATCATCTGGCCAATGGCCGCTAACCGCTCCGATTGAACAAGCCGTTGATTGGCCTCGGACAAGGCGTGTTTCGCACGCCGCAAATCCACGAGCGCCGCGAGGCGCTTGCGAAGATGATCCGGATCAATTGGTTTGAGTAAATAATCGCTAGCACCGTGCCGTAACGCGATCAGACTGCTCTCCAAATCGGCATAGCCCGTGATGATGATCAGCGACGCGTCGGGAGCGACGGATCGCAATTGCGGTAAAATCGTATCCGATAGCCCGTCGGGCAATTTGCGATCGAGCAGGATTGCGAAGAACTCTGCCAAATCTTGCCGAGTCATCAGTTCGACCAGTGAACTCGACGACTCAACCCGATATCCGTCCAAACGGAGAATTCTTCGAATGCTCGAAATCAAGTCAGGCTCGTCATCGACCACCAGGACAGAAAAGAGAGGCTTCGTTTCGGTCATTCTCACTTCCGTGTCTTGGTACGGCGAGCGGCAGATGACGATACCAGACTTGTGAGCCGTTGGCGCTAGCCTCGGGCGCATGCAACACTCGGCCCGACGCTAGCGCGTTCGGCTCACTGGTAAGTTCTCATCTGCCTCTGCTGTTCGCGATCTCGGACCCGTCAGCAAAGTATGATGGGCATCGCAGTCGAGTTTGCCAACCCGCCGAAGTGAGCACGAAGGTGTGCGGTTTCGGATCAAAGTGTGCGAGTTTGAGCGGAAAAATTGAAAATGAAACGAGGTCCGTGAATTGCACCTTGTCGATGAAAACTCGCTTCTAATTTTGCCCGCCAAGATTTATGGCTGAAAACACTCCTGACACTGATGACGACTCTACGAAACGAGTTTCGGCCGAAACGGGTGTCAACCCGCTTGGTCAAGTTGCGGCTGCGCTGGACGAAATGGTTTCTTTCCGACTGCAAAACGAATCCGAAGGATCGATTTTGTCGAAGACATTGCGAGCCGTCATAGACGCGGCCGTTGATGCCATGGTCACGATTGATCACACGGGAATCGTTCGGGCCTATAACCCTGTTGCGATGAGAACGTTTCAGTACGAGCCAGGTGAAGTCATTGGCAAAAACGTGAAGATGTTGATGCCGTCACGGTTTCGTGAAGAACACGACAGTTACCTTGCTGCATATCTAAAAACTGGAGTCAACAAAATTATCGGCATCGGCCGAGAGGTGACCGGACGGCGGAAGAATGGAGAACAGTTCCCGATGGAATTGGCGGTTAGTGAATTGAAACTGGCCGACCAACATCTTTTTGTCGCAGTCATTCGCGACATCTCGGAACGGAAAGAATCCCAAGAGCAACTTCGCAAACTCAATGAAGACTTAGAAGCCCGCGTCCGCCTCCGTACGCAGCAATTGGAGGAAGCGCACGCGGAATTGGTTCGGCACGAGAAGATGGCGATCCTCGGACAGCTTGCGGCTGGCGTCGCTCACGAAATTCGAAATCCGCTTGGAGTGATCAAGAACTCAACTTACTACCTCGAACTCGTGCATCCCAAGGATGATCAAGAAGCCATTGCGGCATGGGGTGAAGTCAAACGAGCATTGGATTCGGCGAGTCGTATTATCTCTGAGTTGCTCGATTTCGCCCGCGAGCCTGCTCTGAACCCGATCGATATTTCTGCCCATGAAGTGATTCAGCGAGCACTCAATGTCATCAAACCGCCAAACAACGTGATCGTGAACTTTCCACAAAACGAGGTTGCCCCTCGATTGCACGTCGATGCTGGGCAAATCCAACAGGTTCTAGAAAATCTCATTCTCAATGCCGTTCAAGCCATGCCCAATGGTGGGCAACTGACGTTGCGAACTTCGCTCGACGAGTCAGATCGCACGGTGATTGAAGTAACGGATACCGGCGTTGGCATTTCCAACGAAGACTTACCGAGAATCTTTGAGCCGCTCTTCAGCAAAAAAGTAAAAGGAATTGGGCTGGGATTGTCGCTGTCTCGGCGATACGCCGAACTCAACCGCGGGTCGCTGCGAGTTGAGAGCGTGCTGGGAAAGCAGACAACGTTTCGACTCACATTGCCATCGAAATAAACAAGCAAAACGAACGCAGTCAGAGTCGAGTTTGCAGGAGCGCGAACGCACGGCAAAGCCACCGAACGAGTTTCCTCGAATGTCGATGTCGATTTTCTTGGGATCGACACCGGGATATCCGCTCCGTCTGAAACCATCTCGATGTGCGAATTCGCTCTTAGCCCTGCGCTTTATGAAAACCAAGTGTGGGACAAAAGGCTCGGAAAAGGCCAAGCGAATGAGATTGCGAAAATCTTGGAACGTCATCACCGCATTGGCCCACCGTTCGCAAGAATTCGATCCCAGTTACTAGTCTAGTCGCAGACAGAAAAGCGACTGGTGAAGAGGACTCGCTTTCTCAGAAAGGCTCATCATGTCCTGGATTCCCAAAAAAATCGTGGTCGTTCCAATAGACTTCTCGGTCTCTTCAGATGAAGCCGTTCGCACGGCGCTGCAACTGACAGAGTCACCTCGCGACGTACATGTAGTTCATGTCGCCGTCATGCCTGATTTCGTTCCGTATGGAGAGTTGTTGTGGTCGGTAGAACCAGACCGGTGGGTGGACTTGGCTCAAAAGCACATGACTGGATTTCTGAAATCACATCCAGAATTTGAAGGAGTGACCTCGGTGACGTTGCAGGGAGACGCCGGGACGAGAGTTTCGGAATATGCCAAAGAAAAAGGGGCCGATCTGATCGTGATGCCATCGCACGGATATCATGGCATCAAACGAATCCTGCTCGGTTCGGTCGCAGAATCCGTATTGCGACATGCTCCTTGCGAAGTGTTGGTGCTACGGCGTCCACAGTAGTTGGCCTTCGTGTTCGGATTTCGTACCGGTCGATTGGGGAAAGTTCGATGAGTCAAGAATCCGTATTGCCGTTTGATCCGAGACGTGTCGAGTTGTTGTTCGTGGACGACGACAACGATTTTCGAAACACCGCCGCGAGACGATTTGCCAAGCGAGGTTTTGCCGTTCAAGAGGCATCCGGAGTCAACGAGGCGTTGCGGTTGCTACAAGATCGACAGTTCGACGTTGTCATCACGGACATGGCGATGCCTGGTTTGACGGGCATTGATCTGTTGCAACGAGTCAAAGAGCTGTCACCTGAATGCGAAGTGATTTTACTCACCGGCGAAGGGACCGTTGAAACTGCGGTGCAAGCGATGAAGCTCGGTGCCTACGACTTTCTCTCCAAGCCGTTTTCGTTGGCAGAGTTGGAGACGCTGATTCAAAAGGCATACGAACGTCGGCGGTTGAGCCAAGAAAACGTACAGCTCCGCGCGGTGATCGAGCGAAGTCAGCCCAAGGTACGGATGGTCGGCGAGTCCGCCGCGATGCGCGAAGTCACGAAGCTGATCGCGAAGGCGGGGCCGAGCGACAAGGCGATTTTGATTCAGGGTGAAAGTGGGACAGGCAAGGAATTGGTCGCTCGCGCTTTGCACGAACAGAGCTCGCGATCGAGCAAACCATTGGTGTCGATCAACTGCACCGCGCTGACCGAAACGCTGCTTGAAAGCGAGCTGTTCGGCCATGAAAAAGGGGCATTCACCGGTGCGGTTGCGGCGAAGCCGGGGTTGTTTGAACTCGCTCACGGCGGCACGTTGTTTATCGACGAAATTGGAGAAATGCCCGGAGTCATGCAAGCCAAGTTATTGCGAGTTCTTCAAGACGGTTCGATGCGACGAGTCGGTTCGTTACAGGAACGGCGCGTTGACGTCCGGATCATCACCGCCACAAATCGTGATTTGGCGAAAGAAGTCGCCGAACATCGTTTTCGCGAAGACTTGTTTTACCGGATCAACGTGATGTCGCTGGAACTGCCTCCGTTGCGAAACCGAATGGGCGACATTCCGTTGTTGGTCAATCACTTCCTCGGCACAGGTTGGCAGATTGCTCCGGACGCGCTGGGCCTGCTCTCAACGTATCATTGGCCGGGCAACATTCGCCAACTGATCAATGTCATCGAACGGGCGAAGATCCTCGCTGAGGATCGATTCATTACTCCCGAAGAGTTGCCAGCAATGATCGCTCAACCAACGGCAGTGCCCGTTGCGTCGGCCTTGTCAGGTCAGCTTCCAGAAGTGGCCTCGAAGATTGGATTGCCTGTGGATGACGGAACATTGGCCTCAATCGAAAAAGCGAGAGTCGTCGAAGTCATGCAAGCTCAACGCTGGAACAAAAGCCGTGGAGCCCAAGTTCTCGGTATCTCTCGCCGATCCCTCTATCGACTGCTCGAAAAATACGGCATCACTGAGTGAGTGGCTGGGCGGTTTCGAGAAGTCAATCAATGCGCCGCAGAACCAGAACTTCACAGGGGGCGTGTCGCAATACCGCCTCAGTGACAGAGCCTAGCAAGAACCGTTTGACACCGTGGTAGCCGTGAGACGGCATGACAATCAAGTCTGCGTGAACTTCGCCGGCAAACTCGGCGATGCGTGCGCCAGCGTCCCCTTCGATGACTTTCGAGCACACTCCCGCGAACTGCGGACGCGATTTCAGATAGTCGGCCAAATGCGTCTTGGCGAGTTGCAGCCAACGCTCCGGATCGACAGTACTCACGACTTCTCCCGCGTAGGGGATGAAGTTCGGAAGCAAAGCGACATGCACCACATGCACGTTTCCCGGCTGCCGCGTGATCTCCAAGGCGGTCTGAATCGCCGCGTCGGATGCGGAGGAGAAGTCGATCGGCACTAGCACACACTTTTTGGGGAACCAGGACATGATGGCTACTCCTTGGATCGTGGCATGTGATGACGCTGAACTTTCGCCGTCCGAGGCAAAGGTCGTGCCGACCGTTTCAGGACCACGCCATCGACCTGCGCAACCGCGCCGGTGGCGCTGGGATTAGACAATTCAAGGCGAAATTCGCACCGTGAGTGTGCGGTCGAGCGGACGGGTGCGCGGAATTGTCACGAACAATGCGCGCGAATCCGCTCATCGCGGTCGTCTTACGCAGCCGTCATTGCTCTGCTTGCCGTGCGGTTTGCTTCACCGATATTGATGGACCCGCGAGATCAAAGCGTTGGAAAGGATCGGCTCGTCACGCCGGAGCGTGAAGGCGACGTACCCGCATCGCACCATTGGCATCGCGCTTGCAAGCTCATTGGCCAGACCTCTCACATTGCTCTCGAAAGGATGGCTATCGTGCTCACGCTCAAAAAGATTCTGTGCCCGGTCGATTTCAGCGATCTCAGTCTCAATGCTCTGCAAACCGCCGTTGACCTGGCATCCAAGTTTCAGGCGGAGCTGCATCTGCTGCACGCCTTCGAAGGCTATGACGCGATGTCTTTGAACCCGGAAGTGGCTCTGACACCAATGCCGGAATGGCTCGCCAAGCTGCGTGATGTCTGTCATGAAAAGCTGGCCGCGCTGCCCAGCCCCGAACTTGCGGCCCTCTGCCCGGCAATCGTGCGAGCGCATCGAGAAGGCCCAGCCGTTCACGAAATCCTCGACTACGCCGCGCATCAGAAGATTGACTTGATCGTGTTGTCGACTCACGGCCGGACCGGGCTGAAGCATCTTTTGATGGGCAGCGTGGCCGAGAACATCGTCCGCAGTGCTCCGTGTCCCGTCCTCACGATGCGCGGAACACACCCGCACTAGCCGCGTTCGCCAGAACGCGGAAGGTCTGCACAGTCCCACGCTCTAACATGGATCGCCGAAATAAACTGCGCTCGGTGTGAACCAAACGCGCCAGGGCTAGAGGCTCCAGCACAACATCCCCGTTCGGAAGGATTCGGTAGTGAGTCGTTTCGGGTGGCAATCCGACCGAACCTCAACCGACAATTCCTTGGGCTCATCACTCCAGCGATCGCCTTGGCGCATGGGAATCAGGTTGCTCTGCTCTCGAACGACAGGCGGACTGCCTGTCGTTCGCAGGCGCAAACATGACACATTTCGAATGGCTGCTGTCGGTGCTGGGGTATGGGTTGACGCTTTTGCTGTTGCCCGCCGTGTTGCTGTTCAAGAAGCGGCAACCGGTTTCGAGCGTCGCATGGATGCTGGCGATCGTTTTTCTTCCCATCCTCGGCGCCGTGCTGTTTCTGGTGTTTGGAATCAACCGGGTCGAGCGGCGCAAGGCCTCGAAACAGCGTTCGGCCGAACAACTCGCGGAACAGCAGCCGCAACGGTCGGAACATGACCGGCCGCCGCGAGACACTGACCGGTTGGAAACGCGGCGGTTGTTACGACTGACTCAGCGGCTGACCGAGACGTGGCCGACTTGTGGCAACGACATCGAACTGTTGACGGACACGAATCGCGCCATGGGACTGATCGAGCAGGCGCTGCTCAATGCGCGCGAGTCGATTCACCTCGAATACTACATCTGGCAGCCCGATCGCACCGGCACGCGGTTTCGTGACCTGCTGATCCGCAAAGCTCGCGAAGGGGTGCGCGTGCGATTCTTGTACGACGGGTTCGGTTCGTTCTGGCTCACGAAACGTTTTTTGCGACCTATGCGCGAGGCGGGAATTCAGGTCGCGACTTTTCTGCCCGGTCAGTCGTTTCGTGAGCGGTGGTCGCTGAATCTGCGGAGTCATCGCAAAATCGTCGTGGTGGATGGCCGCGTGGCTTTCACCGGCGGCATGAATATCGGCGACGAGTACATCGGCCGCAGTTCCGCGTTCGTGTTTTGGAGAGACGCGCATTTGCGAGTCGTCGGACCGGAGGTATGGCGACACCAATTGGTGTTCGCCGAGGATTGGTATTTTGCGACGGGCGAAGTGCTGACAGGCACAGAATCGTTTCCCTCGCCGGCGACAACCGGCACCGTGACCGCTCAGACGGTGAGCAGCGGCCCAGAGAGCGAGCCGTCGGTGTTACAGGCCCTGATGCTGGCAGCCATCAACGAGGCACAAGAGCGCGTGCTGATCGTGACCTCGTATTTCGCTCCACCCACGGCCATTGTCGTGGCGCTGGAGAACGCCGCGCTGCGTGGCGTCCGTGTGCGACTGCTGTTGTCGGGTCGCAAGAATCATCTGCTGACCTTGCTGGCCGGCCGTGCGATCTACGATTCGCTGCTCAACGCCGGAGTCGAGATCGCGGAGTATCAGCGGGGCTTGTTGCACTCGAAGACACTGACCATCGACGGCCATTGGTCATTGGTTGGATCGGCAAACGTCGACTGCCGCAGCTTGTTCTTGAACTTCGAGTCAGGCATGGTGTTGTACGACGAACGACTCGCGCAACAATTGGAGCAACAGTTCGAGATCGACATGCAGGACTCGATCCTCATCAATCCTGAGGATTGGGATCGTCGTCCGTGGTTCCACATCGTCGGTGAAAACCTCTGCCGGCTGTTCACTCCGGCCTTATGAAAGCACATCGTGTTTGGCATTTCCTCAGAGGCGATTGGCTGGTTTGCCGTGGCTTCACTGGCGACGTTCGTGGTCAGTGCGGTCGCTTTGCCGTTGCTGCTGACGCGAGTTCCCCATGATTATTTCGACGAGACTTCGCCAACAGCCCATCCGCGGTGGCCTCGTCCGCGTGGGTTGTATTGGGCTTGGCGACTGCTCAAGAATTTGTTGGGGGGCGTACTGTTGGCGGCGGGTATCGTGATGTTGATTACTCCCGGACAAGGCATCCTGACGATCATGGCCGGACTCTGGCTGGTGGATCTGCCGGGTAAGCGTCAATGGGAGCGATCCTTGATTGGCCGTCCCCAAGTGCTGAAGTCGATCAACTGGATTCGCCAAAAGGCCGGGCAGCCGCCGCTGCGAGTTTCCAAAGTCGAAGAGTAATTCGCCTTATCATGCGACTGGTCACTTACAATATTCATAAAGGGATCGGCGGCAACGACCGGCGTTACAACCTCGAACGCATCATCGACGTGCTCGTCAAATTGGAGGCGGATTTTCTCTGCCTGCAAGAAGTGACCATCGACCTGCCGCGTACCAGCCGCCACGACCAAGCCGACATTCTGGCCGAGCGGTTTCAGCCGATGTTCGCTACGTTTCAGCAAAACGTGCATTGGCGAGTCGGCGGTTACGGCAACTTGCTGCTTTCGCGTTGGCCGTTGGCAGAACACCATCGCATCTCATTGCAGTTCGGCCAGAAGAAACCGCGCGGGGCGCAGTTGGTCGTGGTGGAGTCCCCCTGTGGATTGCTCCGCCTGACCAACTGGCACTTGGGGCTGAGCGAACGCGAACGGGATTGGCAGGTGCGACGGTTGCTGAGCCATCCACTCTTTCACTCGACCGCCAAGCATCCGACCGTGATGTGCGGCGATTTCAATGACTGGCGAAACACGTTGGGACGAACGTTGCTGCTGCCGCACGGGCTGGCTCAAGCGACGTCTCCGCCCGGAAAGTTCCGTTCGTTCCCCGCCGCAATGCCGGTGATGTCGCTCGACAAGGTGTTTTGCTGCGACGGTATCAGGATCGAATCCGCACATCTTGTGAAGACGCGGCAGACGCGACAGGCGTCCGACCACTTACCGCTCGTGGTCAACTTTTCGATGAAGTCGTAACCACGCTCGTCAGGGGGCGGGAAGTGCTCACGTCCACGTTCTGGCGAACGTGTCAATTTGTGAGAGATTCCGCCCACGCCTGGAGAGGATGGGACAGGTCACGCCAGCAAGTGGTGTTTGTCCCAATCACTTCCCCAGGAACATTTGAATGTCCCAGCGGCTACCAGCTTCGCGCGGCAAGACACAACACTATCGGTGGGGAATCGTTCCCGACCCGGTTGGTCGGGGCAACGTTCCCACCGACAGACACTAACAGCGAGCACACTTCAAGACTCCTGATCGAGAGCTTGACTCACGAGACGGAGATGGAACCTTCGTCAGCAACTCTTCCCGCAAAACCGGAACTTCGGCCGGAGCCACAATTCCCAATCGGACTTGGTTCCCTTTGATACCGATCACTCGCACAACGATGTTCTCGGCGATGCGGATTTCCTCGTTCAGCTTACGGGAGAGAACTAACATGGCCGTGCTCCTTCCTGGCGGCGGATCGGCGAAAGCACCGGCTTCTTCCTTGTGAGCCTCGTACTTTCTCGGTCGGGATACCGAACCGCTCGCGGCCTGGCAGCTTCTGCCGGTTGCGAAGTGCGTGCCGGAGTTGGCAACTCTTTGGCGAGCTCGTCCCAGAGTCTGTTCAGGGCGAGTCCTTCCCCCCAATTCCTGTGATTCTTCGCCGAAATCGCGGCATGTCGAACTCGCCCGTCAGCGAAGTCTCAGGACTTTGGCAAGACGGACCCTGTGCCATGCACGCTCATGACGTGCGGCGATGCACATGTCTCGCTCAACGCCGCAGCACTGGCACGGCCTTCGCAATCTCACAATCACCCTCCTAAGACCTGCCAAATCCGGCAGACCTGCTGGCCTTCGATTTTCACCCGCCTTGATTTCTCAGGCACTCTCTCCCGAACGAATCCACCGTGCGAGTTGACCGGAACCATCGCCGCACTCCGCAACGGAGCCTCCGACTACCTCATCAAGCCGGTCGATGCCGACACACTGCGCTCTCGGTTGCGGCAACTGGCCGAAAAGCGAAAAGCCGAACTGGCCTTGAAGGCTGCAATCGCGCGGATGTTGCAATCTGAACGGCTGGCAGCGATCGGCCAGATGATGACCGGTCTGGTTCATGAGACGGTTGCGTTGGCGGAACACGGTTTGCCAATTAGGCTGCGAAATGTCGTCCCGCCATTGAAAGCCCACCGTCATGATCCGTTTCGCACTCTTTTTGGTGATCGCCACCATCCCGTTGTCCGTTTCCGCACAGTTCGACATCGAACGCGAACCGGTCAACTATCTCAAGTCGCCGCTGTCCGATCCGATTAGCCAGTTACAGAAGCGAATCAACACCGAAGAAGTCCACCTGACTTTCGACGACAAGAGCGGCTATCTGGCGTCGGTCCTCAAAATGCTAAACGTTTCCGAAACGTCGCAGATGCTGGTTTTCTCGAAGACGAGCTTTCAACGGAATCGTATTCACCCTCGCACGCCGCGCGCGATCTACTTCAACGACGACGTTTACGTCGGCTGGTGTGTGAACGGGGATGTCGTCGAAATCACTGCCGTCGATCCGCAGCTTGGTGGCATCTTCTATTCGCTCGACCAAGAAGAAGTGGATCACCCAAAGTTCACACGGCACACCGACTCTTGCACGCTGTGCCATGCCTCTTCGGTCACTCAAGGAGTCCCCGGCCACCTGATTCGATCGGTGTTTCCCGACGGTGTCGGCAATCCAATCCTCAGCACGACGACTTACCGGACGACGTCGCAAAGCCCGCTCAAACATCGCTGGGGCGGTTGGTACGTCAGTGGCACTCACGGTCAGCAACGGCACATGGGAAACATGATCGCCAAGAGTTCGCGCGAGCCGGAATCCTTCGACGTCGATGCGGGAGCGAACATCACCGACCTCTCCAAACTCATTAACGTCGATCCGTATCTCACGCCACACAGCGATGTCGTCGCCTTGATGGTCTTCGAGCATCAAGCTCCGGCTCACAACGCGCTGACCTTGGCCAATTATCAAGCCAAACTCGCGCTTCGCGATGAAGAGATCCTGCGGGATTTGGACCGAGAGCCGAACCGACCTCGCACGGAAGGCATTCAGCGGCGGCTTGATCATGCCGCCGAACTGGTCCTGAAGCATCTCCTATTTGTCGAAGAAGCCGCGCTGACGGATCGAATCCAGGGGACGTCCGGCTTTGCCGAGCAATTCACCCAACGCGGCCCGCGAGACAAACGTGGCCGCTCGCTACGCGAGTTCGATCTGCAGTCGCGCATCTTCAAATATCCGTGCAGCTATCTGATTTACTCCGCGGCGTTCGATGGCTTGCCGGCGGAGCTGAAACAGATCGTCTATCGCAAGCTGCACGACGTGCTCATCGGCATCGACCAAACCTCCACGTACCAGCATTTGTCGCAAGAGGATCGCCAGACAATCCTCGCCATCTTGCTCGACACAAAGCGGGATTTGCCGGCATCGTGGCGTGAGTGATCCCGACCCCTCGCCGATCAATGCGATTCGCTCCGAAGACCGACATGGCCGCCAGCAAACCAGCATCAACTGCGACGCCCGCGCTAGGCGACCAGCGTCGCTTCGACAAATGGATCGCGTTGCTGGCGTCGATCGCGATCGCTCTGCATCTGGTCGTGAGATTTGGCAGCCACGCTGATGAAATTCTTGGCGACTTTTTGTTGGCCGAATGGCCATTGATCTTCGCGCTGGTGGGAGGCGGTCTGCCGCTGGTGGCCGAGCTGACTTGGAAGCTTGTGCATCGCGAATTCGGATCGGACCTGCTGGCCGGTATCTCGATCGTCACGTCGATCGTGTTGGGTGAGTACCTCGCGGGGACTCTCGTTGTGTTGATGCTCTCTGGCGGCGAGGCGCTCGAAGCCTACGCCATGCGGAGCGCATCGTCGGTCCTCGCCGCGCTGGCCCGGCGGATGCCCTCGCAGGCTCATCGCAAAACAAAGGAGACGATTCACGATGTCGCGGTCGATCAAGTTGCCGTCGGCGACACGTTAGTGGTGTTTCCGCACGAAGTTTGCCCGGTGGACGGCACCGTGCTCGACGGGCACGGCACGATGAATGAATCGTTTCTGACCGGAGAACCGTACTTGATGCCGAAGTCGTCAGGCTCGACGGTGATCTCCGGAGCCATGAATGGCGAAGCGGCGTTGACGATTCGAGCCGACAAGCTCGCGATCGATTCGCGATACGCTCAGATCATGCACGTCATGCGCGCCGCCGAAGAGCGCCGCCCGCGATTGCGACGCTTGGGGGATCAACTCGGAACGGTCTATACGCCACTGGCGGTAGCGCTCGCATTGCTGGCATGGGGCTTGAGCGGCGACGTGCATCGATTCCTCGGTGTGCTGGTTGTGGCGACGCCGTGCCCGCTGCTGATTGCGATTCCTGTGGCGATCATCGGTTCGATTTCGCTGGCGGCGCGACGCGGCATCATCATTCGCGACCCGTCCGTGCTGGAACGAATCGAAACCTGTCGCACGGCGATCTTCGACAAGACCGGCACACTGACCTACGGACAGCCGGTGCTGACCGAGATCATCGTTGGCGAGCAGAACGACTCCCGACCCCTTTCGGAGGACAAAGCGTTGTCGTTGATCGGCAGCGTGGAGCGGTACTCGAAGCATCCGCTCGCGGCCGCGATCTTGAACGCTGTCCGTAACCGAAACATTGCGCTTCAAGACGCCGCTGAAGTCCACGAGCTTCCGGGCCAAGGATTGACCGGCATCGTCGGCCAATACCGAATCCGCATAACGAGCCGAGGAAAGCTGGTTGACCAACGTAGATTGGTCGAACTTCCGCCTCAAGCCGCCGGCATGGAGTGCATCGCAATCATCGACGACACGATTCCGGTGACGATGCGTTTCCGAGATCAACCACGCGCCGACGGAGCTTCGTTCGTCAAACATCTCGCGCCGAACCATCACTTCGAACGCGTGATGATCGTCTCGGGCGATCGCGAATCGGAGGTCCGTTATCTCGCCGATCTGGTCGGCATCCACGAAGTCCATTTCAGCCAATCGCCGGAACAAAAGTTGGCGATCGTGAGGGCCGAGACTCAACGAGCCAGCACGGTATTCGTCGGCGACGGCATCAACGACGCGCCGGCTCTGACGACGGCCACGGTAGGCATCGCATTTGGCGGCAGCAGCGATATCACCTCCGAGGCTGCCCACGCCGTGATCCTCGACAGTTCGCTGAGCAAGGTGGACGAGCTGTTGCACATTGGCCAGCACCTGCGGCAGATCGCTCTGCAAAGCGCGGTCGGGGGAATGTTGCTGAGCCTCATCGGCATGGTCCTGGCAGCCACCGGTCACCTGCCGCCAGTCGCGGGCGCGATCGCTCAAGAAGTCATCGACCTCCTGGCGGTGTTGAACGCACTGCGGGCTGCTCGGGCAAACGGTCGTCTGACGGACTTTCGGGCCTAAAAATTCGCAAACGACTCGACGGCTCAATTCGTCGCCGAAACATCAGGCATCGATCAACGGACGACGAATGCAAAGAGGCGACGAATGAGATCAAACGGAATTCCGCACTCACACAGAGCCAACCACCGGATCATCGCTGACTGCTCTCGGAGCTGAGCTGCAACGGCGCACCTTCAGAACTCACAGATCGGAATCTGTTGGAGACCACCGCTGCGCGAACTCGCACACACTGTGTCGATCCGCGCGCTCCGCCCGGTGTAAGTAGCGGCGGTGAGCAGCAACGCGCGCCGTTATCTCCTCGGTTAAGAGCGTTGCCGCATGACTCATGCTCGCTTGGCACATGATCTGCCTTTCGCGGAATCGCACGCAGCCTTACGTGTTGAAACGCGAGACAGCCATGAGCCGAAGCCCAGCGGAATCACAGACAGACAGTGGAGAGACGATCGCGCGTCGCACATGGCTGTCTCGGATGTCGTCCGCGGTCATGGCCTTTGGATTGACGCTGGGTTACGGCATGTTCGGAACCGTGATTGGCTGGTTCTTGTATCCGGCCAAAGCCTCGTCCCGTTCGTGGCAGTTCTTGGCGGACCTCAACAGCTTCGCAATCGGCGAGTCGCTGACTTACGAGGCACCGGCAGGACAGAAGATCGTGGTGACTCGCATGGCGAGCAAAGGAACGCCGGAAGACTTCATCGCGTTGTCCAGCATCTGCCCGCATCTGGGATGTCAGGTGCATTGGGAATCCAACAACGATCGGTTCTTCTGTCCGTGTCATAACGGTGCGTTCGACAAATCTGGCCAGCCGGTATCGGGGCCACCCAAGGACTCGAACAAACCGCTGCCACGCTACCCGTTGAACATTGAGAACGGCTTGTTGTTCATCGAAGTCCCGTCGGAGGCGCTGGTATGACGAACTTACTAACCCGAAGCGTGAGCGAGGGCGAGCGCTCCACTGACTCCGCAAGTCGCAATCGGTCGACTCCATGCGTAATGGAGCGCAGGCCACCGCTAACGCTTCGGATCAGTTTCGGGAGGCCAGCATGACGGTGAATGTCATCAAACGCTGGTTCGCAGAACGACTGCCAGTGACAGGCGTCCAACTCCAAGAACTGACCAACGAGCCGGTGCCTGCTCACTTGCGGCATTGGTGGTTTTGCTTGGGAGGGACGCCGGCGTATCTCTTCGTCGTGCAGATCGTGACCGGCATTCTGCTGGCGTTCTATTACCAGCCTTCGCCGAGCACCGCGTATCAGTCGATCGACACGATCACGAATCAGGTCGCGTTCGGTTGGTATATCCGCGGGATGCACAAGTGGGCCGCGACGCTGATGATCGCAGCAGTGATTCTGCATCAGATGCGAGTCTATTTCACCGGAGCGTATCGGCAGCCGCGCGAGATCAATTGGATGATCGGCATGTGCTTGCTGATGTGTACGCTGGTCGTTGGCTTCACTGGCTACAGCCTCGTGTTCGAGCAGCTCAGCTTTTGGGGAGCGACCGTCGCGGCGAACATCTGCGACACAGTGCCGTACTTTGGTGTCTTCGCCAAGCGGATGCTGCTGGCTGGTGACACATACAACGACAACACGCTTTCGCGGTTTTTCATTCTGCACGCGGCTGTGTTGCCGGGGCTGATGATTCTGCTGATCGGCATTCACGTCGCGATCCTGCGGCTGCAAGGCGTCAGCGAACTCCGCTTTGAGAACGAACCGCCCGACGCACCGCAGCACTTCGATTTCTTTCCCGACCACTTCTACACCGAACTGATCATCGGCCTGATCCTGATGGTCGTGCTCAGCGTGTTGGCGACCGTGTTGCCAGTCACGCTCGGCCCGCAAGCCGACCCGCTGACGACGCCAGAAGTCATCAAGCCGGAGTGGTGGTTCTATGTGTCCTTCCGTTGGCTAAAGCTGTTCTCCGGCACATTCGCCGTGCTGAGCACCGGCTTCATCGTTTTCGTGATGTTCGCCTGGCCGTTCATCGATGGCTGGATTCGCAAGCACACGCGCTTCACCGAAGCCAGCGTCTGGATCGGCATCGTCGGCGTGTTCCTTTTAGTCGGCCTCACCGTGTGGGAGGCGGTCGTCGAACACTGACTGGTATATCGCTGGCCCGTTGGGCCGCATGCAGCCTCTCAATCATTAACCCTCAACCAACGACCCTATCCCATGACTCTTCAAACCAAACGATATCTCATCGGTTTCCTTGGCCTGCTCTTTCTCGCCTCGCTGGTGCTGGTGCAGGCGATGGAGATCGCTCGCAAGCGGGAGGAGGTTGGGCTCGCATCCGGGCATGTGGTGGTGCCGACGAAGTCGAAGAGTTGCGTCGAGTGTCACGGCAAGTCATCGCCGGGGATCATCGACCATTGGAAGTTCAGCACGCACGCGAAAAAGGGAGTCGGGTGCGTCGAGTGTCATCAGGCTCAGAAGGGGGACGTCGATGCCTTCACGCATTACGGCGAGTTGATTGCGACGGTCGTCACTCCGAAGGACTGCGGGCGATGTCACGAGAAGGAGACGAAGGAGTTCACTCACAGTCATCATGCGAAGGCGGGGAACATTCTCGCGTCGCTCGACAACTTCTTGGCTGAGACCGTTGAGGGTTCGCGGACTCCGTTCAATCCACATTCGCCAACGCCAGGGAAGCCGGACATTCATCAAGTCAACGGGATGGCGAGTGCCGCGACCGGCTGCATGCAGTGTCACGGGAGCAAGGTCGCTCTGCTGGCGAAGGACGGCGGCAAGATCACGTTTGAAGAGTTGAAGCCCGATGCTAAATCCGGGCAGCCGACGAATCTCGACGTGCTCGATCGGATCGCGAAGTCCGAAGACGGTCGTCCGAAGTTTCATGCCGATACTTGGCCGAATACCGGGATCGGGCGGCTGAATCTCGACGGGTCGCTCGGTTCGTGTTCGGCGTGTCACAGCCGGCACGACTTCTCGCCGCGTCGAGCGCGTCAGCCGGAGAACTGCGGCAAGTGTCATCTCGGCCCGGATCATCCGCAGAAAGAAATCTATGAAGAGTCGAAGCACGGCGTTGCGTTTCGCGATCTCAAGGATCACATGAACTTGAACGCGAAGGATTGGGTGCTCGGCAAGGATTACTCGCAAGCACCAACCTGCGCGACGTGCCACATGTCAGGTCACGCGAAGAACGGCGGGACGATCACGCACGATCCCGGCCAACGCATCTCGTGGACGAACCGGCCCCCCGTCAGCGCGGTGCTCGACACCGACGCGAACGGCAAGCTCGTCACTGAGGCCGATCCGGCCAAGCGGCGTTCGCTAGTCACGTTCTCCGCCGAGGAGAAGCGGACCAATATGAAGCAGGTCTGCCATCACTGCCACACGCCCGATTACGTCAATGCGTTCTACAAGCAGTACGACGACTTCGTCATCAACTACAACGAGAAGTTCGCCAAGCCCGGCACGTCGATCATGGCCGAGCTGCGCAAGCACGATCTGCTCACGAAGACCGAGTTCGACGAAGAGATCGAATGGACTTGGTTCTACCTCTGGCATCACGAAGGCCGCCGCGCTCGACACGGAGCGTCGATGATGGCCCCCGACTACGCGCACTGGCACGGCATGTACGAAGTCGCCGAGCGGTTCTACATGCAACTGATCCCGCAAGCCCGCGAGATCACCAAGCACGCGGCTGAATCCGGTAAAGCCGATCAAGCCGCCGCCGTGAACAAGGTCATTGACGAAATCCTGGCTCGCCCCGAGCACAAATGGCAGGAGCGACAGAAGGCCCATCACGCGGAGCGATGATGGCCACATTGAACCGCCTCAACATTCCCACCTCGAAAGGAACCCACCATGTTTTGCAATCAATGTGAACAGACTCAGAACGGTTGCGGCTGCACGGAGATCGGCGTTTGCGGCAAAGACCCGGACGTGCAATCGCTGCAAGAGATCCTGTTGTACGGAGTCAAAGGAATGGCGGCGTACGCGCATCATGCGCGGCGGCTGGGAAAGGTCGATGAGGGCGTGAATGCGTTCATCGAAGAGGCGTTGTTCGCGACCGTCACGAACGTGAACTTCGACATGGAAAGCCTCTTTGAGTTGGTCCTCGAATGCGGGCGGCAGAACGTCCGCGTGATGCAAATGCTCGACGAAGGGCACACCGAGCAGTTCGGTGCTCCGACGCCAACGACGGTTTATGAAGGAACGAAAGCCGGGCCGGGAATCCTCGTCACCGGGCACGACATGGCGGACCTTTCTGAGTTGCTCGATCAAGCGGCCGGGCAAGGAGTCAATGTTTACACACACGGCGAGATGCTCCCCGCTCACAGCTACCCGAAGTTGCGAGCACACGCGCACCTCGCCGGGCATTACGGCGGGCCGTGGCAGAATCAGCAGTGGGAGTTCCCCGCATTCACCGGGCCGATTCTCGCGACGACGAACTGCGTGCTAATCCCGCCGGATAGCTACAAGGACCGGCTCTTCACCACGCGAGTCACCGCGGTCCCCGGAGGCAAGCGGTTGAAGACGAATGATTTCTCCGAAGTGATCGCGCTCGCGAAGTCCTCTCCCGCTCTGCCCGATCGCAAGGTGCGCGAATCGACGATTGGCTTTCATCACAGCGTGATCCTGAGCCTCGCTGACAAAGTCGTGGACGCGGTGAAGAGCGGTTCGATCAAGCGGTTCTACCTGATCGGCGGCTGCGACGGAGCGGAACTTGGCCGCAACTACTACACGAAGCTAGCTCAGGGCGCGCCGCAGGAGTCGGTGATCCTGACGCTCGGCTGCGGCAAGTACCGCATCCGCAACCACGACTACGGCACAGTCGCCGGCCTGCCGAGATTCCTCGACATGGGCCAATGCAACGACGCCTACGGTGCCGTCCAAGTCGCCCTCGGTCTCGCGAAGGCATTCAACTGCGGCGTCAACGACTTGCCGCTGTCGATCGTGCTCTCGTGGTTCGAACAGAAAGCGGTTGCGGTCCTGCTGAGCCTGCTGGCACTCGGCGTGAAAGGAATCCGCCTCGGCCCAGTGCCGCCGGCGTTCGTGTCGCCAAACGTCTTCAAAGTCCTGCAAGAAAAGTTCGACCTCAAACTCATCGAAGCCGAACCGCCGCAGGAGTTGATTCAGCTCGCGGTATGAATGCCGTTGAAAGTAGCCGTCATTGCTCCGCGGGACGAGCCGTTGTCGGTTGATCACCGAAGGCTTCGAGGCACGATTTCAGACGTTTGAACGTCGGTTGGCGAAGGCACATCACGCGGAGTGGTGATGGCTACTTGGAACACAAAGGAACTTCATGCAAACGATCGACGAATCGCGGCTCGAATCCGATCCGCAATATCGGTACGACTACCTCGCCGAGTTCATCGGCTTCGGCCCGGAAGACGCTGCGCTGATTCAAGCGAGTGCGCCGTTCCTCGGCCCGCTGATTCCGCAGCTTGTCGAGAAGACCTACGAGAAGCTGCTGAGTTACGACGCGACCGCGCGGCACTTCGTCCCGCGCCAAGCAGGCTACGACGGCGCGCTGCCGAGCGATCTCAAACAACTCTCGGCAACGCATCCGCAGATTCGTTTCCGCAAGGAACACCTCAGCCGCTACTTCATGCAACTGCTCGGCAGGTCGTACGACGCCAAGATGGTTCAGTACCTCGACATGGTCGGCAAGATGCACACGCCCAAAGCGGGCAACAAAGAGATCGACGTGCCGCTCGTGCAAATGAACGCGCTCATGGGCCTGCTTGCGGACATCCTCATCGAAGCTCTTGCACAACAGCCGCTCGACGGGGCCACATCACTCCGAACGATTCGAGCGTTTCAAAAACTTCTCTGGATCCAGAACGACTTCATCAACCGGCACTACCAGCACCAATCGTGAAGGCAATTTATGTTTTCAGAATCTGACCGCCGTGGGTTCCTTGTCGAGCTGGCCGTGGCCGGCAGCGCAGCCGCGTTGGCGACGCAGATCGGGCAGCCCGAGCTCGTCGAGGCGGCGGGTAATCCCGACGACAAATCGTTGGCGTGGAACAAGGCTCCGTGCCGGTACTGTGGCACTGGCTGCGGTGTCGAGGTTGGCACGAAGGACGGCAAGGTGCTGGCTGTGCGCGGCGACCGCGAGAGTCCGGTCAATCGTGGGTTGCTCTGTGTGAAGGGATACCACTTGCCGGCGATGCTTTACGGCAAGGACCGGCTCAAGTTTCCGATGAAGAGAAAGGCCAACGGCAAGGGCTTCGAGCAAATCTCGTGGGACGCGGCACTCGATCTGATCGCGAAGAAGTTCAAGGAGGCGCTCGACACGAGCGGTCCCGAATCGGTCGCGATGTACGGCTCCGGGCAGTGGACGATCTTCGACGGCTACGCGGCGCTCAAGTGGGTCAAAGCGGGCATGAAGAGCAACAACCTCGACCCGAACGCTCGGCTGTGCATGGCCAGCGCGGTCATGGGCTTCATGACGCAGTTTCAAAGCGACGAGCCGATGGGCTGCTACGACGATTTCGAGATCGGCGACGACTTCGTCCTGTGGGGCAACAACATGGCCGAGATGCACCCGGTTTTGTTCAGCCGCATCCTCGAACACAAGCGAGTGAATCGCGGCGTTCGCATCATCGATCTCGCGACGCGATGGACTCAGACGTCGCAGTACGCCGACGTCTACGTGCAGATGAAGCCGGGAAGCGACCTCGCAATCGCAAACGGCATCTTGCATCTGCTGGTCGAATCAGGCCGCTTCGATAAGGCATTTCTCGACGAGAACGTCGTCTTCAAGCGGGGTATCGAAGACCTCGACAAGATCGGCTTCGGCTGCTTCGGCGAGCAGGCTCAGCAGTACAAGTTCGACGACCAGCCGAAAGACTCGTCGTTCGACGAACTGCGAGAGTTCCTCAAGGACTACACGCCAGAGAAGGTTTGCGACATCAGCGGCGTGCCGGTCGAGCAACTCAAACTGCTGGCCGATCTCTATGGCAATCAAGCTCGCAACACGGTCAGCTTGTGGTGCATGGGAGTGAATCAGCACACGCGCGGAACCTGGATGAACAACCTCATCACCGACCTGCATCTGCTGACGGGCAAGATCAGCCGGCCGGGCAACAACCCCTTCAGCTTGACCGGCCAACCCTCGGCCTGCGGGACGGCTCGCGAAGTGGGCACGCTGGTCAATCGCCTGCCGGCCGACATGGTCGTCACGAATCCCGAACACCGCAAAAAGGCGGAAGAGATTTGGGGGCTGCCGGAAGGAACGATCAACCCGAAGCCCGGCCTGCACACGATCGACATGTTCCGCGCGTTGAATCGCGGCGACATCAAGGCGATGTGGATTCAAACGACGAACCCGTGGGTCAGTTTGCCAAACCTGACTCGCTTCGAACGCAAGCCAAACGACGGCCGGTTCATCGTCGTCAGTGACATCTACCCGACTCCGACGACCGCCGTCGCCGATCTCGTGTTGCCGAGCGCCGCATGGGTCGAACGCGAAGGGATGTTCGGCAACACCGAACGGCGAACTCAGCATTGGGACAAGCTGATCGACCCGCCCGGCGAGGCCAAGGAAGATGCGTGGCAGATCATGCAAGTCGCCAAACGGATGGGCTACGACAAGCTCTTCCCGTGGCCCGACGACAACTGGCATCAGCCGATGTTTGAAGAGTACCGCAAATTCACGCTCGGCAACGGCAAGGATTTGGCCAGCTACGAACAGTTGCGAGAAGCTCGCGGCCTGCGCTGGCCGGTTGTTAACGGTCGCGAAACGAAATATCGCTACGCCGCCGGTCACGATCCCTACGTCAAGAAGCCGAAGGGAATTCACTTCTACAAAGCGAAAGGCTTCGGGGAGAAAGCTGCGTTCTGGCTGCGACCGTATCACCCGCCCGCAGAAGTCCCCGACGACGAGTTCCCGTTCTGGCTCTCGACCGGCCGAGTCCTCGAACACTGGCACACCGGCTCGATGACGCGCCGCGTGAAGCAGCTTCATCAAGCCGTGCCCGAAGCGTACGTCGAACTCAGCCGAGTCGATGCGGACAAGCTCGGCATCGTCAGCAACCAAAAGGTCCGCATCGTCAGTCGCCGAGGGAGCGTCGAACTCAAAGCCAAGATCGACGATCGCGGCCAACCGCCCGTCGGCTCGGTCTTCATCCCATTCTTCGACGAGCACCGCTTGGCGAACGTGCTGACGCTCGACGCGATGGACAACATCAGCAAGGAACCGGACTACAAGAAGTGCGCCGTCCGCGTGGAGAAGGTGTGATGATGAGTAGCTCCCTAACCCGAAGCGTAAGCGAGGGCGAACTTGTCACAGCGTCCTGTCCCGAATCAAACGAGTGGCGCGCCCTGAGTCATCGAAGGGCGTGGCGGAAGCTCACGCCCTTCGCAATGCCTCAGCGTGTGCCTCCCCAAACATCCCCTCCGAGCATTCGCCCTCGCTTACGCTTCGGGTTAGTGCTGGTGCTTCTCGTCGGCTGCTCGTCATCGACCGACGAAACGTCGATGCAGTCCGTCTCCGCCGCCAAGCGAGCCGAACGCCGACTCTTTCCCGGAGCACCGCCGGTGATTCCGCATCCGCCGTTGTCTGGCAAGTGCGTGACGTGTCACACGCCGACCGGCAGTGCTCGCCCACCGCTCGGTTTGGCACTGGCCAATCCGCACACGAAGACCCCCGGCATGAGCGACGAGTCGCGCTGCAAGCAATGCCATGTCTTCCAAACGACGAAAGAGGTCTTTGTCGCCAGCACGTTTGAATCGCTGCGAGTCGACAGCGTCCACGGCCCGAGAGCTTTCAGCCAGGCCCCGCCGACAATTCCGCATCAGAGCTTCATGCGAGAAGACTGCTCCGCTTGCCACACCGGCCCAGCGTCGCGGCCGGAGATTCGGTGCGCTCATGCTGACCGATCACGTTGTGTGCAGTGTCACGTCTTTCAAAACCCGAGCGATTCGCAGTTCGAGAAATAGATCGCTGATCCGACGACCGTAGCCGATGGCGAAGTCACGATCACCGGCATCCGACCTGCCCGTGGCGGGGAATGTTCAAGGAATGTCGCACTCGAATTTGTCCCCGCCAGCTTGGAAGACCGTCATGGCGTTCCACTTTCGCTTGGCGGCATTGGTTCTGCCATTTTTGATGGCTTCGCTGCCGACGCTTGGAGTCGCGCAAGCGGTGCCGACGAAGGACTCGGCGGCTCTGAAATTCTTCGAGAAGAAGATCCGACCGCTGTTGGCCGACAACTGCTTCAACTGCCATTCGACCAGTACGAATTCGCAGGGCGGGTTACGAATCGACGATCGGAACGGCTTGCTCACCGGCGGCAATCGCGGTGCGGCCATCGTTCCGGGTGATCCCGAAAAGAGTTTGCTGATCCAAGCGGTACGGCCGAAAGGGAAGCTCAAGATGCCGCCGATGAAGCGCGTGCCGCCGAGTGCCTGCAAGCCGGGATGAAGTGCATTATTCCCAAGCCGCTCGACATCGCTCCGCTGGCGACCTTGCTGGCCAACATCGCACGGTAGCCGACCTGCCGGCACCAGTCATCGACGTATCAGCCCGGCACACGATTCGCTTTGTCTGAATGCCACTTGAGTGGTTCGATCATTCGTTGTTGTGAGTCGCATCATGTTTCGATCGATGGTTGTGGCGTTGAAACCTGCGCCTTCGCAGGCCACGTTGATTGAGTATTCGATGGCGATCGCCGAGCGGTTGCAATTGCGGATCGAGGGACTGTCCGTCGTCGATCTGGAACAACTGGCTGCTGCTGAGCCGGTTCCATTGGGAGGTGATGCCTACAAGGTTCACCGCGACCAACAGCGAATCGAGCTTGCGCGGCAGCAAGCGAACCAATTTGTGAGCGCTTTCGAGTTGGCCGCGCGTGCGAAGTCGCTCAACTGTCACGCTCAAGTGAGCGATGGCGACACAGTGCGAGCCATCGTGCGAGCGGTCCAAACGGCAGACCTCTTAATGTGTGGACATACGCCCCAGGCGGACTCGCGAGAGGAATCCCTTTTGACGTCGATTCTCAAGCACGTTCCTCGACCGGTCCTCTTGGTCCCGGCCACGAAGAGTCACGGACAGGATGTGTTGGTGGCCTATGACTCTAGCTTTCAGTCGGCACAGGCTTTGTCGTCGTTCGTGCATTCGGGACTGGCGAATGACCGGCGGATCACAGTCTTTTCGTTTCACGAGCACCTGGACGTCGCGAACGAGCGAGCCAAGACGGCGGTCGAATTCCTGAAGCGACACAACATCGTCGCGGAAGTGCTGACCGAAAAACTGGAACGAGAGCCGGGACGCCACATCCTCGACGCCGCCCAGCGACTGTCGGCCGGAATGCTGGTCATGGGAGCCTTCGGCACGAATACCGTCCGTGAGTTTTTCTTTGGTTCCGCCACTCGCGATGTCTTGCGCCGTTTGCCGGTCCCAGTGTTCCTGGATCACTGAGAATAGGCCTTGCTGCCGACGCTGTTTCTGCCAGTTGGACAAGGGGGCTTGAAGAGGCTTGCAGCCCATGCTTACAGCCAATGAGTAGAAATACGTTGGAGCGCCTGACCGGATTGCAACCAGTCACGAGGATGGTCACTGTCAGTCCTCGGGACCGTCAGCAACGGAGAACCAGTCATCGCGCCGCCGGTATATTTCACCATCGTCGTGATGGTCATGGTCACTACACTCGTGACGCCGCCGCTGGTCAGTTGGTCGCTGTGACGGATGCCTGCGGAAAGTTGAGTCGCAATGGCGTCTCTCCCAATGGAGAATGATCCAGGTTGCTCCATGGAATCTCCATGAACTCTCGCCATCTACGAATTGGGCTGTTCGTCGTTTTGCTGGTCTGCTTCGGGGTGAGTCTCTTCGTGTCGGTGTCAATGTTGCCCGAACGGGTGGCGACACACTTCAACGGAGCGGGACAGCCCGATGGTTGGATGACTCGCGCGACACACCTGTGGTGCATGGCCGCGTTTGGCGTGTTGTTCCCACTGTTCCTGATCGGTGTTTGCTGGAGCACGCGGTTTCTGCCGGCCGGTTTGGTCAACATCCCGCATCGCGAGTATTGGCTGGTGCCCGAACGACGAGCGGACACGGTGTCGTACATGACTTGGCACGCGGTGTGGTTCGGCTGTCTCGCGCTCGGCTTTGTGATCGGCTTGCACTGGTTGATCGTCTTCAGCAATCGACGCCAGCCGGTCGGACTGCCGTTGGTGTGGATATTGGGAATCCTCGTCCCGTTCCTGACCGGAGTTGCCGCGTGGGTATTCTGCTTGTATCGCCGCTTTCGCGTGCCGCAGACCGCGTCTCCGCATCGCGCTAAGGCGAGCGGCAGTTGAAAACTACCGGTGAGCCGAACGCGCTAGCGTCGGGCCGCCCGATGCAGACGCCGGCAAACGCCCGAGGCTAGTGCCTAAGGCTCACAGGCCCGGTAAATTCTCATCTGCCGCTCGCCTAACTCACGAGTGTGCGTGATCGCGAGCTTTCTGATGGGCGGTTTCGATCATCATCCATTCGCCGATGTTTTCCAATGTGATGACACCCACGAGTTGGCCTCGGTGCGTGACCGGCACGAGCGAGCAGGGGCCGGCGGTGATTCGCTCGAAGGTCGTGTCGAGCATTTCGTTGGCTTCGGCGCTGGGAAAGTCGCGGCACATCACGGTCTCGATGCGTGTTTCACGCCGCCGTTCGGCCAGAGCTTTGAGCAAGTCGCCGCGTGTCAGGAGGCCGACCACCGTGCCATCGCGGACCACTGGAAAGTCCTGTTGCGACCCGGCCAGGAGTTCGTCCACCGCCATGCCAACCGTGTCCGGTTCTTGAAAGGTCACGAAGTGAGTCATCATGGCGGCTCGCACGGGGACACCGCGGACGATGCTCCGCATCCGCACGGTGCGTGCTTCCGCTTCCGCGCCGAGGAACACGAACAGCGCGATGAACAGCAAAAACCAGTTGTAGAAGAATCCCAACGCGCCAAATGCGATCGCCATGTTCTGTCCCACGCGAGCGGCAATTTCCGTGGCTCTCGTGTAGTTCATGTTTCGGGCGAGCAATGCTCGCAACACACGACCGCCGTCCATCGGAAAGGCAGGGATCAAATTGAAGGCGAACATGGCCACATTGACCCAAATCAGTTTGTCGAGCAGTGGGCCCGTGACGGTCATGGTCGTTTCCAGGGACGCCATCCTGTCAAAGCCTTGGATGATCAAGAACAGTACGCTCGCGATCACCGCGTTGACCGCCGGACCCGCGAGGGCGACCCACAATTCTTGAGTCGGCACTTCGGGCATCCGTTCCAGCCGCGCGACGCCACCGATCGGCAACAGCGTGATGTCGCGCGTCTTGATGTGATATCGCCGGGCCATCAGCGCGTGTCCCAGTTCGTGCAACACAACGCACGTCAGTGCCGCCGCGATGAACAGCGGCCCGCGCATGGCAGACATCCCGCCGTCACGCGGCCAATGCATGACGGTCATCCAGCCCAATAACAGCAGAGTCGTCCAATGGACGAAGATGCCAATCCCAGCGACGGAGCCAATTTTCCAGGAACCATTCATTGGGGAGTCTTTCCATTTGCCGCGAAGCTCGTGCGGATTCGCCCGGATCGGGCGATCTGGTGCGCTGAGGGATGTGTTGTGCGCACTCCGCTGACCAATTTTCGCACAACGAATTCCACTACCTCTGAATCAGTTCCACTGAATTGGCAAAGGCCATACCGATCGACGAGAGGAGGTGTTGACTGGACTGCCGTTTGCTTGTTCTGCGATCCGCCGCTTCAGAGGACGAGTGCCGAAGGAAAACGCGATGCGCGTCTTGTGAACCTAGCCAATTTCTTGCAAGGCCGAATCCTGTGCCATGCTGTTGAGTGACCGAGCGACGTCTTTGAAGGAACTGCACCATTTTAGAAACACAAAGTGGGTATCAGCGAATCTTGGTGGCAACCGACTTTTCGTTGTACGCCAGCGCGGCGACTCAGTTGGGAGCGTGGGTGGCAGATCGAAGTCATGGCACGCTCACGCTGGCGCATGTGGCCAAGTCGAGCCATCGTGCTCCAGACTCGCCGTACAGGGCTCAGCACGAGTCGTTTTACGGGGACATCGACGATCTGGATCAGCGGATTCTCCAGATCGCTGACGACCGGCTGAAGCAGACGATCACCGACCTCGGCCGCCCGACGACTCGCCGCGAGACATTGATCGGCGAACCATTTGTCGAACTCATTCACGCCGTTCAGAAAACGGGCTACGACCTGGTGATGACGGGGACTCGCGGTGCCTCTGCCTGGAAGCAGTTCCTGATTGGCAGCACGGCCAGGCGACTGATTCGGAAATGCCCATCGTCCGTGTGGGTGGTCAAGGTCGAACATGCACAGCCGCCGCGCACGATTCTCGCAACGACCGATTTCTCCGAGGTCAGCCGTCGCGCGGTCATCGAAGCCCGTTGGATTGCCGAACAGGCCAACGCTGAACTTCGAGTGTTGCACGTCATCGACATGCATGATGTCCCCGACGAAATGCTCGAACGGAAGTCCATCCAATCTTTTCGGCGCGCGATGCGCGACGCCGCGAAGCAACGATTCGACGAGTTCTTGGCGGCATTGCCTCCCTGCCCGGTCCCCATCGTACCGGTTGCAACCTGGGGCATTCCCTGGCGCGAGGTTGCGCGCTTTGCGAAGAAGTCTGCGGCGGATCTCGTCGTGCTGGGAACCGTCGGACGCAGCGGCATCAGCGGACTGCTGTTGGGCAACACCGCTGACAAAGTGCTGAGCACTTGCAACGCCAGCATCCTCACCGTCAAGCCGGCTGATTTTGTCTCACCCGTCGCTCCGGCGGTCGGAGCGACGCACCTAGTCCCAAACGGGACATCACCCTGAGCGCGAAGATGTCCGTTGTTTCGGCAAGTCGGACATGGCTTGCTCAGTCGTCCAACTGCTTGATGAAAATGGTCCGAAGTCTCACGTAGAGTGCGTAACGTGAAATGATTCTCGCAACCTCGCTCGCCAATCCAAACCCAATGCGTTCTCGAATCGCCACCTGTTATCGGTTTCTCCGCGTGCATTCGTTGCTGGGGACCGCACTGTCGTGGACGATGATTCTGGCCATGATCTGGGTCATTCCGGCAGCCCTGTGGCGCGGCGACTGGCCATTGGCGATCATGGCCGTGATCGCCGTCGCGGTGTCGTTGCTGCCGGCGGTTTTGCAACGCAATTACCGCATCGTGATCCCGTGGTTTCTCGAGTTCCTGCTGGTGCTGCAATTGCACCTGCACACGTTTTGGGACGTGTGGTTGCGGTTTTATGACTCGCAATGGTTTTGGGACAAACTGCTGCACCTGAAGGGAACGATGCTCGTGTCGTTCGTCGGTTTTCTGGCAGCGTATGCCATTCACCTCAGCGGCAAAGTTCGTTTGACGGGGCCGATCCTGGGACTATTCACGGTGGTCTTCGGCAATGCGTTGGGAGCTTGGTGGGAGATCGTCGAATTCCTGGTGGACAAGACGCTCAAGAAGAACACGCAATACGGACTCGACAACACGATGATCGACCTCGTCAACAATTTGTTGGGAAGTCTGATCGCGGCCGGTGTGGGTTGGGCCTATTTGAAATTCACCACAGACCAGGAACGACGGCAACTCGCCGAACCGCTCGCCGCCGTCATCGCGCCGTTATTGTCCGGGCCGATTTCGGAAGACGAGGAAGCCACAGAAAGGATCGGCCAAGACCACTCACCACACTGATCACCGTTGCTCGATCAACGTGGTCCGGCCATTTGGCGCGATTGCCAGAGCAGCGTCTCGTTTGAGGAATCGCCTGCACACTTCGTGCGAAAAGGCACATTTGCGGATTCAGAACATATGAAATACCGTGGAAAAAATTGGATGAGTCTGATGGGTGATTGTCCTTCTCGATAATGGAGTATTGTGATGCAGCTATCTCGTTGGAGTTGGAGCACGTTTGCCGCCGCATTGATCGGTGTTGGTGGTCTGGCAATGACCCAGTTCGCCGCCACGCAGGAAACTTCGCCGCCGAAGAAGGCCGAGACAACACCGAAGGAAGATGCGAAGCCTCCGCGGAAAGACGATCAGAAAGAGACTCCCGCTCGCCGTGAATTGTCAAAATTCATGCGGATGAAGTTGGAGGCATCTCGAAAAGTGCTAGCCGGGCTCGCGATGGAAGATTTCGAGCTGATTCAAGAAGGAGCCGGACAACTTGAAGAGATGAGTGCCGCCGAGAAATGGCGGGTCACGAACGATTTCTTCTATCGCCAGCACAGCGGGGACTTTCAGCGAATAGCGCAGCGATTGGTGAAGAATGGGAAAGAAGGCAAGCTCGATGCGTCTGCATTGGTGTGGATCGAAATGACGATGCAGTGCATCGAATGCCATAAATGGACCAGGGCTAACTTGATCGCGGATCAACCGGCGCGCTAGCCACCATAACCTGAAGACTAAACCACGGTGTCTGTGGTTTTTTTGTAATCGCCCGCGTCGGCAACAGATGCCCGTGGGCTCGCCTCACTTGTCTGCGAAAGGGAATTTCTATGAGAACTTGGAACTCACGACGAACATTGGTGAAGAGCGCGGCCGTACTGCTGGCCATTTTGATGGTGGGACAGGGCTGGATGGCATGGAACGCCGACGCACAGGACAAGCGGAAAAAAAGAAACGATGCGTTGAGCCAAAAGATGCGATTGAAGCTGGATGCGTCCGCCAAAGTCCTGGAAGGGCTGACGGTCGAAGATGCCGATTTGATTCGTGAAGGAGCGAATGAGATGGCCGAACAAAGCCAAGCGGAATTCTGGCAAGTTCTAACCGACTCCGACTATCGCGACTTCACACGCGAGTTTCGTGGCTCGATGCGCCGGCTGAAAGCAGCGGCTGAGAAAGAGAACTTTGATGCGGCAGCCCTGGAATGGATGGCCGCAACCAAAAGTTGTTTGGACTGCCACAAGCATGTCCGTAGCGTAAAAACGGATTTGAAGAAGTGACGCTCGCGATCTCGAATTGCCCTAATTGACGCTTCAGTCGTTCCTCAGCCTTTTCCGCAAGGGCTGCGCAGACATGATCAGATTGGGGCATTCGTGATCAGACATCGGGTTCAGACTCTCGCGAGCTTGCTTGACCGGTTTAACGACAGTGTCAACGACGAACCGGTTGTCGGTCCTCATCGCTGAGTCGATCCTCCGCTGGGGGAATGGGAACGGCCTTCAAATTCGGCGGTTCAGCCGCGATTCGGAGAACGTCGCGGCAATGCGTATGACATTCCACGCAGGTAGTCACCAAGGCGAGATACGCATAGGTCGATCCTTCGAGATTCTGCTGTTCGCCAAACGAGGCCAACTTGAGAGATTGACGGCGAAACTCTCGGCGGAAATGGTCATAGGCTTGATCTTCGCGAACTACCCATGCGGCCTCTTCACCCACTTTTACCAGTTCCTCGCCACCCTTTTGGATGTTGGCAAAATTCTTCTCCACCAAGCCTTCGAGGATCTTCTGAGAGCTCGTCAACTTTGCTCGCATGAGAACGTCTTCCTGAGGCTGCTTGGCTGGCTTCGGTTTCTCAGCCGCCAGTAACGCCGTGAGCGCTAAACCACACAAGGCAACGACTGTAGCAATTCGTTTCATGACCTGTTCTCCTGAATCTGATTACCATCAACTGAACCAACGACGCGCGGACTGTTGTTGAGTTTTAGAAAGTTGGTCAAGACGAGTTCTTTGCAAGTACGACTGCTTGGCACGCGGCTTGAATCGACGATGTCGAACGGAACGAAGATCGACTTTGCGTATCTGAAAAAAACAGAACTCGCCGGTCGCACCTTTCTCTGAAATCCTGACGGGGTGAAATCGAACATGAGCCTTTCCAAAGAACCTCGGACAATCGGGCAACTGACCGCTGAATTGGGATTGCGACCGGAAGATGTGGAGCCGATGGGTTGGTTCCAGGGCAAGTTGGCTCTGGGTTTAGAACGCCGGTTGGCGGAACGACCACGGGGGAAGTACATCGGCGTGACGGCGATTAGTCCCACGCCGCTCGGCGAAGGGAAGACGGTGACCGCGATCGGATTGGCGATGGGGCTGTGCCGCATCGGGCAACGAGCCATCGCGACTTTGCGGCAACCGTCTCAAGGACCGGTCTTCGGAATCAAAGGGGGCGGAGCTGGCGGCGGAATGGCTCACTTGCTGCCGGCCAACGGGATCAATCTGCACTTCACCGGCGATCTGCATGCGGTGACATCGTCGCACAACTTGCTTGCGGCCATGCTCGACAATCACCTGTCGAGACAATTCAAGCCGCTGCTGAATCCGACCAGCGTCACCTGGCGACGTGTGATCGATCTCAACGACAAGGGGTTGTCGCAGGTCATCACCGGGCTGGGGTCGCGACCGCACACGATCCAGCGCGAGACCGGTTTCGATCTCACGGCCGCCTCGGAGGTGATGGCCATTCTGGCTCTGACGACCAGCCTCACGGATCTGCAAGAGCGACTGGGCCGCATCGTGGTGGGGCGAGACCACGACGGCCAACTGGTCACTGCTCGTGAAATTGGCTGTGTCGGTGCGATGACCGCGTTGTTGCGCGATGCCATCCGCCCCAATCTGGTTCAAACCTGCGAACACACTCCCGTGCTGGTTCATGCGGGACCGTTTGCGAACATCGCGCACGGAAACAGTTCCGTGCTGGCCGATCTGGCGGCGATCCGTCTGGCGGATTTTGTCGTGACGGAAAGTGGCTTCGGTGCAGATTGCGGTGCCGAAAAACTCTTCGACATCAAATGCCGAGTGAGCGGCATCACGCCCGATGTGGAAGTTCTGGTGTGTACGGTTCGCGCGTTGAAGTATCAGAGTCAACGCTTCGACATCAAACCGGGGAAGCCGCTGCCTCCGAAGCTCTTCGATGAGGACCTCGACGCTTTGCAAGCTGGCCGAGCGAATCTCGAAGGTCATCTGGAACTCCTGCGCAAGTTCGGAGTTCCCGTCGTGGTGGCCATCAATCGGTTTCCCACGGACACCGATCGCGAATTGGAAGCGGTGCGTCTGATCGCTCTGCAAGCGGGAGCGTCCCACGTCGCCATCAGTGACGCCTTCGCTCGCGGCGGCGCGGGGACCGAGGAACTCGCGCGGGCTGTCATCTCGGCCTGCGAACTCCCCAGTTGTTTTCGCTCTCTTTATCCGCTCGACCTGCCGCTGTTGGAAAAGCTGGAGGTAGTGGCGCGGGAGATTTACGGATCCGCTGGCTTGGAGGTCGAACCTCACGCGCTTCAACAGTTAGAGTCCTATCAAGAGTTGGGCTTCGGCGGTCTGCCGGTTTGCATCGCCAAGACGCAGTACTCTTTCTCACACGATCCGAAACGGTTGGGGCGGCCACAGGGCTTTCGCTTTCCGATCCGCGAAGTGCGTCTCTCCGCCGGAGCGGGGTTCGTCTACGCTCTGGCAGGGGACATCTCGACCCTTCCCGGACTTCCGGCCTCGCCCGCGGCCTTGCGGATCGGGATCAACGAACAGGGTGAGACTTACGGGATCAGCTAACGTGACCACGTTGATGTTTCGGAGTCTGGCGATTTCGTTCCTGTTGGGCGTCTGGTCGGATTGCCACTTCGCGTGATTGCCAGAGCGGTGTCACGTTCGAGGAATCGCGCGCCCCACAACCAGAACAGGCCGCTGGCGAGCAGCAGGATCGACATCGTCAGAAAGCCGATCGTCAGGTTGGTTCGATCGGCGATGGCCCCGATGATCGGCGGAGAAATCGCGTCGCCGAACGCGTGAATCAGAAAGATGTTCACAGCGTATCCGGTCGCTCGCAGCGAAGGATGCACCACGTTCGCCAGGACCGTGTTGGTCGGTCCGGTGCTGAAGAACAGTCCGAAGACTCCCGCGAACACTAGGCCCCAGGCCCACGGAAACGGAGTCACCAGAAAGGCCAGAAAGCACGCGCAGCCCACGATCATGCTCACGCCGGAAACCAGAAAGTACGAACCGGGATGACGCGGCTGCAATTTGTCGCCGACCCAACCTCCCAGCAACGTCGCGGTCAGCCCCGCCACGACCATGATGATGCCGAACAGTCCGCTCACGGTGGTCAAGGCGATCGTCCGGTCGTAGCGGTCCTCGTAAATGAAAGCTGGCAGCCAGTAGCCGATCCCGCCGAGCGCAAACGTCATGGCGGTCATTCCCAGGATGTTCAACACATACGACGGCGTTTGGAAGAGGACCGCGACGGATCGCAGCGGGGGCGGTGACTCGGACGGCATCGATTCGCCGCTGTCGGCATCGGCCTGACCGCGACGCGGTTCGGGCATCAGGAAACAACACAGTCCCAACAAGACGCCGATCGGCAGATCGAAGTAAAACGCCCAGCGCCAATTGATCAGCCAGAGCATCAAGGCCCCCAGCGCGTATCCCAGCGCGCTGCCGACCGGAATCGCCACATAGAACAGTGACATCACGCGGCCTCGGACGCTCTTGGGATACAAATCGGCGATCACGGTGGGGGCCGCCGGACCATACGCCGCCTCGCCCACTCCCATGCAACAGCGAGTCAGCAGCAGAAACAAAAACGTCGGCGACCAGCCGGACGCCCCGCTCGCCAAGCTCCACAGAATCGCGCCGATCCCCATCAGCGTCCAGCGCGACATGCGATCGGCCAGCCAGCCGAACAGCGGAGCCAGCACCATGTACGACACCATGAATGCCGTTGCCAACACCCCCATCTTGGCTTTGGCGTCGGGATCGTCCGGGAGAAAAAACTCCGCGCGGATCGCCGGTTCCACCGCCGCCAATACTTGCCGATCCACATAGTTGAACAAGTTGATGACCAGCAGCAGCCCCAGCGCTCGACGCGCTCCCGGAGCGACCGCCAACTCTCGCGAGCTCGCCTCGTTTCGCGTTGAGCCGACATCCATGATGAGTCCTGTTCGTCGAACGGCAGGTGAGAACCTATAAGCCGGAACGCGCTAGCAGCCTGTTGAAGAAAGTAGGACGGCCTTTCCAGGCCGTCGAAATCATCGAGAAATGACGGCCTGGAAAGGCCGTCCTACGGCTTTTTCAACAGGCTGCTAGCGTCTTATTCCTCATGCGTGCGGAGTTGCTCCGCGCGGAGCCGGAATTTCTCGGCAAGAGCCGTATCGCCGAGCTTTTCATATACCTCGGCGAGCGACTCGACGGTCGGTCGATGGAACGGGGTCAATTCCAGAACGCGGCGCAGCTTAGGCAGCGCCCGGTCATACTGCTCCGCAGCGCATAGGTCGCGGGCATCGCTGATCAACGCGTTCCGTTCGCGCAACAGCTTGCCATACACCTCGTCCAGTACTTCTTCTTCCTTGACGGTCAACAACGAGCAAGGCAACTCCTCCAACATCCGCCGAGTGGTGCTGCCGACCAGCACGCGCGCCAGTCCGGTGCGTCCCGTGGCTCCCATGACGACCAGATCGGCCCGATGTTCTTTCGCGGCGGCCGCGATTTGCCGATGCGGAGCGCCGTGACGAACGTCCTGCGTCACCGACACCCCGGCGAAGTCGATCGGAGCCAGGAATTGTTCCAACTCCGCGCGCCACTGACTGGCGTGCGCCGCGAGTGCGTCATTGAGTTGTCCGGTGGCAAAGGCTGCCGACAACCAACTGATCTCCGGGATCACACTCAGCACGACCAATTGCCCGCCGAAGACCTTCGTCAGCCGAATGGCATTTCGCAGGCCGCGCGCCGCAGGAGCGGAGTGGTCCACCGGACAGAGAATCCGTTCAAACTTCAACAGCGGTTCCCCCGGCCGAACCGCGAGCACCGGTTGCGACGCCCGTTCGATGACTGAGACTGCGACGGGGCCGACCGAAAACCGTTCAAAGCGTGCCGGATCTCCCGCGCCGATCAGGATCAAGTCCGCGTCGATGTCGTTCGCCTTGGCCACGATCGTCTCGGCCGCCGGACCTACGTCGATCGCGCTTTCAACCAAGTCCACCCCCTGTGACGTGAGCCGTGACGCCAAATCGTCCAAGGCCGTTTGCGAAACGCGCCGCAGATTCTCGGTCACTTCGTGCCAACCAAACCGGGAGTACAAATCGACGGCTCCCGAAATTCCCGACAGAACGGAACTGGCAGCGGGAGCCAATTGAGCGACAGGCTCCAAGACATGCAACAAGGTGACTCGCGCGCCGGCGGCGAGTGCCAATCGGCTCACGGCCTGCACAATGTCCTCGCCGGTAGACCGCAGGTCTGCGGCGAACAAAATGGAACTTAGTTGTTTCATGATCGAATTCCTTCTACGGCGAAGCCGTATTGAACTTGATGCGCTTCGGTGGTTGCCCAATTCGGATCGCGACGCGCGTTCCAATGACACACTGTTGCCACCGATCTCAAACCAGCGATGGACTTCGGAAAACCACAGTTCTCGTTTCCAATCCAACCTCTTCGGGAAGAACTCGTTGTTGTCCTCTTTCAACGGCGGCACGTTGTTCGGCGGCGGTGGCGGCGGGTCGTTGAAGACCACTTCGATGATCCACGAACCGCGTGCGATTGGCTGAGTCCGCAGCGGCCCCGACGTCATGCTCAAGACAGCCGCGTTCGTGATGATCCCGCCGTAACGCGGGTCGGTCACCGGCACTCGATCGAAGACGGGCGAATGCAACTTCGAGTTCGGCTACGCCGTCTTCAACGCCGGTTGCGGCGAGACTCCTTCTTTGACCCGCGCGGGGCGAGTCGGGCGAACGGTCAGGACGGAACAGGGCGAGAGCCGAACAACTCGTTCTGCGACACTGCCCAGCAGGATATGCCGCAGTCCGGTTCGGCCGTGCGTGCCGATCACGATCAGGTCGACATCATGGTCTCGCGCGTATTGCACGATTGTCTCATAGACCGACCCGATCCGAACGGCCCGAACGACGTTTCGGCCCTTTGCCCACGAGTCCGGCGGAACATTGGCGATCTCACGTTCCGCGTCGGTCACCTGATTTTCCAGCACCTTGGGCGGAATCATGATGGCCGCCGCAGTCTGCGGAACACTCAGAAAGATGTCGCTGAGAACGTGCAGCACATGCAGTTCGGCTCCCGATTCGCCCGCCAGTTCACATGCCGATTGCTCGGCCGCGCGGCTGAAGTCGCTGAAATCAGTCGGTAACAGAATCCGCCGAAAGTTCATGACGCACCTCGATGGTCAAAAAGGAGGGGGTGGTCATGCTCGGACCAGTGCGGTACCAACCGCGAGTCGTCGAGCATCGGTTCGATTTCCAATTCCCTGGTGAAATCCTCGGCCACTGTTTCTTCTCCGGCCTTGCACATTTCTTGGCCGCAGCAAAACGGGGGGACGCGGTACGGCTCCTGGCGGACGACCGCTCCGCAACACTGGCAGTGATAAATCGGACGATTGTGGGTCATGGCGGGACTTCCTTTGGGGGATTCAGTTCGTGTGGTTGGCAACAGTTTCGGAGCTGCACTGGAACAAGACATTGACTCCACGGAACCCTCAAATTCGCCGGAACGCGCTCGCATCCGGTTCATCGATCGTTGGAATCTCGAAGCGGACGCTCGCGCTTTCCGGCTGATTTGTCCTGGACAATCTCAAGAGGTCGCCAACGCCCGCGGAACGCCACGCCGGATTCCTTGCCGGCGCAGATTCTTCGGGGCATGACGCTCACGAAACAAGATCCGACTCTCCTTCGTCAAAACAGTCGCCTGGCTCATCATGCATCGCAATGAGCCCAGCGATGGCGCGAGCCTTTCTCGGTCACTTTGATGCGATTCACGACTTCCTCGACGCCGGGCACACGCTGCACCACATCTTGAGCGATCTGTTTGAGGAAATAGCTGGGGACTTCGCCATCCAGAGTGACCGCACCGCCATCGCAATGCAGACGCAAGCTCTGCAAGGCGGGGTAACCGGTCTGACTCAATTCTTGAGAAATGCACTGCAACATGGTGTCCTCAGCTGATTGGTGTTTCGTCGTGTCAGGCTCGTGATTTCGCGTGTTGGACGAGCGCCGAATTCTGTCCTTCTGGCCGAATGCAGAAGCTCCAGCGTTGAGAACAATCCGGCGAACGTGCCTCGCCGCTCGGTCTGAAGGCACACGTTGTGACTGACCGCGCTACAACGCACGGGACGAGCCAATCGGTAGATTGGCCGCTGACATCCGGTCGTCTCTGGCACGCCCGGACGTGGGCGTCCGGGCCACGGTCATCATTGATGCATCGTGTGCAGCGTCCACCAGATGGCCCCCGTCATCACAATCAACGGGTAGACGAACAGAGCCACGAGAATCTTGCAGATTTGACGACCGGCCTGAGAGTCGTCTTCGGCAAACTGACGAAGCTCGTCGCGGTCAAATAAGTCGGATTCAACGGTCGAGGCAAGTGACGCGGGGGCAGGTTGGCGAGTTGGCTGATCGACAGTCGGAGCAAAGTGAGCTGAAGGCATTGCGATCGACATAAAAGGTCTCCTTGCGGTTGGCACGAATTGGGGGTTTCGTGCTGCACACCGTATGCCAATGCCCTTGTCATCGCTCGCTCCGTGGAGGAACGCCCGTTTGCAACGAAAAGGACGACTCTCCGGTGCCGCCGTGCATCTGGTACAGCGCGCGGCCGAGCGATTCCGCGCGAGGACTGAGCGGTTGAGGATTGCACGGGCCGACAACAAGACGAACGACCGATGACGACGTGGTCGATGTTTCGCAGCAGATCGGCGGAGAGAGAAGGCGGCTTCATTGGGTTGTGCGTCCTAAATTGGGTGAGAAGTGGTCGCTGCATTCGTGAGAATTCGGGTTGTCGCCAACTGAATTCTCACGAACTCAGCGACAAGGGGCGCTGTCGAATTAGCCGAAGTACGCCTTCAGCACATATTCGTGCATCATGCGTTGCGTGTTGAAGAATGAACCGTTGAGCGCGATCGACTGACGCATCACGTCGATAAATCGGTCTCGCTCGTGATAGAAGCTGGGAATGACGGAGTGTTCCAGCTTGTCGTACAGGGCCGTGGCGTCTCGCGAGCGATCTGCGTGTGTGTTCCGGTCGCGGCCATTGTCGCCAATCGACCAGCCAGTGACTCCTTCGATGCAGCCCTCGATCCACCATCCGTCGAGGATGCTCAGCGACGGGACACCGTTCACGGCGGCCTTCATGCCGCTGGTGCCGGAGGCCTCTAGCGGTGGTTCGGGAGTATTCAGCCACACATCGACTCCCGCCGTGACCAGTTGCCCCAGTGCCATGTCGTAGTTTTCAAGATAGGCAACCCGCACCTCGGGCTTCACCTGCTGTTGGAGTTGATGCAACCGCTGGATGAGCAACTTGCCATCGTGGTCGCGCGGATGAGCCTTGCCGGCAAATACGATTTGGATCGTTCCGCTGTTCCTGGAGATGGCTCGCAGCCGCTCGATGTCGTCGAACAACAGGTCCGCTCGTTTGTAGGTCGCGGCGCGACGGGCAAACCCCAGCGTGAGCACGTCCACGTCCATACCGGCGTTCGCCTCGCGGTTGACGTACTGGATGAGCGCGTGCTTTGCCGCCGTGTGCGCCTGCCACACCTCGGGTTTGGGGATGTTCAGTGCATACCGCAGGCTGAAGTTGTCGTGCTGCCAACCGGGTATGTACTGATCGAACAACGCTCGGAACGGCGCGGATGTCCAAGTCGCGACATGGACGCCGTTCGTAATGGAATCAATCGCATAGCGGGCAAACATGGTCTGCGAGATCTCGCCGTGTCTCTTCGCCACGCCATTGACGTAATGGCTCAGATTCAAAGCCAAGTAGGTCATGTTCAGGGTGCCATCGCAGCAGAAGACATCTTTCATGCGGAAGGCGTCCCGATCTCCCAACACGCGGTTCACCAACTCCAAAGGAAACTGGTCATGCCCCGCCGGAACTGGCGTATGCGTGGTGAAGACGCAGCTCCGGCGGACAGCGTCAACATCGTCGCGATTGGGTGCCGCTCGCCCCGCTTGCCGCGCGTGCTCTTCCAGCAGTTCCAAAGCCAGGAAGCTGGCATGGCCTTCATTCATGTGGAATCGCTGCAGGCGGTCGTACCCCAGAGCCGCCAACATGCGGACTCCGCCGACGCCGAGCACGATTTCCTGACACAGCCGATAATGGGTGTCACCGCCATATAGAAAGTGCGTCAACGTTCGGTCCCAGTCGGAGTTCTCTGGCAGATCGCTATCCAGAAAATAAACCGGCACCGTGGCTCCACCACACCCGTTGACTTGTCGCTCCCAGGCACGGATGTGAACAGTCCGCCCTTCAATTGTGACCGACGCACGAGCGGGCATCTCACGCAGATAATCTTCAATAACCCATCGCACCGGCTGCTCGGTCTGCCAGCCGCTGCGGTCCAGTCGCTGATAGAAATAGCCGGCGCGATGCAACAACGAGACGGCCACCAGCGGCACCTTCAGATCAGCGGCAGATCGCACCGTGTCGCCCGCCAGAACACCCAGGCCGCCGCTGTAAGTCGGCATCCCCGATTCAAGGCCGATTTCCATCGAGAAATAGGCGATGTTGCGTTGTTCCGTCATGGTGAACTCCTGGCGTGATGGCCTCGATGCCGTTCCCCAAGTGTGGAAACGACGAGCAAGAACTTGCCGACGTTCTAGAGCGAAGCGGGAACAACCAGATCATCGACAAGAGCATCACGCAACGGATGGCAAGTTTCGGAAAGGAAACTCTGCTCGACACGATTCCGCGTCGTTCAGATTGCGTCATGGATCGCCGGGCTTTTGCGAGGTCTCGGAGTCGGCCGGTGCTTTCGCAGCCTTCAATACCCGTTCCGCCTCGTACCAGAAATGGTCTTCGTCCCCCGAGGGGCAACCATTTCGTTGCCAGAGTTCATGCGCCAGTTCTCGAATCTCTTGTTCGCTCACATCAGAGTTGTTCATGGAATTGTCCCTTCCAAAATTGGTTCAATAGGAATGAAAACGAACTTCGACACCAAGTATGCGACGTAGGTGCCAGCCAGCACGATTCCGGATCTGCGAGTCAACCAACCGCGACGTGCGACCAGCACCATCAGCAGCAAGACCAGGCCGCACATGACCGGCAGGTCGATCAACAGGGATTCGCCGCGCACAGGGATCGGTCGGATTTGAACGACCGTCCCAAGAACGAAAGCGATGTTGAAAATGTTGCTGCCCAGCACATTCCCCACGGTGATGTCCATTTCATCGCGTGCCGTGGCCATGATGGCGGTGGCGAGTTCGGGCAACGATGTGCCGATCGCCACGATCGTCACGCCAATCAGGAACTCGCTGGCTCCCAGTTCGCGTGCCACAACGGTTGCCGACGAGACCATGCCTCTCGCGCCGAGAATCAGGCTGCTCAATCCGATCACCACGGCCAGCGTGCTGCGGCCCCATGACCAGCCGTTGCCGGCGGCCCGTTCAAACTCCGCCCGCACCGCGCGCGGTTCACGTCGCGCCGCGCGGAACAGGTGCAGCAGAAAACCGCCGAAGCCCAACAGAAGCAGAATGCCATCCAGGCGGCTGACCTCGCCGTCCCAGGCCATCAACCACAGACCGCCGGACACCGCCAACACGAATTGAAGTTCGACACGCATCAACCGCAAATGCACTTCCAGCGGCGCGACGATCGCGGCCACTCCCAGAATCAAGCCGATGTTCGCGATGTTGCTCCCGACCAGATCGCCGAACGCTAAATCAACCGCGTCGCGCGTGGCCGCCGTCACGTCCAACACCAACTCCGGAGCCGATGTGCCAAACGCCACGACCGTCATCCCGATCAACAGTCGGCTCACGCGCAGCAGCGAAGCGATTCGCACCGCGCCGCGCACGAACACGTCGGCACCGACCAGCAGCAAGACCAGCCCGACGCCAAACAAACCTAACTGAAGCATCAGTGACATCCGAGTTTCGCCTTTCGCATTCCCCAATTTGCTTTCCGATCAGGACTCCTCCGATTCCCGACGGATTGCAGGTGGCGGTAGCGGAGACACAAAGCTTTCTGGCTTCACGGTCAGGATGCTGCTCTCACAAGTGCCAAGCACTCGTTCGGCTGTATTTCCCAGCAACACGCCGGGGATGCCGCTGCGACCAACTGTTCCCAGGGCGATCAAATCGCTGTGAAGATGCTGCGCGAGCCGACTGATTTCCTGCCATGCGGAGCCCCACGACAGATGCAACTGCACTTGATCCGGATCAACGCCCAGCGACGCCACGAATTGTTCCAGCAGCCGTTGAGCACCGTCATTGATTTCGCGGCGCAGAGGCGGCCCCACGGGAAACCCGGACACGTAGTCCTCGCGCCCTGCCGACAAATAGTCGGTCAGATGATCGATCGTGTGCAGCAGATGAAACTTGGCCGACGCTTGTTGCGCGATCTGAAAGCCTTGCAGCGCTGCCCGGCGACTCACCTCGGAGAAATCCGTCGCGGCCAACACCACCTTGGGGGGTTCGAGGTGCTCGGCCTTCACGATCCACACACTGCTGGGGCACTTGCGGATCAACCGCTTGGCTGTGCTCCCCACCAGGAATTCCTTCCAGGCGGAAAGACCGCGCGTCCCCGTGAGTACTAAGTCGATCCCTTCCGTTTGCGCGGCATGCGTCAATTCGACAAATGGCTCACCCGGCAGTACCAGAAACCGCACGTTCAAATCCGAGGCACCGTGATCCAGGACCAACTGTTTCAACCGCGCCTCGGCAGCCTCTTGAACCTCGCGCGGCAGCAGTTGGCCATCGCCGTACAACAGGTCGAGTTGCGCCCGCAGCGCCTCCGTCTGATCGAGCCGCAGCCGATCGGGCAACGTGTGCGCCAGCACGAGCGTCGCTCCAGTTTGTCGAGCCAGCCAGACCCCTTGTCGAAACGCCGCTGTCGCCGACTCCGAAAAATCGGTCGCCACCAGAATCCGCTCGTAACCGCCACGAGAATGTGTCATGTCTGAATCTCCGTCAGTCGGCTCTCAACGCCGACCGCTGGCTGCGAGGGATTCAATTACTGTGCCAGGACCAGCGGGCGATCCGCGTGAAGTGAGTGCGGCAGAAATCGGCCGCGTCGGCGACCAGTCGCTTGTGCCACTTCGGGCGGAGGCTCGCTTCGCCGAATCGCTCGAATGATCCGGACCGGACATCATTGGTCGGGGAGCTCTTGGTCGATCGGGATTAATGCAGAACACGTGCGGAATCGACCAGGCGGTGTGCTAATGCGGCGCGGTGTGCGGGATTGGTGCTTTTGGCGTTTCCCTGCATCGGTTCGAGACACAGTGGCTCCCCAATTGTCGCGCAGGGATCGGGGGAGTTTGGGAATCGGGTTCGCATCGAACGGCACGCGAGTCGCGGACTGTCGATCAACACGAATCGACGGAGAGTTCGTGGACACGCTCGTCGGGCGATGGAAAGGACGTCGAATGACGCTGACTCGAAAGCAAGAAACCAGAGCGTGGCACGCCGAACCAGCCGATACCGTGCTTGAAACATTGAGCACGTCGGACAGCGGCCTTTCGCAAGTTGAGGCCGAGCGCCGCCAGCAGGAGTACGGCCCGAATCTGCTTCCAGAGAAAGGCCCGACGCCGTTGTGGCTGATTGTGCTGCGGCAGTTCGTCAACCCTTTGATCTACATTCTGGTTGCCGCCGCCGTGGTGTCCGTGGCGATTGGTGACCTCAAAGATGCGGTCTTCATCGCCGCTGTTTTACTGCTCAATGCCGTCATCGGCGCGTATCAGGAGTGGCAGGCGGAACAAAGCAGCCACGCGCTGAAGAAGTTGCTGCGAATACACGCCCAAGTCGAACGCGACGGTGACGTCCGGGAAATCACAGCCGACGAGGTTGTCCCTGGTGACATCTTGTGGTTGGAGTCGGGCAATCGTGTCCCTGCGGATATCCGGTTGCTCTCGGCACTCGGCTTGGAAGTGGATGAGTCGTTGCTGACGGGTGAATCGTTGGCAGTGAGAAAAGACCCCGCCTGGATGGGCGACGAAAAGGCGACGTTGGCGGATCGGCAGAACATGACATTCGCCGGTTCCCTGGTCGCTCGCGGTCGAGCGAAAGGGGTTGTGGTCGCCACGGGGACGGCCACCAGCGTCGGTCAGTTGGCTCTGGATGTGATGGGCAGCAGCGGCGGAAAGCCACCCTTGCTCGAACGCATGGAGCGGTTCACCAACTACGTGGCTGTCGGAACATTGGTCGCGGCGGGAGTGATCGGCCTGTTGGGAATCGTGTTGTGGAAGTACACGCTCGTTGAAACATTCTTTTTCGTGATCGCGCTGGCCGTGGCCGCGATTCCCGAAGGTTTGCCGGTGGCGATCACTGTCGCGCTGGCCGTCGCGACGACCCGCATGGCCCGTCGCAATGTCATCGTGCGGCAATTGACTGCCGTTGAAGGTCTGGGAAGTTGCACGCTGATCGCGACGGACAAGACCGGCACGCTGACATGCAATGAACTGACGGTGCGGGAAATCTGCCTGCCCAACGGCGAAGTGTTCCCAGTGACCGGCCAAGGCTTCTCGCCACAAGGCGACGTGCTGCGGGATGGTCGCCCCGTAGAAATCGCCAATCAGCCTGACTTGGCGGCGACGGTCCGTGCGGGCGTGCTGTGCAATGAGGCCGACTTGCATCACCGCAACGGCGAGTGGGTGTGGCGCGGCGACGCGGTGGATGTCGCGGCGCTGGTCTTGGGAGCGAAGCTGGGAATGCAGCGAGAACCGACGCTCGATGCCTTCCCGCAAGTGAGCAGCATCCCGTTCGAGTCCGAACACCAATTCGCTGCTTCCTTTCACCGCCTCGGCGAGCGTGTCGAGGTGTTCGTCAAAGGTGCGCCGGAACGAGTGCTGGGCATGTGCGGCGATCAACTCTCGGCTGCGGATCGCGAGCGATTGAATCAACTGACGATGGGCATGGCGGCGCGCGGACTGCGCGTTCTGGCGGTGGCCAGCGGACAATTGACCGAACCGCTTCACCCTGAGGATGTCCCGCCACAACCCACGAATCTCACGCTGCTCGGATTTCTGGGGATGATCGACCCGCTACGTGCCGGAGCGCGCGAGGCCGTGGCGGAGTGTCATCGGGCGGGGGTTCTGGTCTCGATGGTGACTGGCGATCATCGCATCACGGCGTTGGCGATCGCTCGTGACCTGGGACTCGCGGATCGGGACGAGCAGGTCGTCACGGCGTCTGATATCGAAGGCAAGTCGGCCGAACAATTGGCCGCGCTGGTGCAGAGTACTCGGGTGTTCGCGCGAGTCACACCGCGTCAAAAGTTGCAGATCGTCCAGGCGGCGCGAGAAGCGGGACACTTTGTCGCGGTCACGGGCGACGGTGTGAACGATGCTCCCGCGTTGCGCGCCGCCAACATCGGCGTCGCGATGGGCAAGTCCGGAACGGACGTGGCTCGTGAGGCGGCGGAGTTGGTGATCAGCGACGACAACTTCAGCTCGATCGTCGGCGGGATCGAAGAGGGACGCATCGCCTACGACAACATTCGCAAGGTGATTTACCTGCTCGTTTCGATGGGCGCGGCCGAACTGCTGATGGTCTTGTTGGCGGTGGTGACGGGGCTGCCGGTGCCACTGTTGCCCGTGCAATTGCTGTGGCTGAATCTGGTCACAGACGGGATTCAAGGAGTGGCCCTGGCCTTTGAACCGGGCGAAGGGGACAGCCTGCGGCGAAACCCGCGACCTCCTGGCGAATCGGTCTTCAACCGGTTGATGGTGGAGCGATTGCTTGTCGCCGTGCTGGTGGTCGGGGGCGGCGGTTTTCTCGTGTACGACATCGCCATCCGTCTTGAGTGGGCCGTCGAGGATGCTCGCAATCTGTTGCTGTTGGCGATGGTGTTGTTCGAAATCTTCCACGTCGGCAACTGCCGCTCCGAGACGAGGTCGGCGTTTGCCTTGTCGCCACTCCGCAGCCCCATCTTGTTCTTCGGAACGCTCGGTGCGTTTCTGATTCACGTCGCGGGAATGTATGTGCCATTCCTGCAAGACATGCTGACGACAAAGCCCGTCGATCTGCGGATGTGGTGTGTCGCGTTCGCCGTAAGCGTGCTGATCGTGCCGGCCATCGAATTGCACAAGTGGTGCTGGGCGAAGCGAACCAATGCCGTCCAGCCATGAAACCGGCCGTGCAAGTCGCAAATTTCAGAAAGATCGTAAGTGATGACCCCATTGAATTCAGAGTTGCTCCAGAAGATGGACGCCTATTGGCGAGCTTCCAATTATTTGTCCGTCGGGCAGATCTACCTGTATCAGAACCCGCTGCTGCGCGAGCCGTTGAAACGGGAGCACGTCAAGCCGCGACTGCTAGGGCATTGGGGGACATCGCCGGGTCTGAACTTTCTGTACGTTCATTTGAACCGAGTCATTCAACGCGATGACTTGAACATGCTCTACATCACCGGTCCCGGACATGGCGGGCCGTCGCTGGTGTCGCTTGCTTATCTGGAGGGAACCTACAGCGAGGTCTATCCCAACATCAGCCAGGACGCAGAGGGAATGCAGAAGCTGTTCAAGCAGTTCAGTTTCCCCGGCGGCATCCCCAGCCATGTCGCGCCGGAGACGCCTGGTTCGATCCATGAAGGAGGTGAACTCGGTTACGCGCTGTCTCACGCATTCGGCGCGGCGTTCGACAATCCCGATCTGATCGTTGCTTGCGTCGTAGGCGACGGCGAAGCGGAGACCGGGCCGCTCGCCACGGGATGGCACGGCAATAAGTTTCTCAATCCCTCGCGTGATGGTTGCGTGCTGCCGATTCTGCACCTCAACGGCTACAAGATCGCCAACCCTTGTTTCCTGGCCCGCATCCCGCAGGACGAATTGCGAAAGCTCTTCGAGGGCTACGGCTACAAGCCTTACTTCGTCGAAGGGCACGAGCCAGAGAAGCTGCATCAGGAACTGGCCGGTGTGCTCGATCAGGTTGTCGGCGAGATCAAACAGATTTGGGCCGAGGCTCGTTCCGCCGCTTCGTCCAACGGGACGCTGAAGCGACCAATCTGGCCGATGATCGTCTTTCGGACTCCCAAAGGCTGGACCTGCCCGGCCGAGATTGATGGCAAGAAGTGCGAAGACTACTGGCGCAGTCATCAGGTGCCGATGGGGGACATGGACAAGCCGGGCCACGTCGCGATTCTCGAACAGTGGTTGAAGAGCTATCGCCCCGAAGAACTGTTCGATGCCTCCGGCAAGCTCAAGCCAGAGTTGGCCGAACTCACGCCGCGGGGCGACCGGAGAATGAGCGCCAATCCGCACGCCAATGGCGGGCTGCTGCTCAAGGATTTGCGTCTGCCCGACTTCCGAGAGTACGCCGTCGAGGTGCCCAGCCCCGGAGCGACATCGGCCGAGGCGACGCGAGTGCAGGGCAAATATCTGCGCGACGTGATGAAGCTCAATCTCGATAGCCGCAACTTCCGAGTCTTCAGTCCCGACGAGAACAACTCGAATCGCTGGCAGGACATTCTGGAGGTGACCAACCGCTGCTTCGTCGCGGACATCTACCCGGAAGACGACCACCTTTCGCCCGACGGTCGCGTGATGGAAGTCCTCTCAGAACATCAGTGCCAGGGCTGGCTGGAAGGCTACCTGCTGACGGGTCGCCACGGCTTTTTCAGTTGCTATGAGGCGTTCATCCACATCATCGATTCGATGTTCAATCAGCACGCCAAGTGGCTCAAGGTGTGCAGTCACATCCCGTGGCGGCGGCCGATCGCGTCGCTCAATTACCTGCTGTCGTCGCACGTCTGGCGGCAGGATCACAACGGATTCAGCCATCAAGACCCTGGCTTCATCGACCATGTGGTCAATAAGAAGGCGGAAGTCATCCGCGTGTATCTGCCTCCGGACGCCAACACGCTTCTGTGCGTGACACAGCACTGCCTCATGAGCTGCAACTACGTCAACGTCGTCGTGGCGGGCAAGCAGTCGGCTCCGCAATGGCTGACGATGGACCAGGCGGTCAAGCACTGCACGGCTGGCATCGGCATCTGGGAGTGGGCGAGCAACGATCAAGGTGGCGAGCCCGACGTGGTCCTCGCCTGCTGTGGAGATGTCCCGACGCTGGAGACGCTGGCCGCCGTCGAGCTGCTGCGAAAGTTCTTTCCTGAACTGAAGGTCCGCGTGATCAACGTGGTCAACTTGATGAAGCTGCAGCCGCCGAGCGAGCACCCGCACGGCTTGAGCGACCAGGATTTTGACTCGCTGTTCACGACGAACAAGCCAGTCATCTTCGCCTTTCATGGCTATCCGTGGCTGATCCATCGTCTGGCCTATCGCCGCGCGAATCACGCCAACCTGCATGTTCGCGGCTACAAGGAAGAAGGCACCACGACGACTCCGTTCGACATGTGCGTGCTCAATGACATTGACCGCTACCACTTGGTCGCTGATGTGATCGACCGCGTGCCGCACTTGAGCACTCGTGCCGCGTACGCCAAGCAGGCGATCCGCGATAAGCGGATCGAGCACAAGCAGTACATTGCCGAACATGGCGAAGACATGCCCGAGATTCGCGATTGGAAGTGGGGCAATGGCTCATGAACATCCTGGTCATCAACTCCGGTTCGAGCAGCTTGAAGTTCGGTCTCTTCGCGGCCGACTCGTGCGAATTGTTGGCTCGTGGCGGCGTCGCTTGGAAAGGGGACTCCGAACAGGCAGAGTTCCGACTGTCGGGAAAGTCGTTCGTCGACGCGAACCCGGTTGAAGTGAACCACTTTGTTGACGCACGCAGTCACGGAGCAGCGATCGCTGTCGTTCGACAAGCCCTGCTCGATCACTCGCTGTTGGCTGCCGGGCCAGCTTCGCAGCTCGCGGCGATTGGGCATCGCGTTGTGCATGGCGGGACGATGTTTCAAGACAGCGTGCTTATCGACGAACGAGTCCGCGCGGCGATCGCGGAACTGGCCGAACTGGCCCCGCTGCACAATCCGCCCGCGCTCGCTGCGATCGAAGCGACGGAGACCGCGTTCCCTGGCGTGCCTCAAGTCGCGGTGTTCGACACGGCCTACTTCGCGACGTTGCCGCCACAAGCTTTTGTCTATCCGCTCCCGCATGAATGGTTTTCAAACTGGGGCGTGCGACGGTTCGGATTCCACGGCATCAGTCATGCTTACTGCGCCCGGCGTGCGGCGGAACTGCTCGGCCGCGAACTGGCGGAGTTGCGTCTTGTGATCTGTCATCTCGGCAACGGCTGCTCGGCTTCGGCGATCCGCCACGGCCAACCGATCGCGACAACAATGGGCTTCACGCCGCTCGACGGCCTGATGATGGGAACGCGACCCGGATCGCTCGACCCCGGAATCCTGCTGCATGTTCAACGTCAACGCGGACTCACGATCGAGCAACTCGATCGCGCGCTGCACCACGAGTCCGGCCTGCTGGGCGTTTCCGGCATCTCGTCCGATTTCCGCGCTGTGAATGAGGCGGCTCAACAGGGACACGAGCGCGCACAGTTGGCATTGGCGATCTACGCCGACCGCATCCGCAGCACCATCGGCGCGTTGGCCGTCACGCTCGGCGGACTCGACGCTCTGATCTTCACCGCTGGCGTGGGTGAAAACTCCGCATGCCTGCGAGCCACCGTCGCAACAGGACTGGAATGCCTGGGCCTCCATCTGGATGACGCCGGCAACCAGGAAGGACTTGCAGACAGCGATCTGTCGCGTCCCGACTCACTCGGTCGGATTCTGCTGATCAAGACGCAGGAAGAACTGCTGATCGCCCAAGAGACTCGGCGATTGACGAGTCGTCACGATACGTTCACAGAACAATATGGAACTTTCCAACCACCCGCCCATCCACCATTCAGGACCAGGAGTCCAGCATGAGCATTCAGAGTATCAGCCCCCAACAGTTGCAAGAACTTTACCAGAGCGGTCGCGAGGTGGATCTCATCGACGTGCGGACTCCGGTTGAGTACCGAGAGGTGCATGTGGCGTTTGCTCGCAATGTGCCGCTGGACTCGTTGCATCCACCGTCGGTTCAGACGGCTCGCGGCAACCGCCAGACCGAACCATTGTATGTGATCTGCCGCTCGGGAAGTCGTGGCAAACAGGCGTGCGAGAAGTTCATCGCGGCCGAAATTGCACAGGTCGTCAACGTCGAAGGGGGGACCATGGCGTGGGAAAAAGCAGGCTTGGAAGTCGTGCGAGGGAAACAGGCCGTTTCGCTGGAACGGCAAGTCCGCATCGCGGCCGGGCTGCTTGTTCTGACAGGCGCGGCTCTGGGCTTCTTTGTCGATCGATCATGGATCGCGTTGTCAGCGTTCGTCGGAGCGGGACTGGTCTTCGCAGGAATCACTGATACGTGCGGCATGGGATTGATTTTGGCTCGGATGCCGTGGAATCGAGGGTGTGCATCATGAAACTGATCATCGTGGGTGGAGTGGCGGGCGGGGCGTCTGCAGCCGCTCGAGCGCGGCGTTTGTCGGAAGAGGCGGAGATCGTGCTGATCGAACGCGGGCCGGACGTGTCGTTCGCCAATTGCGGTCTGCCCTACCACATCGGCGAGGTCATCCCTGAGCGAGACAAGCTGCTGGTCACAACCGCCAAACGGCTGCGAGAACGATTCACTCTCGACGTGCGAATCAACTCGGAAGTCGAAGCCATCGACCGCGAAAAGAAGACGGTCCGTATTCACGACCGGAAGACGGGCAGGCAGTACGACGAAGCCTATGACAAGATCATTCTGGCTCCCGGTGCGGCTCCGATTCGGCCCGCGATTTCCGGTGCTGATCACCCGCAGGTCTTCACGCTCCGCAATCTGAGCGACACCGACCGTATCAAGGGCGCGATTGACGGCGGCGTGCGTCAGGCGGTCATCGTTGGAGGTGGTTTCATTGGTCTGGAGCTCGCCGAGAATTTCGTCCATCGCGGTATCGCCACGATCGTCATTGAGCAAAACCGCCAAGTCTTGGGTCCATTCGACCCCGAGATCGTCGCGCCGATTGCCGTTGCGCTCATGACAAAGGGAGTCGAGTTGCTGCTTGGACAATCGGTCGAGGCGATCGTTCCTGCGGCCGACGGCATGGCCGTTCGACTCAAGTCGGGGCGTGAATGCCCGGCACAACTGGTTGTCTTGGGGATCGGAGTACGACCGGAGAATCGCTTGGCTGTGCAGGCCGGCTTAGACGTGGGGCCGCGCGGAGGCATTCGCGTCGACGAATTCCTTCAGACCAGTGATCCCAACATCTTCGCAGTTGGAGACGCCGTTGAGACATCCGACTTCGTCACCGGTGAACCAACGCAAGTGCCTCTGGCTGGTCCCGCCAATCGGCAAGGACGCCTCGCGGCCGACAATGTGTTTGGACGGAAGTCGCGTTATCGCGGTACGCAGGGGACCGCCATTCTGGGTTTCTTCGATCACACCGCCGCAATGACCGGTGTCTCAGAGAAGACTCTTCGGCGTTTGGGCAGAACCTATCGCAAGGTCTATGTCCATCCGACTCATCACGCGGGCTACTACCCCGGTGCCGAAGGGATGACGCTCAAGCTGCTGTTCGAGCCGCAGACGGGCAAGTTGCTGGGTGCTCAAGGGGTCGGCGGTGCGGGAGTCGACAAGCGAATTGACGTGCTCGCTGTGGCGATCCAAGCGGGCCTGACCGTCTTCGATCTCGAAGAAATGGAATTGTGTTACGCGCCTCAGTTCGGTTCGGCGAAAGACCCCGTCAACATGGCCGGTTTCGTCGCCGCAGGGCTGTTGCGCGGCGACCACCCGCAGACCGATTGGGAAACCGTGGCCGCCGCGCCTGAGTCGTCGCTACTTCTCGATGTGCGAACCGAGTCAGAGTTCGGCAACGGCCACATTCCCGGCGCGGTGAATCTCCCAGTTGATCGCCTCCGCGCGCAACTGTCTGAACTTCCGCGGGACCGCCCGATCGTCGCTTATTGCCAAGTCGGTCAACGGGGTTACCTCGCCACTCGCGTTCTGTTGCAAGCAGGATTCAACGTGTCGAATCTCGGCGGCGGTTACAAGACGTTTTTACTGCATCACCCGGAACTTCTGACGAAATAGAATTCTCCAGATTCACAATCGACACCCTGATACGAAAGGACTTTTCATGCTCAAACGCATTCTCGTGGCGATGGATTTTTCGCCGCATGCCGAGGCGGCGTTGAAACAGGCCGTGTGGCTGGCTCGGCAGAACGACGCAAAAATTGTGCTGATGCACACGTTGCCGGATCGGCAGCGTGAGGTTCACTCGGAAACAATGCGAGCACAACTCGACTTGCTTTACGGAGAAGGCGAGACCGTTCCGCGCGAACTCCGCCAAGAATCCGAGGCGCGGATGAAGCAAATGATCGTCGATCTTCAAGCCACGGACCTGGACATTCGGCTGGAGACTTTGCCCGGTGAGCCATTCGTGGAATTGACTCATGCCGTGCAAGAGGAAGGCTTCGACTTGGTCCTAGCCGGCACGCGCGGGTTGGCCGCTTGGAAGCAGTTCTTGGTGGGCAGCACGGCCAAGCGGCTGATTCGGAAGTGTCCGTCAGCGGTCTGGATCGTGAAGGCCGAGCATGTCGGGCCGCCCAAAAAGGTGCTCGCGGCGACTGACTTTTCGGAAGTGAGTCGCCGAGCGGCACAGGAGGGATTGTGGATCGCTCAACAAGCCTCGGCCGAGTTCCATCTACTGCATTCGATCAACTATTTGATCGACTATTTGACGGACACTCGAAAAGAATTCGTCACGCGGTATCCGGTGGGAGGGCCGCTGCGACGCGAGATCAATGAGGAGGCGCAGAGGCTGCTGCAGGAATTCGTCGAATCGCTCGACACAGATCCGGAGAAGGTCCATCTGCACTTGTCTTGGGGAACGCCGTGGGAAGAAGTGGATCGTCTCGCGCGGCATTTGAACATCGACCTTATCGCGCTGGGAACGGTGGGTCGTAGCGGAATCAAAGGGGTGCTCTTGGGAAATACCGCTGAGAGAATTCTCGACACCTGTGATTGCAGCATCCTGGCGGTCAAACCGGAGGACTTCGTGTCGCCGATCACGCCGACAGCGTCTTGAGCCATTCGAGTTCCTGGTGTGTAGGAATGGGCTTGAAGAAAGCAGACCATGCCACCGATCGTCACGGTTGTTTCGAAGAATTCCTGTTGAAGATCGTCACCATTCCTAATCGTGCAGCTTCAAGCGAGAGAACCATTCGACCGCTGGTTCGTCGACCTGCTTCGCGCTGATAACATGCACGCCGACGGCAGCGCCGCCTTTGGCGTACTGACCAATGGCGACTCCGCCAAAGGCTGTTTGAGCGAACGCGACTCCACCCAGGACGAGGCCGCCGAGACCGACGCCAGCCAATGTCACAATTCCTACCGCGACTCCGCCGATCGCAATCAAGCCGCGAGCGAGGCCGCCAATCGCGATGACACCAGTGGCGACATCGCCAATCGCGATGATGCCTCGTGCATGCCCGCGAGTTTCCTGCGCCGAGGCATCAGGTCCTTGAGAAATTGCCAAGAATGGCCAACCCGCAATGCAGAGCTTGGACTTGTACCGAACAACGCTTGCCATGATGCCTCCGAGCGAGCTGTCAGGAAAATTGCACCCAGTATCGCGTCATTCGTCAGGCAAATGAGGTGCCTGAATTCCCATTGAGAATTGATCCCGAATTCGCACAGACCGCCCACCTTCAGGACCGTTTCGGGCGGCACAGCACAACATGCTGATTGGGGACTGTCAGTGAGTCGCCAAAACAAGAGCTGACCCCACCGACAAACGTCCAAAGTAGTAGTCACATTCCAAGTGCCGTTCACCGAATTCCTCTGTGAAATGGTGAGTTGCGGACGGCACACGGGGTGTGCCTGCTACTTTTGTCGCTGACGTCAGAGCTGACGAACGTGCAAACTCAATTCGTTTGTGAAATTGGCATCGTTGTTGCGGTGACTGCTGTCCTGCGGGCCGCTGATTCAGCAAGCGTTTGGTGCTCAGCCAGGCCCTTCAAGTTCCCGTTTCAACTGGAGACGAAATCATGAGTACGTTGACGAAGTCCCGAAATGGTGGTTTGCGGTCTTGGTTTGGCAGCGACCCTTTCAGTTCATTCCGCAAAGAAATGGATGATGTGCTGACTCGGTTTGGCTTCGAGCCGAGCAGTGGACTGACTTTGGAAGTGGTTCCGGCACTCGATCTTTCCGAAACCGAAAGCGATGTCGAAGTGAAGATGGACGTGCCCGGTTTCAAGCCCGAGGAAATCGACATCCAAGTGCGCGGCAACCTGCTGACCGTGAGTGGCAGCAACAAAGAAGAGAAGGAAGAAAAAGGCCGCGAGTACCACCGCATCGAGCGTCGACAAGGATCGTTCTCGCGCAGCGTGACATTGCCCTGCGAAGTGGTCGGAGCCAAAGCGAAGGCCGAATACAAGTCGGGCGTGCTGCGACTGACGCTGCCCAAGATCGAGACCGTTCGCTCTGAAAAGATCGCCGTGCAGGCCGTGAGTTGATGTGGCTCACATCCTGTCAAATGAGACCATCGCTGACCCGACCAAACTTCAAGCTCAACAGCCATGACACACAACAGCAACACGTTTTGGAGACCGTGGAAAGAACATTGGTTGTACGTCTTCAGCTTGTTCGTCTTGGGGCCAAGTTGCGGCTACTTCTTCAGCGCCAACCCTGATCGCGGACTCTTGTTTGGATTGGCGATCAGCGTCTTCGCGTCAGGCTGGCTGTTGTGCTCACGACTTGAGCGCAAAGGGAAGTCGTAGAGGTAGTTTCAATACTAACCCGAAGCGTGAGCGAGGGGCGAATTCACGCTTGATTCCCCGACGCACTCGCTCACGCTCTCACGTTTCGGGTAAGTAATTCGGTTTGAAACAGAACCTAGGATCCTGTTGAAGAACAGGACCGCAGTTTCACGAACAGCCCGATTACCCGGCAACGGACTGTCGTTTGCAAATCACCCGTGAGAGCACATGTCTCGATTTGAGAATGAAGGGGTGATTGTGGAATCGCACGCAACAGCACCGGCAAATGGCAGCTCACTCGATGAGCTCGTGCAAGCACTCTCCCGCGCCTGTGCGTTTCCGGCACGTCCCACAACAATCGATCTGTGCCAAACGCACATTTCGGTCGTCATTCTTGCGGATGAGTTTGCTTACAAAATTAAGAAGCCGGTGAAGCTGCCATTTCTCGACTTCTCCACTCGCGAGCTTCGGCGTCAGTGTTGTCACGAAGAGGTGCGTATCAATCAGGCATGGGCTCCCGACATCTACTTAGGAGTTGTACCAATCACGCAAGGGGCTGACGGCCTGCAATTCGAAGGTACTGGCCCGGAGGTCGAATGGGCGGTCAAAATGCGACGGCTGCCCGACTCCGCGACTCTGAAAATGCACTTAGCACGCGGCGAATTGACCACGGGTGAATTACATCGAGTCGCTCAACGAATCGCTCAACTTCACGAACATGCGCCGCGCTGTGAGGCAAGCCGAGTCGATGCGACGTTTCGGCAGCGATTGTGTGAGAATTGGGAGTTTGCCCAAAAGTTGCCCCCGTCGATGATCGAACCGGGAGTTTTGCAACGCTTGGAGTCATCATCGAGCGACTGGCTAGGGGAACTCGCAGAATTGCTACAGAGCCGGGCTCAGCAAGGATTCATTCGCGACTTGCATGGTGATCTACGGCTTGAGCATGTCTATCTCTTTCCGCATCAGACTCCGCCCCGCGACGTGGTGATCTTGGATGGCATCGAATTCGATGACTCTCTGCGGAAAATTGATACTGTGGCCGATATGTCATTTCTCGTGATGGAGTTGGCGTTCGCGGGCCGGCGCGATCTAGCCCAGTATTTCTCCGATACCTATTTCCAATTTTCTCGGGATGAAACAGGACGACGTCTTCTGCCGTTGTTTATGGCGTATCGTTCGGCAGTCCGTGCTAAAGTCGCTGCAATTACCAGTCAGGAAGAAGAAATCGCAGTGGAAGTTCGCGAACAGGCAGTCTCGCGGTCGCAGGCCCACTGGTTGTTTTGCCTGTCAGAATTAGAACCGCCACACCGTCGGCCGGCCCTCGTGCTGGTATCAGGTTTACCGGGGACGGGTAAGTCAACGCTGGCTCGGCAACTCGCTGATGTCGCCAGATTCGACGAAGTGCTCCGTTCAGACGTCATTCGCAAGGAACTCTTTCCTCGTCAGTGTGAGACAAGCACGTCGGATGAGTTGTATTCGGCGGTTGCTACCGAGCGGATCTATAACGAATGCTGGCAACGTGCCCGACGTCGCTTGCTGGCTGGCGGACGAGTCATTGTCGATGCCACCTTTCAACGTGACGAGCAAAGGTGCAAGTTCCTGCAATTGGCCATCGACTGCGGAGCCCGCTTCGCTTGGTTGGTTTGCGACGCTCCTGCCGAGATCGTTCAACAGCGGCTGGCAGCGCGTCACGGCGATCCCTCGGATGCCGATTGGTCGGTGTATCAAATGATCCATCAGAACTGGGAGAATTCGACGGAGATGAGTTCCCGAGCATTGGCCGTCGTCGAGTCAGGCGGCACGGCCACGACAACACTGGGAGCGGCTCTTGAGCTTCTGCGAATGCAAGGCATCGCCGAGTGAATCACGACCGGATTGGGGAATTATCATGTCAGTATTACATCCGATCGAGCTGGCCCAGCGAGTGACAGTCCGGCTTTCGACAATTTCTACACCGACGTCTTTTCTGAGTGTGGTAACGCAGCCTGTTGAACGATGGCTCGCACAGCGTCTGCAAACACCCGTCGCCAGCTTGCCGATTGAAATCGCACTGTGGAACGGCGACCTATTCTCCGCTTCGAAGGAGCCGTATCAGGCGCGGATTACCATTCCTTCGCGACAAACGCGGCATCGAGCTTACAATGACTGGGGCGACCTGCAATTCAAGTTTCCGGCGCGCGTTGTGGCGCGATCTGTTGTTCCGACCGTGCTGATCCGCACGAGTGGCGATCGAAATGTGAGAATCTGATGACCCCGCTGGTTCTGTTACGAGATGCTTATTTTGCTCGTGCGTTGCCGGATCGCGTTCTCGAACGGCTCGCGGCGTTGGCCCGGGTCGTCGAATGGAACGAGGGGACTCTGATCTTTCGCGAGGGAGACATTCACTCTGACTTCTATATCGTTTGCTCGGGGCATGTCGTGTTGGAGATGAACGTTCCGGCTCGCAGGCCGACGCGGATTCTGACGGTCCGATCGGGTGAGCCGCTTGGCTGGTCGGCGTTTCTGGCAGACGGTCGGATGACGACGAACGCCGCATCTATCTGTGGTCCACCATCACCGAGATGCCGGCGATTGTCGTCGGCCCCGACACGGTGCGACTGGAATCGCCGGTCGCCACCGTGACACCACATCGGCTCACGCGGCACTTGCCAGCGCCGCGCCGGCAACATTCTCCAACACACGAAAGGACAATTACGAAAATGCCACGCAACCGCATCGCCGAGACGTTGGCCGGTGCATCACCGCCGGCACAGAACAGCTCTCCATCGTCCACTGATACCGCCGACCCCGCCGAGCAATCCAACAGTTTCGCTGCTGTGCTTCATGAAGCCGAAGCCGTGAAGACGTCGCTCCGCGCGGCTCATTCGCAAGTCAACCGCCTGATCGCAGCGCTCAAGCGACACCGTCGGC
>Ga0194131_10000598_pt1 | contig 61246 bp, 55 predicted proteins | sample TA2KigO120mmetaG_FD_148631 | JGI IMG/M metagenome (GOLD analysis project Ga0194131, IMG submission 148631) | Freshwater microbial communities from Lake Tanganyika, Tanzania - TA2015053 Kigoma Offshore 120m | ecosystem: Environmental > Aquatic > Freshwater > Lake | place: Tanzania: Lake... | reverse complement strand
AACACTTCTGCCGATACTGTCGGTGGAGCATCCATGCCAACCGCAACAGTACCCGAAACCACGATTCCGAGCTATATCGACCCGTGACCGGTTACGCTGGACGCACAAGAAGACCGGCGCCTGCAAGTGCTTCCCGGCGATCACCGTGGCGGCTGCCGAGGGCAAGACTCCCGGCACCCACGTCCTGAAGATCACCTTCAAGGCCAACGCGCTGGCCGAGTTCTTCCTCGGCGGCGACGGCGACTCCGACCTGGACGTGATTGTCAAGGACTCTAATGGCAAGATCGTGGCCAGGGATGTGGACCCGGGAGCGGACAAAGGCGGCGGCTCCGACCTGTGCGTGTGCCGCTGGACGCCGACGGAAGAACAAGAGTACACAATCATCATCATCAACCACGGCGCGATCGTGAACATCGCCCAGGCAGGCTGCAACTAGCCGGTTTTCAGTTTTCAGTGTTCAGTTCCAGTCCAGCGTCTTCGCTGAACACTGAACACTGAAAACTGAAAACTAATAAGCGGCTAACCACTCAATTCCACATTTCTCGCGCACTCCCGAGCCGAACCACCGTCTCTATTCGGGAGGGCCAATGACCAACGGCGACACGGACCTGGTCCGGCAGGCCCAAGCCGGCGACCGGCTGGCGTTTGAGGAGCTCGTCCGCCGTACGTCCCGTCTCGTTTACGCCCGACTGTATCTCGAGACGGGCGACCGGCACTGGGCGGAGGATCTGCTCCAGGAGACCTGGCTGCTGGCCTTTCGGGGGCTGAGCAAGCTGAAGGACCCGGGCAGTCTGCGCGGCTGGCTGTTGACCATCGCGCAGAACGTTCTGGCCGAGGCGGTTCGCCGGCAAGCACGGCTGAAACGCACGCCGCCGCCACGCGCCGGTTGCGACGCCTTGACCAGGGTGACATGTCCTTCGCCGTCGCCCGAGCAGGTTTCCGAACAGGCCGAGACGCGCGGGCAGGTGCTCGCCGTCCTGCGCTCCCTTCCCGAGGAATATCGCCTGCCGTTGACCCTGCGGTACATCCTCGAAGCCGACTACGAAACGATCGAGACTCAGCTGGGACTATCCAACGGCTCCCTGCGCGGCCTGCTGAACCGCGGGCTTAAATTGCTGCGCACGCGACTCGAGGGACTGAACGGGAAGTTGCAATGACTGATTCAACCGCTTGCGGTTTCGCGCACCGGCATCCGCGCGAAACCGCAAGCGGTTGATCCAGATATCGGAGAGAAAGTCATGTCGGAACACGTGTGGACGCAAGAGAACCTGGGCGCGTACCTGGCGGGCGGGCTTGATCCTGCAGAGGGAGAACGCCTGGACAAGCACGTGGGTGAATGCACGACCTGCGCTGCCGATGTTGCCAAGGGTTGGTCGCTGAGCCGGAAACTGTCGGAACTGTTCGCTGACGCCAAGCCGGCGCCCGCGCTGGAGGACGACAATATCCGCGCGTTGCCTGAGGGTGTGCCGCAACGGCATGGCTGGCGACCCATGGCGCCGCTGACGCACAAGGCCAAGATCATCCTCGCCGCCGCCGCCACCATCCTGCTCGCCTTCATCGGCGCCGGGGCCATCAGCATGATGGAGGAAGAGAGCCTGCGCGTCCCGGGGACCGCCGTCGCGGCCAATTTCTTCCGGGAGGATCTGCCGCCTCAAACGAATGGCGAGCGAAAGGAATCGCCCACCGGTGAATTGCATTACAGGTCGTACTGGCAGCAAGAGTACACGAGAACTTATGACGACGTGGGGAAGTCGAAAGAGTCCAGCGACAAGGCAGCGGAAGCCGGGAGCAAGGCTGGAAGCAAACTGAAAGCCGATCCAACCAAGGACAAAGACGGCAAGTCTGTGCCGCATTTCGACAATCGCCCGCTGGACGCCGCGGAGTTGGCGAAGAAGCTGCACGACGACTCGTTGAGCCTGATCCTCAAAAATCAGCAGATCCCCGACGGCGGCAAGACAGTGCTGTCGATTACTGGGACACGCTACCGCAGTCCGTTTCCGAAGGTGGTCAACATTCCGCCGGCCCTGCCGCCGGGCCCGAGCGTGCCCGCCACAGTCCCCGTGTCGCCGCCAGCCGTGCAGCCCGGCTACTACAAGACGCCGCTGGGCTCAGGCGATACAAAGGAAAAGCCAAGTGAGGGCCTGGAAAAGTCTCTGAAAGAGCTCGACAAGTTCAGCGAAAAAGCACCTGCTGGAAAAAAGGATGCCAAGCCGGCCGACATCGTCTGGAAGTACACCTCCAACGGTTCGCTGCCCGCGCTCGGCGGCAGCTACTTCAAGCCGGGCGGCGATGGCCTCATCACCGGTGAAGATAAAGATAAGGATGGCAAGGGCGGCAAGGGTGAGGGCAGCGCGGGCAAGCCCGGCAAGGAAGGCGATAACAGCAAGGGCGATGGGAAGAAAGACCCCGAGGACTCCAAGAAACCCGGGTCGTCGCGAGCATCGGGCCAGGGCAACCAGGCCGGCCAGAAGGAGCCACCCAGGGAGACCGGTTTGCCTGGGCAGAAGGACCCCAAGGCAGCGCCGGACTTGACGCCACGCAAGATCATCATCCGCACCGGCGAGCTCGAGTTCGAGATCGATTCCTTCGACAATTCGGTGACGACCATCATGCAGCTGGTGACGGCCAGCAAGGGCGGCTTTATCGCCACCATCAACAGTGACAAGCTCGCCAACGGCAAGGTCCGCGGCTCCGTCGTCGTCCGCATGCCGCCCGAGCAGCTCGACAAGTTCATCCTCGACCTTCGCAAGGAGCTGGCCAAGGTCGGTGAGCTGAAGAACCAGCACCTGGGCAGCACCGATGTCACCAAGCAGTACACCGATCTCGAAAGCCGACTGCGGGCTGCCCGCACCATGGAAGAACGGCTCATCAGCATCATCAAGTCCGGCAAGGGCGAGATCAAGGACCTCCTGCAAGCCGAGAAAGAGCTCGGCGTCTGGCGGACCAAGATCGAGGAGATGGAAGGCGAGATCCGCTACTACAACAACCTCGCCTCGCTGTCGACGTTGACCATCAAGCTCTACGAGAAGGAAATCCGCACGGCGGCGATGGTGACGGAGAACGAACGCGTGCAGGCCGGCATCGAGGTCGAGGACGTCGAGAAGGCCTACCAGGACGCGCTCAAGGCCATCAACGACGCCAAGGGCCGCGTCAGCAAGTCCGAGCTCAAGCAGCATGCGGCGGGGCAGTTCAACGCCATCCTGCACTTCGAGGTCAGCCCGGAATCGGCCGGGCCGACTCGCGACCGCCTGCGGCAGCTCGGCAACATGGTCCGCTTGCAGATCGACCGCATCCAGGCCACGGAGAACGGCAACGTCGTCCCGCGTGACGCCAAGATCAAGCGCGGCGACACGCACTTCCTCGTTTCCATCTACAACCTCGCCAATGTCGCCCCGCGTGAGACCATCATCCTTCGCCTGGCCATCACCGACGTGCCGGCCACCTATCAAAAGCTGCGCGAGCTGGTCGCCAAGGCCAAGGGCAGCGTCGTCAACGCCCAGCTCAACGAGCAGGATCGGCAGAACATTAACGCCCAGCTCGATTTCCACGTCAGCCGTCTGGGCCAGGGCGACGTCCAGGCCGCCCTGGTCGGCGCCGGCGAGACGCTCGCCAAGGAGGTCAGCCGCGTCCCGGAGAGCGAGAACGTCACCGACAGCAAGGTGCTGTACCGCGTGTCGCTCATCGACGCCGACGCCATCCAGCCGCGTGAGACGGTGACCACGAAGATCGCCGCCCTGGAAGTCCCGGCCGCCTATCAGAAGCTGCGCGAGACGCTGGGCAAGCTCAAGGCGCGGGTCATCAACGCCCAGCTCAACGAGAAGGACCGACGCAACATCACCGGCCAGCTCGACTTCGCCTTCAAGCGCAGCGACGAGGGCGCGGTGCTGATGACGCTCGCGGCGGCGGGCGAAACCCTGAGCCGGCAGGTGGCCCGGCTGCCCGAGTCGCCGACCGTGACCGACGCCAAGGTGCTGGTCCGGCTCGAGCTCATCCCGACGGACTCGTTGCCGCCGCGCGAGACGGTGACGCTCAAGATCGCCGCCGTGGACGTGCCGGCCGCCTATCAGAAGCTGCGCGACGCCCTCGACAAGGTCAAGGCACGGATCAGCAACGCCCAGCTCAACGAGCAGGACCGCCGCAACATCAGCGCGCAGCTCGACTTCACCTTCAAGCGCAGCGACGAAGCCGCGGTGCAGGAAGCGTTGACGGCAGCCGGCGAGAGCCTGAGCCGGCAGGTCACGCGGCCGCCCGAGTCGGCCACGGCGATCGACGCCAAGGTGCTGGTCCGCCTCGAACTGCTGCACACCGAGGCGCTGCCGCCGCGCGAGACGGTGACCTTGAAGATCGCCGCTGTCGATGTGCCCGCCGTCTATCAAAAGCTGCGCGACGCCATCGGCAAGGCCAAGGGCCGGGTGCAGACAGCGGCGCTCAACGAGCTGGACCGCCGCAACGTCTCCGCGAAGATCACCTTCGAGGTTCCACGCAGCGAAGGCCCGGCCACGGTGCAGGGCGTGCTCGACCAGGCCGGCGAGGTGTTGCTGCGTCAGGTGGCCCGCAGGCAGGAAGCGGCCACCGTCACGGATTCACGCGTCGGCTTCGACGTCGACCTCAGCTCGGCGGCCACCATTCCGCCCCGCGAGACCACCATCCTCGGCATCGAGGTCGCCGACGTCAGGACCGCGTTGACCCTCATCACCGCCGAGGCCAAGGAAGTCGAAGGCCGACTGATCAACCCGCCGCAGGAAACGCAGACCCGGGACGGTAAGGTCTCCGGTCAGGTCGTCATGGACGTGCCGCTGGCAGCCGCTTCCGGCTTGATCCAGAAGATCAAGGCCACCGGCCGGGTTCTGGCCCACGACCCCAGCCAGGATCCCAAGGCGCCCGAGGGCAAGCTCGCCCTGGCCCGCATCATCGTCGTCGTCTCCAGCGGCGACGTGCTGGTCCCCAGCGACAAGGGCCTGTGGTCGCAGGTCCGCCAGGGCCTGGCCTTCAGCCTCCGCGGGCTGTCGATCAGCGCGAGCGCCCTCATCGTCGGCGTCCTGTTCGTGCTGCCGTGGGTGCTGCTGGTGTACGCCGTGGTCTGGCTGGTTCGCCGCATGTGGCGCAGCCCGGCGACCACGGCCAGCAACCCGCCGCCCGCGACGTGAGCGACTGCTGGTTATGCGGCACAGAGAAACCGCAAGTCTTACCTTTGCTCTCGATCTCTGTGCCTCTGTGCTACGCCCCCTCCGGCACGGCCCAGTGTCCCTCGCGGTACCGGCGGCGGACCAGGGCGTTGGCCTGTTTGTCGTTCGTAATCTGCTCGGTCTTGGGGTCGAAGTGCAGGACCCGGCCCATGCGCGTGGCGATGTTGCCCAGGTGGCAGATGGTGGCCCCCAGGTGGCCGACGGAGACGTCGGCATTCAGTTCAGCGCCCTTGCGAATGGCGTCGAAGAAGTTGGCGTGATGGCCCGGCACTTCGACGCGGCCACTCATCTGCTTGACGAGCTTGTTGCGCGGGCCGAACATCTGCCAGCTCGACGTGTGGCCGATGATCAGCATGCCGCGCGTGCCGTAGAAGGCCGCGCCGTTCTCGTGCCCCTCCTGAACGTAGGGTGACCAGATACGCTGCTCGAAAATGAGCTGCTTCTTCCTTCCCTTCTCCCCTTCCGCGGCATACTCGCAGATCACCGTCTGCGTGTCCGGGAACTGCTGATCGTCGTCGAAGAAGTACTTGCCGCCCAGGGCAGTGACTGTCGACGGATGTGTCCGGACGCCGAGGCCCCAGACGGCGACATCGAGATCGTGGACGCCGTCGTTGCCCATGTCGCCGGTGCCAAAGTTGTACCACCAGCGCCAGCGACCATGCACGCAGTTCGACTGATAGGGGACAGTCGGCGCCGGACCGAGCCAAAGGTCGTAGTCCAGATTCTCAGGCGGTTTCGACGGCTTGACGTGGCCGATGTTGCCGCGCAACTGGCTGTTCCAGACTCGGGCCACCAGGACCTCACCGATCGCTCCCTTGTGCAGTTGCGCCATCGCTTCGCGGACAAATGGCGCCGTGCGGCTCTGGGTGCCGACCTGGATGACCTTCTTGTTGCGGCGGCCAGCCTCGATCATCAGCCGGCCCTCGCGGATGTTGTGCGAGCACGGTTTTTCCACATAGACATGCTTGCCGGCGTTGCAGGCCAGGATGGTGGCCGGTCCGTGCCAGTGGTCCGGCGTGGCGATGAACACGGCATCGACCGTCTTCTGGTCGAGAATGCGACGCATGTCAGCCACGGCCTGGGGCGCCCGACCGGTGGCCTTGTGCACAAGAGTTGCAGCAGCGTTCATGCGATTCCGGTCCGGATCGCACACGTAGGCAACCTCGACGTCCTTGCGGCCAACCAGCGCCCGCAGGTGATGCGTGCCCATCCCTCCGGGCCCCATGACGCCAACGACGAGACGGTTGTTGGCGCTAGCGGCCCCTCCGGCATTGGTATTGGCCAGAACGGTCGCCGCCGCCAGGCCCAGGCCGCCGTCACGAAGAAATCCACGACGCGTGTTTCTTGCCATGGCTGCTCCCCTCCAATGATCTTGATTGGTCACTACTATACACGGCCGCTGGCCCGAAGCCAATTGGCGCAGCGGTTCGGAGTCGGCTGGGCAATCTGCGTGGATGCAGGCCGTCATTGGGACTTGACAAGCTGGGGGACTTGCCGGAACGGGATTCTCGCAGCGACTTGCCTTTTGCGTGGCGTGACCTAGATTTGCGTGTCGGCCCCGCTTGGGGAGGTGGGGCTGGCCTTGGGGCCGTGCGGCAGCGAGGGGATTGCTGACGGCCCATTTTTTTCTTGGCGCCGGAGCGCCGGTAAGAGTCTGCGGCGCCGGCACTTTCCCGACAACCGCCACAATCCTTAGATATTTCCAATTCCTCAAGCCTTGCCGAGCCTCCAGCCGACGTAAAGGACAGGCCGCCATTGTCGGCGGCATACGCTGTGTGCGGTGCGCCGTGGTGTGTGGTGTTTCGCGCACTCCGTGTGCGCGTTACCGTCAGAGTCGCAGGATGAAGCCAGGCATGGATGCTGACCGCTGCCGTGACGATGGCGGCCGCGACGACTGGATGGGCTCAGCGAACTTCTTTGCCCCACTTGCCGACCTCGACCTCCGTGCCGATCAGCGAAATCGGCGTCCCGATCCCGCTGCCACCCTGCGGCGCCAGCCGTGACATCGAAAACTGCTTCGAGACCGCTGCCATTACACCAGCCGCAACCGTTGCCGGATCGCAAGCCCTCTTCAGCGCCCATACCGATTCCGATTCCCTTACCGCCTCCCGGCGCACCGGTGGCGCCAGGCGAGCCTGCAACCAGGCCAACTCAGACTGCAGTGCCGGAGGCGGGAAGGCCGACCGTGGCGGTTCTGGGCCAGCCCATCGAAGACGCCTGCTGCGCCCAGCCGCGGCCGTGTGAATGTCCTCTGTGCCTGCTGCGCCGGCGCGTGACGACCCGGTTTCGGAACATGCTCGGCGGCTGTCCGTGCTGCGGTTGTTGCGGTGGTTGCGGCTGCGATCCGCCCAGCCTGGCCGAATCGGTCGCCGCCCGGGTCCGGGCCGAGGAGGCCTGCGCGCCTTCGCGCTTGTGTGCCGTTCGCTATCTTGGAACAGTCGATTGCCATTACTATCCCGAGGCGGAAGAGGCGCTCATCGCATCGTTGCGTTGTGACCGCAATCGTTGCGTTCGACAGGAAGCGGCCTGCGCGCTGGGGAGCGGTTGCTGTGGCACGCCGCGCGTCATCGAGGCACTTACGCTCGTGGTCGCCGCCCGCGAGGATGACGGCAACCCGCGTGAAACGTGCGACGATGTTCGCCGCGCCGCCTTCCAGTCATTACAGAAACTGCTGGCCTCCCCTGACGCTGACGGCGCCGCGAGCAACCATGTCGGCCCGGTGGCGGGGATGTCGACGGCAATCGCCCGGGCGCGCATTGCCATGGCACAGGTGGCCGGCACGGCCTGGGTGCTGTGCGCCTATCGGTGCCCGCCGCCGCCGCAACGCAACCTGGCTGACGTCGTGGTCAACGCCTTGCGTAGCCGTCATGTCGCCTGTGCCACGGGTGGCGGTGCCAGATGTGCCGCGGCCGCTGATGAAGCGCTGGCCGAGGGTCGCTACTTTCCGGCCAAACCCGCGGGCATTTCGGCGCTGGCCGCCACTCCGGGAACCTTGCCCTTGCTCGGTGATCATCCTGAGATTGATTGTGCCACCTTCGCTTTGCCGAAGAGTTCCCGAAGCGCTGCTGGCACGGCAGCGGCGCTTCGCGTTAAGTGCGCCGCGCGCCAGTGCGCCAGTGCGCCGTGGATGCCGGAACCGTGTGCCGCAGCGGCGGACTCCGCCGATATGGAGGTGATTCCCGTGCTGGCGCCGGTGAGCGCGACGCTTCCCGCTCGTGCTCTGGAACCGCGCGTACGCAGTCTCTTGCCGCCCGGATTGACACCGCTAGGTGCAGTCCCGGAGTTCGACGCGCAGGAATGACGGAGCGTTGGAATCAGATAACGAAATGCCCGCGATACAACTCGAAAGCGGCATGCCAGGCGTCCAGTTCATTGTCATAGCCGGCCTCGCTGGCCGCCAAGTCCGCGGCGGTTGCCTCCGAGCGCACGAAAGCCAACCATTTGCCGTTGCCGGCACGGCGCACGCCGATGAACGCTTCACGCATGATCGGCCCGTACAGACGGTAGAGGTTGTCGCCAGCCTCTTCTGTCTTGCCCTGACGTTGTGCAAACCAGAACGGTTTTACCGGAGTCATCGCGTCGGCCTTTCTCGCTCGCTCGCTCACTGTTCCAGGATCACACGGTAGACGGGCTTGCGGCCGATGACGATCTCGCCGCGGAAACTGGAACCCGGCCTTAGCGCGTGAGGCGCGTCGGTGACCTTGGCGATCGCGCGAAACCGTCGCTCGCCGCCTGGGCCGGCCTCGCCAAGCGGCTCCAGACGCTCGATGATGGCCTGGGCATGCCCGTGCCGCCGCGGATTGTGCATCGAGCTATACAGCCGTAGTGACTGTCCGGGTTCAATCTCGCCGACGTGTTTCTCGTCGATATCGAGCACGGCCAGGAGTTCGCGAGGCTGCCGCGAACGCCGATCCAGCGGTGCGAGCAGGGCGACGGCATCCCCCGGCTTGACGGCTTGCAGCGGCGTCACGAACGTTTTCAAGACGAGCCACGGCTCGGGGGTTTGCGGTGCCCGGATGACGGCCTGCTCGAGGCGGTCCTTCAGGAGATTGTACTCGACCATGACTTCGCGCGCTGGTTCGCCGCGGCTCTGCAGATCTTCCAGCCGGCCCTTGAGCTTGTGCAATTGCAGCTGCAAATCATCAGCGCGAACCCACGCTAGCACCTGTCCCGGCCAGATTTCGTCTCCCGCCGCGAGTGCATGAAATTTCAGGTCCGCAGCCAGGACTTCCTGTCCGCCGGCCAGCTTGTAGTGGTGCACCGGTTGGCTGGGCTGGCCACTCGCCGGCTCGGTGATGCCATTGCCCTGATGGTCCATGCGGACCTTCAAGGTTGCTCCGTCGGCGAGCGTCATCGTGCCCTCGTGCCAGCCCAGGTCGATCAGGCCGAACAGCGGCGCCCGCACTTCCTGCTGCTCGCGCGCCGTGATGAATCCAGTCGCTGGCGCCGTCGCTTCCAGCTGAACCCCGAACAGAAACGTCAACAAGCATGCCACAATCAGCACCAGGCTGACGGCAAAGATCTTGAGATGATTGGTGGGCTTGGCTGGGGGGGGAGCCGGTATGACTGAGCCAGACGACATCACTTCCTCGAATTCGCGGGACACGCTTCCACTTATTTAGGTTAAGCGCATCGGCCATTCTGACAAGATTGGCTTGAAGATCGGGAATCCTGGCCGGCTACTTTCAAGGAAACGGCGCCACGCTGTCGGCCAGCCGATTTGAAAAGAACAGGCCGTGGTGGAATCCCAGTTTACTGATGCGGGTGCTGTTCCGGGTCACCCACTTCACACTGGAATCCCGCCACGGCCCAACTCGGGCAATGCCCAAGGCTCTTCTCTGGTCCAGCCCCATGAATCCATGAAACCGGCGTTTCACCATAAGCAACCGTCATGCCAAATACGGCCAGAAGGATGCCGATTGACATAAGCTTGGCTTCGTCATCAAGTTACGTGATACGCTCGTCCGGAATGCGCAGGCGCTGCTTCTGCAATTGTTGCAATTGCACGAAAAAATCGGCAAACCCCTCCCCGTTTTACAAACTTTCACTTGGCAAGCAGGATGATTCGCAGGTCCATGACGTTAGTCTGGGTAAGCCCAGTCTTGAAAAGATCTCCCGTCATCTGGAAAAAGGAATAGGCGTCGTTTCGATCCAGGAACGCGGCTGGGTCGATTTGCAACTGCGCAGCACGTTGCAAGGTGCAGGCGTCGGCGATAGCGCCGGCAGCGTCCGTCGGGCCGTCTTCGCCATCGGTGCCGCCGCTCAGCACGACCAGATTCTTCATGGCCTCGGCACCCAGCTTGAGCGCGCACGCGAGCACCAGTTCCTGGTTACGGCCTCCCTTGCCGTGGTCCGGTGCCAGAGTGACGGTTGTCTCCCCGCCGCTGAGCAGGCACGCAGGCGGCGTAACTGGTCCCTGCCACGCCTGGATGCCGCGGGCCAGTCCGGCCAGCACGATGCCGACTTGCCGCGTTTCGCCTTCAAGAAATGAGCCGAGATTGCAGATGGCGTAGCCGAGTTCGTGCGCCTTGTCCGCGGCCGCTTGCAAGGCCAGCGCGTTGTTGCCTATGACGACATTGTGCACGTTCGCCGGCAACGTCTTGAGCGTTTCCGCAACTACGCCCGTCGTGCCGTCATGCAGATGCTTCAGCACTGCGGCGGGAACTCGCTTCGTCAGGCGATAGCGTTCGAGGACTTCCAACGCACCGGCGAACGTGCTGCCGTCAGCAGCCGTGGGTCCGGAGGCGATCACATCCAATGGGTCACCTACGACGTCGGAGATGATCAGGCTGAAGAGTGCCTTGCCGTGAAAAACACGCGCCAGTCCGCCTCCCTTGATGCTGCTCAGGTGCTTGCGGACAGCGTTCATCTCGTTGATCGACGCGCCACATTCGTGCAGCAGCAGAGTGACTTGTTGCTTGTCCTCGAGCGAGACGCCGTCGGCTGGCGCGGGCAAGAGCGCCGAGCCGCCGCCGGAAAGCAGGCAGATGACCAGGTCGTCCGGGCCGGCGGAGCGTACGAGATCGAGGATAGCCCGGCTTCCCTCCACGCCCGCCGCCGTGGGCTGATTGCTCGCCACCGGGCGCGCTGCATGGAGCGTGATCCACTTGAGTTTGTGGACGGATGCAGCGGGGACATTGACCATGCCGTCGATCTGTCCTGCAAAGCCGGTGAGCGTCTCCTCAAGCGCGGCGGCCATCGCCGCTCCAGCCTTGCCGCCGCCGACAACGACGATGCGCCGCGCGGCCGCGATCGCCTGACGCAGTTCGGGTCGTTGCAGCGCGCGTTCCATCAGCGCCTTTGGCCGCACGGCGTCCACGCCGGCCTGCCAGATCGCTCGCGCCTGTTCACGTAGATGGTTCGCCATTTCCGTACCTATACGCTGCTGGCGCGTCGGGCATGGTTGCGGCTGATTCGCCAGAGGCCCCAGGCGGTGCCGTTTCAGTAGTACGTTGGCAGCTTGTCGCGACGTTTCGCTGCCACCTCACCCCAACAGTATACCAGCAGGCCGACATTGACGACCTTTGCGCCTGCGGCCCGTATAAAGATCCATCCCGATACCGACGAGCATTTACCAGACGAGAATCCATGTTTGAGTTCTTGCACTCCGCCTGGGACAACTTCGGCACCACGCCGTTCGGCAGCTTGACGCTGGTTGTCTGGCTGTTGATCTTGCTGGCGCTGACGTTTGATTTTCTCAATGGCTTGCACGACGCAGCCAACTCGATCGCCACGGTGGTTTCGACGCGCGTGCTCAGCCCGCGCGGCGCCGTCATCTGGGCGGCGCTGTTCAACTTCGTCGCGTTCCTGATCTTTCCGCTCAAGGTCGCGGCCACCATCGCCAACGAGGTCGTGGACCAGAGCCTGGTAAGCGACGCCCAGATTGCCAGCTATCTCATCGCGGCCACGCTCATGGCTGCCTGTGGCTGGAACATCATTACATGGTACCTGGGCCTCCCCACCAGTTCGTCGCACGCCTTGATCGGCGGCATGGTCGGGGCCACCATCGTGCTCAAGGGCTTGGGTTTCTTGAAGCTGGCCGGCCTGTTCTGGATCGTGCTGTTCATCTTCTTGGCGCCGCTGATCGGCCTGCTGCTCGGGTTGTTGATCTCGGTGATCGTGATATGGTCCTTCCGGCGGACTGCGCCGTTGCGCGTGGACGGCATCTTCCGCCGCGGCCAGTTCGTCTCGGCGGCGCTTTTTAGCCTGGGGCACGGCGGCAACGACGCCCAGAAGACGATGGGCATCATTCTCGTCCTGCTCATCGCCGTCAGTCCGCCCAGCGCGCCGATAACCGAGGTCCCAACCGAGTTCGTGCTGGCCTGTCATCTGGCGATGGGTTTGGGGACGCTTTTCGGCGGCTGGCGAATCGTCAAGACGATGGGACAGCGCATTATCCGCCTGCGCCCCGTGGATGGCTTTGCCGCCGAGACAGGCGCGGCTTGCACACTCGCCTTCACGACCTTCTTCGGCGGCATCCCGATCAGCACCACCCACACCATCACCGGTGCGATTGTCGGCGTCGGCATGTTGAAGAGAATGAGCGCCGTTCGCTGGGGCGTCGCCACCCAGGTCGTCTGGGCCTGGATCCTCACCATCCCAGGTTCTGCCATCCTTGCCATGCTCGCCGTGCTGCTGCTTCGCGCGGTGACCGGGTAACACGACCGGCAGGGCGAACCGGGCCGCGCCACGTCAGTCCTTGGCTTTCTTCCTCTCGCGGATGTACTTCTCCGGGTTGGCGAGGAATTCGTCCTGGCAGCCGCTACAGCAGACGTAGTAGGATTGACCCTTGAAGGCGACGGCGATGGTGCCGCGGCCACCACTGACGATGCATTCGGGACTGCCGTCCCCACCGGCGAAGGCAACGCCTTCCTTGGTCGCTCCCACCTGATAATGCCTGCTGAACAGGTTCTTGCCGGCGGCTTTCGACTCCAGCCGGTAAAGATGGCGGTTGGCGTGCAAGAGGCTCACGACCAGCCGCTGCGTCGCGCCGTCGACCTTGCGCTGCAAGGTGAGGACACGCTTTTCCAGCTTACCGGTGAAGACCTGTTTGTCCTTGGCGTCCTTGGCGACCTTGCCGGCCGACTGAAGTGTGAATTGAAACTGATCGCTCTCAGGCAGGTAGCGAAGCTCACCGGATTTGAAGTGCTTGCCGCCGGCGAAATCGGCCCGCAGCCAGGTGTCCTTGCCCTTGAACTGCCACTGCCAGGAGATGGACTCCGTCCAGAAGCCTTTCTGCTGCTCCTCGCGTGAGCCGGCCGGCACGCCAGTCCCCTTCCACTTGCCGATGAGATCGTTGAAAGCCTGCAACGCGTCCCTGACGGTGCGCGGTGTCTTGTTTTCCTGCGTCTCCTGGCCCCAGCACAGCGGTCCGAGAAGCACGCACCCGGCCAATCCCATTACAATCCATCTCATGCGCACACCGCCCCGTTTGTTTGAATTTGTCACCGCGTCCCCATAAGCGACGACGCGCCGCCGTTAATTTAACCGATTCCTTGACTGGAGTTCCGTTCCGAACGTTGCGAGCCGGCACGATGACCTCGCGGTCTTGGTGAGACGACTTTGGTGGGCGACGGTGCCAGGGTCGCCGGCGCTACGAAATCAGCGGCGCTGGCAGCGTCGCCCACGACTCGCCGATTCCGTCGCCGTCGCCTTGACTCACGCCACGGAATCAATCAAAATCAGATGAGAGAATGCGATGGCAAATGAGACGAATCTATGACACAGGCAGGGTTGCAATTGCCTTTGCCAGATCTCTTCGAGCAGGATGAAACCGCCTGGCTCGAAGCCATGTCGCGCCTCATCCTGGCGGGTCATTTCGAGGAGTTGGATTTCGACCACCTGAGCGAGTATCTTTCCGACATGGCCCGGCGCGACAAACGCGAAGTGTTAAGCCGCTTGACCACACTGCTGGCACATCTGCTCAAATGGGAGCAACAACCCGAAAAGCGCACGCGCAGCTGGGCCGCCACCATCGCCAATCAGCGAGACGAGCTCGCGGATCTCCTGGAAAGCAAGACTCTGTTGAAGCACGCCGCAGAGGCGTTGCCGAAAGCCTATGGCCGGGCTGTGAAACAAGCCGCGCTTGAGACCGGCCTGGCCGAAACAGAGTTCCCCGCCGACTGCCCTCACGCCCTCGAGACAATTCTTCAAGCTACCTGATACAACTCCACGTCCAGTGGCGATCTGTCGTCTGCCGCACCGAGTCGGCGTCGAAACCCACCCCGCTTACAAGATCACGGACCTCCGCCAGACTCAGGGCGGCACGCAGGGAATCCTCGAACATCTGTTGTTGATGTGCGTTGGCGTCGCCGGCATAGGTGGCGACGATGGCCTGGACGCCGGCGTCATCCTCGGGCCGCAGCAGATCTCGGACGAAGATCACGCCGCCGGGGGCCGTCACCCGGACCATCTCGGCCAGCGCGCCGCCCGGGCTGGGAATGTGATGCACGATGCTGTTCGACATGACCGCTTGAAAGGAGCCGTCGGCAAACGGCATCAGCTTGGCGTCGATGCGCTCCAGGCGGATGCGCTCGCTCAGATGCTCGCGGCGAATGTTCTCGTTGCCAACCTGCAGCATGTGCACGGCAAGATCAATGGCAACCACGTGCACGCCGGGATGCTGCCGGCACAGCTCGATGGGGATCTGCGCCGTCCCCGTGCCCACGTCGAGAACCATACCGTCGCCTCGCCAGACGGCGAGGAAGTCGGCGACAAAGGCGCGATTGACGTGCGAATGATCCATGGCGTCGTAGGCGCGCGCCTCGGCGGCGGAGTCCATCACCTCAGGTTCCAGCACGCGTTCGAGCATGGTTCACTTCTTCGGGCGAAATGCCTTTACGAGGGTTTCATTTGTAGTGAGATACGGCCCCTCGAGCAAATCGATGCAATAGGGGATGGCAGGGAAGACGGCGAGCAGGCAGTCGCGGATGGCGCTGGGCTTGCCCGGTAAGTTGACGATGAGCGACTTGCCGCGGACGCCCGCGATCTGCCGGGACAGGACCGCCGTGGGCACGACCTTGAGCGAGACGGCCCGCATTTGCTCGCCGAAGCCGTCGAGAATCTTGTCACAGACGGCCTCGGTCGCTTCCGGTGTCACGTCGCGCAGGGCCGGCCCCGTGCCTCCCGTCGTTACCACCAGGCAGCAGCCGTCGCGATCGCAAAGCTCGATGAGCGTGGCCTCGATCCGCGCTTGCTCGTCGGGGATGAGACGAGCCGCTGGCTCCCAGGAACACGAGAGGATCTCCGTCAAGCAGTCCTTGATGGCTGGCCCGCCCAGGTCCTGGTAGACTCCCTTGCTGGCGCGATCCGAGACCGTGACGATGCCGATGCGAATGGTCATGCGACGGGCCTCCCAATCATGGCGTTCCTTTTCCGGCCGCGCGGCGGTGCATGACTGCCAGCTCCGGTTGTCCGGACTTTTCGTAGTACGCTGCCAGTGCTCGGTGGGCCTGCGAATGTTCGGGGTCCAGGCGCACGGCGGTGAGCAATGAGCGCTCGCCGTCGCGCTGGAAACCGTTGCGCAAGAAGATCTCGCCGATACGATAGTGCAGCCAGGCGTCCTTGGGCGCGCGCAGCAGTTCTTGCATCAATTCGCGCATCTTTTGTTCATCGTTGCGGATTTCCTTGGACCGGGCCTCGTAAATGTCCGCTTCCTTCTTCTTCAGGGTCTTCAAGCATTGCGTGAGGAGATAGATCACTTGCCGGTCGCGCGGCGACAGGGCGACCGCCTGGCGCAGCAGTGGCTCAGCCTTTTCCGGTTCGGCGGAGCCCATGTGCATGCGGGCGCGTTCCAGCAGTAGCCGTGCGTTGCCGGGCTGCGCGCGCATCAATGTGTCGAGCAGCGCGGCAGCTTCTTGCGACTTGCCCACCAAGCTTCGGTATCGAATGTCAGCCAGCGCAACCGCCGGGTCGTCCGGCCGGCGCTCGCGCAGGATCTGTAGATGTGGCTGGGCTTCACTTGCCTGCGTCAGATCGAGAAGCAGTTCTGTAAGCCGCAAGCGGACGCGATCGCCGTCGCGATTGTCTCGCTCCGGCGACAGCTCGACGGCCTTCTGGTAATGGGCGACGGCCGCCGAAATATTGCCAAGCCGATCATCGATCCAGCCCAGACGGACGTAAGCTTCCGCTTCGTTCGGCTTGAGCAACAACCATCGATCCAGCAAGGCCCGCGCTTCCTCCAGCCGAAAATCATTCATACGCTGCTGCGTCAGGACTTCGAGAATGAGCACGCTGTCCGGGTGCTCCTTGTCGAGAAAGGCGATCAATTTGGGTTCCACGTCGGCCAACTCGCCGCTCATGGCGCGCAGCAGGTATCTTTCGAGAATGACATCCTCGGCAGGAGCAGCCAGCTGTTGCGCGCGGGCCAGATGGGTCTGGGCCTCTTGCAGATCGCCTGCGCGTCGGGCCGTGCGCGCGGCTAGGAATTGCGTCGAGGCACTGCCCGGCCAGGCGGCGAGACAGGGCTGCAATGCTTCCCAGGCCGCAGCGAAATCGCCGCGCTCACCTGCCCGACACGCTTCGAAGTATTGACGCCAGACCAGCGCTTGCCGGCAAGCCACGTAACTCGCCCCCGCCAGCACCGCCATGATCAGGCAGCTTCGCACAGGTCGGCGACGGATCGTGGCCAGGAGGTTTTTCGCCAGCTTCAACATGCCCCTTCACAATACCCGACGTGACGACAGGCTGCCAGCCTGTGTACCCTTGCCCGGCGCCATGCGCACGTCATGAAGCTATGGCGTTGGCCGCCCTTTTCCTGCCTGTTGCCGGTGTCCGGCAGCGATGGCTGGCAGATTGATGCGCTCATAGTATTGTGCCAGGGCAAGATGACTGGCTGCGTGTTTCGGATCCAGGCGAAGCGCGCTCTTGAGCCACAGGTAGGCCTCGCGATTCTCGCCCGAGCGTAGAAAAATTTTGGCGATCTCGCAGCGCAGTGCCGGGTCCGCTGGGTGATTCTGCAGACGCGCCGTCAAGTCGGCCATCAAGTCCATGTCCGCTTCTAGATCCTTGAGCCGCTTTTGAAGCTTGGCTTGCTCGGCAAGTTTTTTTTGCCGCTGCAGGGCCTGGCTTAGCGCATACACCGCCGAGTGCTCGTGTGGCATCTGCTCGACGGCCCGCCGTAGCCAGGTCTCCGCCCTGGCGGCGTCACCTTGTTCGAGTTCCAGCCGGCCCCGCTCCAGGACGATAGCAAACTCCTGCGGATGCTCTTGCACGAGTGCATCCAGCAGGATTCGTGCATCGTCGGTTCGTCCGAGCCGATGCCAGGCCTGCGCCAGGGCCAGTCCGATCTTCGGGTCGGCGGTCTTCTCGTCCGCAAGCGGTTCCAGTTCGGCGAGCGCCTCGACGGGTTTCTTGAGGAAGAGCAACGCTTGCCCCGCCTTGAGTCGTGCTTCGCGAGCGGCTGCTGCATCCAGCTCGCGGGCTTGCCGGTAGTCTGCCACGGCTCCGTGATGATCCTGTTCGCGCTCGCGCACCCAGCCGCGTTCAAGATGAGCACGCGCGTTCTTGTCGAGCGCGATCCAGGAGTCGAGGCAATGTCGCATACGTTTGAGCAGATAGTTTTTTTGATAGGCCTGCGCCAGCGTCTCGAAGATGTCGGGGGCGAGGTTGGGACGCCTGCGTGCTTGCGACCAGAGGGCCGCTTCCCGGGCCAGGTCGCCTTGCTGAGTTTGAATCAGGTCGCGCTCGAGCGTTACCTCATCGGCGGGCCCTGGCAAGATCTCGCAAATATCGAGATGGATGGCAGCTTCGTCGTAGTACCTGGCGCGGCGAGAAATGCGCGCCATCAGCAAGTGAGCCGCAAAGCTGTTGGGCTGTGACTGAAGATAGGCGGCCAGCCGCTCTCGTGCCTCAACCAGCCGTGCATTGCGGTAGGCATCCTCGGCCGCGGCAAAACTGGCTTCGGCCCGCCAATGACGATATGGCACCGCCAGGCCCACTGCCGTCAACGCGAGCAGCACCAGGGCGGCCAGCCAGGTTCGCCAGCGACCGCAGGCCGGCAACAAACTGGCCAGCAACCGGCGTCCCGTCGCGCGCGTCATGCCGTTCATGGTATGTCACGTCATCAGTCGGTTTTTGCTTCGGCCTTCATGTCGATGTCATGCGTTTTCTGCCCGGCCTCGACGTTGACAGTAAGGGGTGTGGTCTTCATGTCCCTGTATTTGGGCGGTACGTCGACCGCCTCGGTGCCCTTGGCTGCCACCTTGCCTCCTGCACCCATCTTGGCGGGGTCCATTTTCATACCGCCCCCCATTTCGCCCGCCTTTGGAACCATGACGGTGATCTTGCAATTACCGGGGGCAATGCTGATCGAGTATGTGCCGTCGCTGCCAATGACGGAAGACTGGACGGACTTGTGCTGCTCGTTCATGAAGGTCACGGTACCAGCCGGGACGATCTTGCCATCAAGCTTCACTTTCCCCGTCACGGTCGATGTCGATCCGCCACCGCAGCCCGAGCACCACAGGACGAACATGGGCGTGGCCAGCATGACCAGATTCTGCAGGTGAAAGGAACGCCCGCAGAGCCTTCGAACCTGAATTGGCAGATAGCTCATGAACTCCTCGTGGAAATAGCAAACCCAACCTTACCGATAAGCCAAGGTTGGGTTTGCGAATGTCGTCGGAACTCACATTCTCTTACCAGTCGCTGCCCAACGAGTCACCACCGCGGGCGGTGCAAGCGGCCCACCAGGTTCCCGGACTGACGGTGGGACTGAGCGAACGCACGCTGGCGTCGCACAGCGCGACTTGCATGGTGGGGTGCGGCGTGGAAGCGCGGAAGGGATCGCAGGCCGTCTCGGCAGGCGCCGGCGCTACCTGGAACAGCGAAGCGGGGCCGATCGACAGGCGCGCGAAATCGGGCAGTGCCGAGTCGTCGCCCCACCAGTTCCAGACCGTGCCGCCGCTACCCGGAGCGTAGGCGGTGTCGTTTTGGTAATAGCCGCAAGTCCCCAGCCTTTCGGCGAACATGATGGTGTTGGAAGTGCCGTCGCGAACCGTGCCACCGACGCGGCCACGGTACGTCCAGCGATCTCCAACGTTGAAGGCAGAATCCACGGCGGCGAACACCTGGGCGTTGGACGCGTAGGTCGTGAGAGATGGACTGTCAGTCCAGCCAGCCACAACGATGCCGTTGCCGATGCCGTTGGTCGGAATCGAATAGTCCGCCGGGCAGATGTAAGTGCTAATCGCGGTCCAGCGATTGATCCACGGACGATTGCCGGGAGAAGAATTGTTGCCATCCGGGCAAGGGTCGAAGGTGGACTTGTAGAACGCATCCTGCTCGATGTACGGCAACAGGTAATAGTGGACGTTGCCCCATGGCGGTCCGCTACGCTGATTGGTGGACAGGCAGCTGGCCGGCACCGTCCCGAGCGCCGGGGCCTGGTTGAAGGGTCCCCGCAGCGGCGGGAAACTCTTGAACTCCGAGTCGAGGTTGTGGATGCCCAGCGCCATTTGCTTCAGGTTATTGATGCACTGCGTGCGTGCGGCAGCCTCGCGGACCTTTTGCACGGCCGGCACAAGCAACGCAATCAAGATCGCAATGATGGCAATGACGACGAGCAATTCAATGAGCGTGAAGCCCCGCCAGCGCCGCATGCTTCGCAAGATCGCCATGATGACCTCCTATTAAAAAGGAATGATGCCGAAAAATCACACCCAAGATACGACCCGAATCCGTGAACTTTCTAACACGAGTCACGGTTGCACCTCCGTGACGCTAATCGGTTGGGTCGACTCAGCGCGCTGGGTGGAACACCTGCCATGTCTGGCGACTGGACACAAATCCTGGCAACTGAGGGAGCTGTTTACCGGTGAGCGGGCCGGCGATAGCCATGCCAGTCAGGCGAGCCCAGGTGGTTCCGGTTTCCTGGTCGGTAAGGGCGGGTCTGTCAGTGGAGAACGTCAATTCTGTCCCGTTCACCCTTCTACCATAGACCACGGCCGTGGCGCTGGCAAGGTCAAAGACAACCAGAATCGGTTCGCCTTGCCAGTGATCATTGATGATCGGCTGCCGGCGTAACTCGTTGAAGGTCCAGCTCTTGGCGGTGCTGCTGCCGATGATGCCGAACACGAATCTGTCGGCGTCATCGTAGAGCTTGCGTGTGTAGTGTAGTGAACTCGTGTCGAATACAGCCACCGTTCCGTCCGGGTGCAATCGCGACCAGGTTTTCCAGTCGGTGACCGTGGATGGAATCGGCTCAAGCGTCCGGTCTTTCAGCGGGCCGAGTTTGGCCAGACCGAGGTGGTGGCTCCAGCGCGTCCACGTCTGCTCATCGTACATCAGCAGGCTACCCTTCCACAGCTGGCCGGAGATGCCAAAGGTAAGAGTCCTGCCGTCCACTGCGCGCGAGTAAACGATGGCGTTGTGGGCGTGGTCGCACCAGCTGGCGATGATGGGTTTGCCTCCCAGCGTGTCATTGAGCACCTTGTGGGCGGGCATGTGATTCATCATGTTGATGGGATAGGCCCGAGCCTCCTTGCCGATGGTGACGCCGAGCACCAACTCCTCGGCGGCGAGCAGCCTGTCGGCCTCGGGCACTTTCTTGAGCGTGATTTTGGTCGTCGGCGCTTGCGGCAGCATGTAGCGATCGGGCTCGAATGTCTCATTCTTTTCAGGCAGATCTGGCGACCTCAGAATCCAGTACGCTCCGCCCCCCAGAACAGCTGAAGCGGCCAGCAAGAAAGCGGGACTGGCAAATACTGTGAAAATCGAACGCATGAATCGTCCGGCCACTCGGTTGGGGTTGATCCGTACCTGCCTTGATTATATCCTCCCGCATTGCTTGAGATTTGCACAAGCCGTTACCCAACCCAATCCACGCAGCTTCGCCAGCCGGAAGCGCGGGTACAGGTGGCAGGTTACCAGGACAAGTGGGGAAGGTCCAGCAGCAGTCAGTCGTTGGAGGGGGACGCCTCGCTTTCCCCAGAGCTCGTACTGTGCGGCAAGCCATCCCACCTGGGCTTGAGGTGGTCTTCAGGAGCGATCCATGCAGGTGGTGATCCTGTGCGGCGGTCAAGGGACGCGAATTCGCGACGTCGCCGACGATATTCCCAAGCCGATGATTCCCATCGGCAACCGCCCCATCCTCTGGCACATCATGAATCGGTACGCGCAGCACGGATTCAAGGACTTTATCCTGTGCCTGGGCTACAAGAGCTGGGTCATCAAGCAATACTTTCTCAACTATCATTGGGCGGAGAGCGATTTCAGCGTGACACTGCGGCCGGGCGGCTCACAGGTGCGGCTGCATGACGCCACCTTCACCGAGGACTGGAACATCACTTTTGCCGAGACCGGCCTGGACAGCATGACCGGTTGCCGTGTCCGACGAATCGAGAAGTATCTCAAGGGCGACACATTCATGCTCACCTATGGCGACGGTGTGGCGGATATTGACATCAACCGGCTCGTCGACTTCCACCGGAGACACGACAAGGTCGCCACCATTTCCGCAGTCAATCCGCCCAGTCGCTTCGGCGAGCTGGAGATGGCCGGCGATCAGGTCGTCGAGTTCAACGAGAAGTCGCAGGTCGAACGCGGCTGGATCAACGGCGGGTATTTTGTCTTGAGTCGTGCGATCTTCGGCCGGCTGGCCGACGAGCCGAGCCTGGTCTTCGAGCAAGCGCCGCTCAGCGGATTGGCCCGTGACGGCGAACTGATGGCCTACCGGCACCACGGCTTCTGGCACCCGATGGATTGCAGCCGCGACCACCGTTACCTGAACGAACTGTGGCACGCCGGCAAAGCGCCGTGGGCTCGGCCGCCAGCAGCCCAGTTGCGACAGGCGGCGTGAGCACTGTGTCGAGCGTGTGACCACGGATAGAGCCGTCTACAGGAAGGGATGCCATGCCAACCGGGGATTCATTCTGGCGTGATCGCCGTGTTTTCGTCACCGGCTGTACCGGTCTCGTTGGCAGCTGGACGGTCAAGGCACTGCTGGAGCGCGGCGCTCACGTCATCGGACTCATTCGCGACCAGGTCCACGGCTCGGAACTGGTCAGCACTCGAATGGTCGATGCCATCGACGTAGTGCACGGCTCGGTCGCGGACTTTTCACTGCTCGAACGCGCTCTGGCTGAATACGAGGTGCAGACGGTCTTTCATCTTGCCGCGCAGACCATCGTCGGTATCGCCGATCGCTGTCCGCTGGGGACATTCGAGACAAACATCAAGGGGACCTGGTGCTTGCTGGAAGCGGCGCGACGCTGCGGCACCCGGCCGCAGGTCGTCGTCGCCTCTTCCGACAAGGCCTATGGCGATCAGGCCAGGTTGCCGTACACCGAGGATTCGCCGCTGGACGGTCGCTTCCCCTATGACGCCAGCAAGTCGTGCACCGACATCCTGGCGCTTTCCTATCACCACACCTATGACCTGCCGGTGTCCGTGACGCGTTGCGGCAACTTCTTCGGCGGCGGCGACCTCAACTGGAACCGCATCGTGCCGGGGACCATTCGCTCCATCATCCGCGGCCAGCGGCCGGTCTTGCGCAGCGACGGCAGCAACCTGCGCGATTACTTCTACGTGGAAGAAGGCGCGGCGGCGTATCTGCACCTGGCCGAGCGCATGGCATGCGACCCGGCGGTCGTCGGGCAGGCGTTCAACTTCTCGACCGAGACGCCGACCAGCGTGCTCGATCTGGTGAAGCTCATACTCAAGCTCATGCAGTCCGACCTGCGGCCGGAGATCCAGGCCAGCGCCCGCCACGAGATTCAGCATCAGTACCTGGCCGCCGACAAGGCGCGGCGTTTGCTGGACTGGCAGCCGCGGTTCTCCCTGGAAGATGCCTTGCGCGCGACCATCGCCTGGTACCGCCGCTTCCTGGAAAAGGAACTGCCGCAAGCGCGCGTCGCCTGAGGGAGCAAGGAGTAGCAAGGTGCAAGTGACCCATTGTCGAGTTTGCGCGGCCGGCGACCTGGAGCTGTTCCTGGATCTCGGGGAAACCGCGCTGGCCAATCGCTTCCTCGGTGCCGAGCAGCTTGCCGAGCCGGAACCGCGCTTTCCATTGCGGCTGGTCCTGTGCCGGCGTTGCGGCCTCGTGCAGATCGACGAGGAAGTGCCGCCGGAAGTGCTGTTTAAGAATTACATCTATGTCTCCGGCACCTCGGACCTGGTCAAGGTGCACGCTGCCGACCTGGCAAGGCATTTCACCTCGACATACCGGCTAGAGGCGGGCGACCTGGTGCTGGAAGCGGCCAGCAACGACGGCACGGTACTGCGCGCGTTTCAGCAACACGGCTGCCGAAGCGTTGGCATCGAGCCCGCAGACAACATTGCTTCGGTCGCCAACGCCGAAGGCGTCGAGACGATATGCGATTTCTTTGGAGTGGCCGCCGCCCAGCGGTTCTGCCGCAGCCACGGCCCGGCCCGGCTGTTCCTGGGCCGACATGTGCTCGCTCATGTCGCCGACCTGCGCGGCTTCGTCGCGGGCATGGCGGCCGTGCTCCATCCCGATGGCATCGCCGCCGTGGAAGTGCCGCATCTGCTGCCCTTCCACGACCATCTCGAGTATGACACCGTCTATCACGAGCATCTTTGCTATTTCTCCGTCGGTGTGCTGAAGAACTTGTTTGAGCGTTTCGGCCTGGAACTGATCGACGTTCGCGAGGCAGCGATCCACGGCGGATCGATCGTCGTGACGGCCCAGCGTCGCGGCGGTCCGTGGCCGGTGCAGGCCAGAGTGGCGCGGATCATTGCCCGTGAGGATGAGAATGAACTGGCTCTGCCATCTACGTGGCAGCGGTTCGCACGCAAGGTAGAGCACAGTCGCAAATTGCTGCTGGCCGAACTGGATCGTCTGGTCCGCCGCGGATGTCGGCTGGCCGGTTACGGCGCTCCCGCCAAGGGCATGACGTTACTGTCGTACTGCGGCCTCGGGAAGGACAGGATTCCATACCTCGTGGACCGCAGTCCGCATAAACAAGGGCTTTTCACGCCGGGCGGACACATCCCGATCGACACGCCGGATCGCCTGCTGCGCGACCAGCCGGATGTCGTGCTGTTGCTCGCCTGGAACTTCGCAACCGAGATTGCCCGACAGCAAGCAGAGTACCTGCGCCGCGGCGGCAGGCTCCTGCTGCCGATTCCCTCGGTGCACGAATGGCGCGGCCGCCTGGCTGCATAGGCTCTCGTTCCCAGGCGCTTCTGGAAGGAGGGGAGAACATGCTCTGCACCGTTGCCATCCCCGTTTACAATCGCCGCCAATTCATCGAGCGTGCGATCTCATCGGCACTCGCGCAGCAAGTGCCGGATCTTGAAATCGTCGTCATCGACAACTGTTCCACGGACGGTACCTGGGAACTGCTAAGAGATCTGTCGGCATCGAACTTGCGCCTGTTGCGGAACTCCAGCAACATCGGCCTCTTCGGCAATCTCAATCGCTGCCTGCAAGAAGCGCGCGGCAAGTATTTGCGCGTGCTGTGCTCGGACGATCGCTTGCTTCCGGATTGCCTGGCGCATGAGATCGACATCCTCGAACGCCATCCGGAGGCAACGCTGGTCTCCACTCAGGGCTGGCAGGTCGATGAGACCGGCCGGCGGCTTCGGCGTTTTGCCAATCTTCTGAAGCCCGGCATCTATTCCGGCGTCAGCCTCATCCCCGCAGCGCTCTGGTTGCTGTCGCTTTATGGCAGCCCGTTCAACTTCCCGTCAGGAGTTCTGCTGCGCGGCACCGCAGTTGGGCAGGTCGGAGGCTTCAACCCGACGCTGTCGCATCTGGGCGACCTGGAGTTCTACCTGCGGTTGGCCGAGTTCGGTCCGGTGGCCATCACGGACCGTTTCGGCTGTGAGGTCTGTGTGCACACCCAACAGGAAAGCAACCGGCTGCTGGACGACGGCCGCTTCACCGAGGAATGGTTGATCGTCGCCCGTCACTGGACAGCGCTGCTGGAGCAAGCAGCGCTGCTTGACGAGGTGGTCAATCAGACAGCCGCCTCGTCGCTGGCCATCGCCGTGCGTCAGCTTCGCCGCGGCAAGATCGGCAATGCGTCGCGCTATTTCGGCATCGCTCGCAAGCAAGCACTGTCCACGTTCGGCCTGGCGCGCTCGTCGTTCCGCTACTATTTCGGCAATGCCTGCCTGCGTCTGGGTCGCATGGGCTTGCCGCGGCATCTCCGTCAGGGACTGGCGCAATCCGAAGCGTTGTAGGCACCGTCAGGACGCGTGCCCACTTCTCAGATCATTTCACATGATTCACAAACTGTCCCGCGACGATTTGCAAAAAAAGAGTCGCACGGATCGCGCCGGTTCGGGTAGAATGTGGACAGTCGGCGCGGGCAGGCGCTCGAGGCCGCGGACCACTATCCTCGGAAGGGAGCAAGACATGGATTTCCGGCCGCTCAACGAAAACCAACGGCAGCAATTGATCGACGCCTTGCGCGGCAATGCGGAGAGCGACCGCGCCATCCTCATGGATCGGCGTGACACCTCGTTTATCGGCGCCAGCGACGAGGTCACCGATGACGAGGTCATCTCCGCCATCAAGTCGGTTCCGTGCCATTACTAGAAAATGGGATTACTCGACAGCGAGGCCGGCAAGCGGCGCTTGCTGACCGTGGAGGTCCCGGTCATCGAGCGCTATAACGAAGGCCGCGACCCGGACTACAAGATTGTGCTGGTCCGGCAGGCCGGCTCGCTGCTGATGCGCTATCGTCTCAAGCCGACGCACAACATCTATCAGCTCGAGACGCGACTGATGTCCAGCTACCCGGCGGTGCCGCCCGAGACGCGCGTGGTCACGCCGTTGCGGCATTGCCCGCATTTGCTCGAAGGCCAGACCATGTGCCTGTGGAGACAGGGCAGCAGCCGACACACCAGCCGCTGGGATCCGGCCAGGTTCACCTGCGTCTTTGCCGTGCAGGCCGCCTGGCGCTGGTTGGCCTGCTACGAGATCTGGCATCAGACCGGCGAATGGCCGTTGCCGGAGGCCAAGTAGTCCGCCGTTCCGCAGCGCTTTCTGTAGCGGAGCCGCGTGCCAGCTTGAGTATATTCCATGGCGCATCTCATCCAGGTTGGCGCGGGCAGCGGCGGGATGCCGGTCCTTGACCTGGTTTGCCGTGATCCTCGCATCCACCAGGTCACGCTCATCGAGCCGGACATCTACAAGCCGCACAACGTCGTCCGCCATCTCTTTCCGCCCAGCGGCATCGGTGAACCCAAGGCGGAACTCGCGGAGCAGTGGCTGAAACAGATTCGTCCGGAACTTGACGTGCGTGTGTTGAACAGCGACCTGCTCGATCCGGCTCATGCCGCGGACATCGACACCGCCTGTGCGACTGCCGACATCGGCATCTGCGCCGCCGACAACGAGCAGGCCAAGCTGCACTGGGATGGCTTGATGCGCAGGCATCGCGTTCCCTGGACGCTGGGCGAGGTTCTCAGCGGCGGCATCGGCGGCTTCGTGCACTGGTTCGTGCCCGGCGGTCCGTGTTACGGCTGCGTGGCCAGTCACCTGCAGCGCTCGGTGACGGTGGACAAGCCGGCGACGCCTGATTATTCGCAACCGGGCGGTGCGACGCCGGAGGTGACAATTCCGGCCAGCAAGGCGTCGATCGCCGTCATCGCTGCATTGCACGCCCACCTGACGCTGGAGTTGCTGGCGGACCGCGCGGCATTCAACCCAGGCTTCACGAGCCTGCTCTTGACGATGCAGCGCGTGCGCGACGTCTTCGATGAGGCGTATCGACCGTTTCGCTTTCGGATAACTCGGTCGGCGGAATGCTTGATGTGCCGGCCGGGCCAGGACGGAACTACCAGTGGTGGCACCCACGGCGCGACCAGCGCGCCGGAGGACCTCGATGTGGCCCTCGATCAAGCACTGGCTCGACTGGGCAACCCGGGCAATGCATGAACTTTGGCCCACACCCCGGATCGGCCCACAGCCGCAGGCGATGCACTTCCGCTGCGAGAAGGCCGGCCTGCTGCTGGACAACCAGGCCATTCCCTGGAATGCCGAGACGGTGATCGTCGAAGCCCTGGTCCGCCAGCCGCCCGGCACTTCTCGCCAGAAGAAGGATTTCACCCTCAGCATCAAGGGCGGACAGGTTCATCAAGTCGACGGCCTGCAGGCGGAGCCGCAGGGCCAGCGCACCCGGCTCACGTTCCGGATCCCGGTGCCGCCGAGGAGCACGACCGCCGAGGTGCTCTGGAAGACTCGTTCCCTGGGACAGATGACGCTGCCCATCCTCACGCGCGACGAATTTTGCCGGCAGCTGAACTTGCAGATGCCTACCTTGAGCGCCCAGCTCGGCGAGCAGGCGGTGGCCTGTCAGACTTTTGTCTCCACGCAATGCCAGGGCTTGATCGTCACGGCCATCCTGTCGGCCCCGACGAGCCTGGCGCCCATCCTGGACCTGGGGCTGCGCGTCGAGCTGCGTGCCGAGGGCAGAGGACAGACCCACGACGTGCCGGTGCAGTTGACCAGCTCGCAGCTGCGCGGCAGGCAGGCGGTGATCACCGTGGTGCCGCCCAGGCCGCGGCGCATCGGCGCCTGGCAGGCCACCTGGCTGCTTGGCAATCAACCGCTGGCCAGCCAGCGCATCTGCGCCATCTCGCGGCCGCATTTCCTGCGCTCGCTGCGCATCTCGGAAGCGCGCTTCATCTGTCAAGACGCCCGTGGCCAGGTGCGGCTGCTGCGACAACTACCTTCACCGGAGCAGGCCTGCCGCGTCGGCCCGTGCTTTCTGGTCTGCAGCCGCGAGCTGGGCATGGCCGGACTGTGCGATCTGCAAGTCCGCGCTCAGGTGCACGGCTCGGTGCAGGCGCCGCTCTTGTTCGAGCAAGAGATGCTGATCACCGACGGGCCGACGCCGTTCGCCCCGGGCACGCTGAGCATCGACGACCTGACGGAAGTGACCGGCTTCGAGCTGCGTGCCAAGAACCGCGTCCTGGGGATTCTGCCGATGACGCCGGCGCCGACGGCCAGTTTCTCGGCGGAGGGCGGCTTCAAGCCGCCCCCCGAGTTCATCTGGTCCCCAGCCGCCGACGAACAGCTCAACGAAAAGCTCGGACGACTGCTCGGCAATTGATCTGACAGCGCCGGACAGAACCCGACAGCCTGCGCCCCCGTCGTCGTACCCAGTTCAACGACCCTTTGGCCAGCGTGCCGGGCGATCAGCGTTTCGCAATCCCCGCCACGGTGCCGCTCACCGATAGGACGATCTCGCGCGTGCCACCGTCGTCAACGAAGACATGGAATTGCGAACTGAACGGTCCCGCGCTGCCGGTGACCAGGCTGAACGGCAACTCCACTGGACCGGGCGGCAGGCTGGTCAAGTTTTCGGGTCGCTTCAGACCGAAGCGGCAATTCTGGCTTCAGCAGCCTGTCAGGCCCAGCACGCGCATCGGCCGGCCCGACCGATTGTCCAGGTGAAACACGACCGTGTTGTCGCACCCGGCGGGCAGGTCGGGGAACTCCAGGTCGGCTTGCTCGACGTGTAGCTGCGATTCGGGCGGCGGCGCGAAATAATCATACGCCGCCAGTCCAAGGAACGCGATGCCGCCAAGCAGGAACAGGTTGGACAGCAATCGATAGGGCATGGCAATCACCTCTGGCAATCACCGCTGGGAATCACGTGTTGATTATCCGCGCTTCCAGCCTGGCTGACAACGGAAATCTCAGAATTCTCCGGGCGGCGAGGCGCCTAAAAGGATCAAGAACAACACACCACGGATTGCACGGATACCACGGATCGGAAACAGCTTATGCCAGCGTCGAGCTATCCTCGTGAGAGAATACGTGTGAATTCTGATTCTATATCCGTGAGCATCAGTGTGATCCGTGGTTCTGGAACCTTCGAGCCCGGCGCAATGCCAGTCCGATACCGGCGGCAATCATTGCAGCCACGATAAACCAGAGGTACCAGCGAGTGGGCGTCGGCCACGTAAAACCCTGTGGCTCGGGCAAGCCAAAGGCCGAAAGCGTGAAGTCAGATTCGGGAGCGCTGGCATCCTCCCGAAGATCGAGTTCGACCGTGACTTTTCGGACGGGCGTCTCCCCTTCTCGCGTTTGCTTGATCCATGCAAACGACGTGCGCACAGGAACGTGGTAAACGTCATGGTAGGTCTTGAACTCGTTTGTTGCGCGGAGAATGGTCTTGGTTCCGTCCGTCTCGAAGAACGAATCAAACCCCAGGACACACCACAGGTTTTCAGGGCTGAGAAGCATCCGGCCCGACACTTGCGGCAAATTGCGTGGACCGCCTGCGTATTGAAAGTCGGCAGCCACCTCGCCAGACTTGCTCGCGTTTTCAGCAACGACCCTGGTTACCTTCAGCTTGCCGCCTTCAATGAGGCCGGCAAGGTTCTGGTCCAGCACACTGAAATGTCCCGAAATGGCAGTCAGCACGTACTCGGCGACAGACTGCTTGGTGGGAGTGACCCTGGCCTCTGGGTCCATGAACAAGTCTTCGAGCACCCAGCCCGCTTTCCGCTTTGCGAGCGAAAAGGCGTACTTCGAGTTGGCGGCAAATACCATCTCGTTCTCGGCTACTTCCTTCTTGCGGACATCACCAAGCCGTTTCCTGACGGACCTCGTTTTGATCAAGCTACATGCTTGGCTCTGCTTGATGTCATCGAAGATCGTTGTGTCCAGATGGCTTCCGCCGAGGTTCGAATGGTTGCGTGCCGTTATGGTGCCTTGCAGGCTCCTGGCAAACTTCTTGAAGGCGTCCCATTTCTCAGGGATTTGGCGCACGAGTTCCGCCTTCCAGTCCACTGGTGATTGCGCGCGTACTAACAGCGCGCTAAGCGAAAGCGCGAACGGTGTGAGCCACATGTTGGTCTTCGACTTCACGGAGTACTCCCTGCCGTGTGGGCTCAAAAGTTGGGGATGCATCCGCACGTCGGCAAGAGTTGCTTGGGCGTAAGGTCAGCGCATTTGCAGTGCATGGCACATGCTGTTGTGTTATCGCAAAGCCCCTCGCAGGTGGCCGTCTTGAAGTTGAGGACGCAGTTGCTGCAAAACTGGCAACCCTTCCGAGATGATGCCAGCTGTGTGTCTGCGCAGTCCGATTTGCAGTCCAATCAAGCTTGTGAGCTTGGGTTCATGGCGCAATCCGGGCACAAGGGCGCGCAGCAGTCATAGTAGCAGTCCCACAAACACTTCTGACATTGCGACGAATATGGATCCGAACAAGAACTCTTGCAATTGTTCGTACAAGTCTCACCAAAACCGGTGTCGGCTCGAGCTTCGTGTGGCGCACAAAGGATTCCGAGAAGAAAAAAAGCCAATGCCAATGACATGAAGAACCGCGAGGCTAGCGAATTGGAACCCAACATCATGAACTCCTTTCATCTCCTGTGTGTGCTGCATTGACGACGACAATACTCTCAAAAGTGTGAATGTGATTGTCGCTTGGGCGCGCTAGCGTGTCAAGAGCCGCGCTGGGTTCGATGTGGGTTCGATGTGGGTTCGCTCGAACAGAGCTCCCAGCGAATCGCGGTCCCGGTCCCGTCCAGGTGAAACACGATGGCCTGCTGCTTGCGGTTGAGCTTCTTGACGGCGTTGCGCAAGCGCTCGTGCGCTTTTCGGCCATTGCCCGGCAACGGGTTATCCAGCGGATTGGTCCAGCCGGTTTCTTCAAGGGCTGTCAGCAGCAGTTCCTGATTCGGCGCGCGCCGGCGGCGAAAGTCAAGGATCTTCACCGCGCCGATGAACAATTCTCGGGACTGGCAATGCCAGCGCGGCGCTGTACGGACCGTGTCTGCTGCTTTCCTCATGAGCGACCTCGTTCGATCAGGCAAAGAACATCCTCTATTATTAACAATCGAAAAACGCGGCTCAAATCGGACATGACTTTGGCAACGAATTCAGAATCGGCCATAACCATCAGGCATGATGACACTTCCGTCGTGAGCTACGAGACGAGGGGACACGAGCGGTGCATTGTTTTCGCTCTGCCACGCTTTGTCTCTGTGAACCAATCACAATCGCAGAGACACAGAGCATGGCGCTCGATGGTTATCGCGTGCGATCGCGCGCGAAGCCGCCAAGCTACGCTTGGACACGCCTGTCTGTCACGACTCGCCGCATGCATTGCCGTGGCAATGGCTCGCCGTTGCAGGAAGGTGCTGGTATCATGGCACGAAGTTCTCGCCTTGGAGTGCAACATGCCGCGCTATTCACGCCGGATCACGATTGCCGTCCTTTTCATGCTTTCGACAGCCTCGACAGGTGATGGCCCGTCACAAGCCAGCTGGTCCTCCTGGCGGGGCCCGAGCGGCCAGGGCTACTCCGATGATCAGCGCGTGCCGCTGCGCTGGAGCGACAAGCAAAACCTCCTCTGGACGACGCCACTGCCAGGCCGCGGCAACTCGACGCCGATTGTCTGGGGTCGGCGCATCTTCCTCACTTCGGCTAGCCCCGACGGCTCGCAACGCTTCCTGCGCTGCATCGACGCGCACGACGGCAAGTTGCTCTGGCAGCGACTCGTTTCCAGGGGTGTGCCGGCGGGCAAGACGCATCCGTGGAACGGTTACGCGTCGGCGTCGTGTGTCACCGACGGCGAGCGCGTCTATGCATTCTTCGGCACGCCCGGGCTGTTTTGCCATGACATGGAGGGCAAGCAACTCTGGAAGCACTCGTTCGGCGTGTTCACCAGCGCGACCGGCTGGGGGTCGGCGGCCTCGCCATTCTTGTTCGACGATCTTGTTATCCAGAACTGCGACAACGACGGCGAGGCCGGGCTGCGCTCCGATGAAAAAGGAGCGATGGCCGCTCCGATGTCGCTGGTGGCACTTGATAAGCGCACCGGCAAGGTCCGCTGGTCCACGCCACGCAACCAGGGACGCGGCTTCAGCACGCCGCGACTCGTCTCGAGCGCCGCCGGCAAGAGTGAAATGGTGCTCAACGGCCCCGACGGCTTGTGGGCGTATGATCCCGGGACCGGCAAGGAACTCTGGTATTGCCGGCGCTCGGCGGACAAGGGGCAAGGCAAGTTCGGCGAGCCGATGCCCGTCGGCGACCGGGACGCGCTGATCGCGTTCTCCGGCCGTCCGGGACCGATCCAGGCCATTCGCCCCGGCGGCAGCGGTGATGCCTGGCCGAGTCACCGTCTCTGGGAAATCCGCCGCAAGGGCCGCGACGTGGCGTCCCCCATTCTCTGGCAAAACCATCTCTACGCAGTGGACAACCGCGCGGTGCTGACATGCTTCGACGCCAGGTCCGGCAAGACGGTGTACAGCAAACGACTGTCGCCGCAGGCGCTGGTGCTGGCGTCGCCGGTCGCCGTCCGCGGCAAACTGATTTTCTTGCTCGATACTGGTGAAACGGTCGTGCTCGAGCCTGGTGCCGCGTACAAGGAATTCGGCCGCAACGTGCTCGGCGACAACCGTTCGCTGGACTTCGCCGCGTCGCCCGCCATCGTCAATGGCCGGCTCTATCTGCGCTCGCAAGCGCATCTCTACTGCATCGGCGCGAAGTGATGGTCACTTCGTCACTCGATCGTCCTCGTCGGGCGGGAAGTCCTGCTTTGCGAGGAACGGCGTCAGATCCACCTTGCCGCGCAACTCGCCCTCGACGAGCTTGACGCGTTGTTCCAGTTCGCGGACCTTGGTCTGCAGCGCGGCCAGCTTGGCGGCGGGATCGTCGGGCGCGCGCGGTCGTGGCACTTCGGGATAGTTCAGCTGCCGTTGCAGTGCGGCGAACAGGTATAGCGGATCGCGGCCGAGGTTGGCGCGGGCGATCTTACCCTCCTTCTCGCCGAAGAGCGGTGCTACCGGCGGCTCGTAGTCGGGCTGCCGTCGCCGCTGATCCGTCACGTAGAACTCGGATCGGACGAACACCAGGTCGCCGAAATCGACGACGCCAAGCTGTGTCCGCACCATGTCGAGGAATCCCTGCCAGGCCGGGTCATAGAAAGGATCGGCGCGCATGCACTCCAGCCCGCGCTGATAGCCGAGGCGATTGCGACTCAGGGCCTCGAACTGGTAGACGAAAAGCCCGGCCGGGGTCAGCGGCCCCGCCTTGTACGCCGCCTCGCGCTCCAGCACCACCAGCGCCGTCTCCATGCTGAAGCGCAGTCCCTCCGCCTCGGCCTGCTCGACCACGAAGCCTTGAAAGGGAGTGAAGTAGTGCGGCAGCCGTGCGAAGCCCGACGCCAGGTTGCCGGTATGCTTCAACTCCGCCGCGAGAAACTGGATCGCCCAGGGTAGCCGCGTGATCGACAGGATTTCCTGATGCACGTGCTGCAAGATGTCCTGCGTGGCCAGGTTGGCGGCCAGGCGCTCGCGCAGCACCCGAAAGAAGTAGGCCTGCTCGATGTACTCCTCGCGCTCCAGCACGCTTGCCATGTGGTCATCGTAACAAAAATCGTGCCGCCAAGCACGCGTTTCGACTCTCGCCAGGATGACGCCGTTGTCTTACAATTCTCGACGCCGTCGCGAGCCGCGCCGTTGCGGCGCTCGCGACTCCATCACGTCTCGAGGAGCACGCCATGCGACGACTGGGCAAGTGGGCCATCTGGTTGGGATTGCCGATCTCGTTCTGTCTCGGCTGGATGCTGTCGCGCGGGGCGGCCTTGCAGGTGGCCGGCGACGAGGCCCCGGCCGTCAAGGGCTGGACCAAGGGCAAGGGCTGGGGACCATGGGGCGCGGACGACGAGGTCGGCTCGCTCAATGCCATGACGCCGGACACCGTCAAGAAGGCACTCGGCCTCGTCAAGTCCGGCACGGTCTACGACCTGGGCATTCCCTACGACAGCAAGTCGTTTCGCTGGCCCGGACATAGCCCCGGCACGATCCTGACGTTCCGCGGCCCGGAGGGTGTCCGCCGCCAGGGAGATTTCAAGCCCGTCTCCGATCCCAAGCTGAACCCGGACAAGATCGCCTGGCATAGCTGCGCCATGTTCATCAACGACAACGTCGCCACGCAGATCGACGGCCTGGGACACATCACACGTGGCCAGGACAACCAGTGGTACAACGGTTTCAAGGAGGCCGACTGGGGCGGCAACTTCGGCATCCGCAAGTGCGACGCCACCACCATTCCGCCCATCGTCACCCGCGGCGTGCTCATCGACGTGGCCGGCTTCCGCGGCGTCGAGGCGCTCCCCGCGCACTACCGCATCAGCGTCGACGACCTGCAAGGCGCCCTCAAGAAGCAGAAGACCGAGTTGCAGGTCGGCGACACCGTGCTGATCCGCACCGGCACGCTACGCTACTGGGGCGAGAATGGCGCCGACCACGACAAGCTGCAAGCCCACGACACGTCCGGCATCGACCTCCCGGCCGCTCGCTGGCTCGTCGAACAGAAGGGCGCCATCCTCGTCGGCTCCGATACCAGCGGCCTCGAACACACTCCCGGCAAGGAAGACAAGCAGACCTTCATCCCCGTGCACCTCTATCTGCTGACCAAGCAGGGCGTGCACATCGGCGAGTTCCACTTCCTGGAAGACCTGGCCCGCGACGGTGTCCACGAGTTCTGCTACGTGTGCATGACCAACAAGATCCGCGGCACCACCGCCGGCTTCTGCCTGCGGCCGATCGCGATCCGCTGAGTCGAGTGTCCAGCCCTGGCCCGGCCACTCGGTCCAGGGCGGATTCGTCCGGATTATTCGTCCAGGATTCGTCCAGAAAGAGACATACACCCCCTCGGCGCATTTCGTGCGCGAGGCTGGCATTTGACGCAACTGCCATCGTATCAGTGCCTTGTGGCGTTTTCGCGCATTTGTCCGGTTCACTCCGGTTTGCCGCGACGCAGCGTCCTCGGGGACTACCGCCCGGCTGATTGACGGCGCTTTCTCTCCCCTCTCCCTCCGGGAGAGGGGCCGGGGGTGAGGGCAAGAGGGCTTGCCTCACGCCGAGCACCGCCCCTTTTTGCGGGGAGGAATAACTGAACTGAATCTTGAATCGCATTTTCTATTTTTCTTGTTGACAGCGGACATCGGTCCATTAGCATCAATCACAGAGCGACGACAGTGGCCGGACCCAGAGGCTGCACCATGCTCGTTTCCCTCACATCCTTGTCCCACCCCATCGAGACTCGGCCGGCGCATATGGGCTTCCAGGGTGCCGGTGTTCCTTCTCGTAACCTTGGTGGCAGCGACGGGAGGTAAACGATCATGAGACTGCGAGCCTGCGATTGCCTGATCGCGCTTGGTCGGAGATCAGCGCCGCTTCTCGCGGTGGGCGCCGTTGTGTTCGCCCTCGCGCCCACAGAACTCCACGGGGCGAAGCCAGTTGCTATCGAGCACGCGCTGAAAATAATGGATGCTCCGGAATCCCGCTGGCAGCGTGCCCAATGGGACATTGAGGTCAAGTACGGGAAGGTGAAGGATGCCGAGACGCTGGCCGGCTTTAGCCCGGCACCAGAGTACCACAGGGGATCCGTGGTATTTGAACCGACCAGCGGCCGCTATCGATTTGACCTGGATTCCGTGTACCAATGGACGAACGGCCATGCACCATACATAGCTGCGCGAGAACTGCATGCCTTTGACGGCGCTGAAGCGCGGCAATGGTACCGAAAAAAACCCGGCACCGAGTTGCCCGGCGGCAAGGACCACCCCGGTCTCGCCGAGATTGGCGCCCAGCCAGAGAATATCGTCGATAATCGCAGTGGCATTTCCTATTTCCCACCCTATATCGATGGCCGGCGCGTTTCAATCTGCATTCGCGAGGCGCTGAAAAGGAATGAAGCCGTTTCCATCGAAGAGGACGCCGACGGTCTCTGGCGTATTCGCCTTCCAGATCCAGGCCTTCAGCACTACACTGATCCGGTTATCCGCGGGGTCTACGAAATTCAGTTCGACCCCGCAAAAGGTTTGGCCATCGGCTCTACAAGTGCCAACGGGAAAGTACCAAAGGCGTACTACCGCGTAAAGATCGAGCTGCAAGACGTTGGCGAGAATACCTGGGTTCCCAGCGCCGTGCATCAGACGCTACTCATTCCCAAGCGCGTCATGATCGCCGAATATCGCAACGTCAAGCTGAACGCTCCCGTCAGCGCTGACCAGTTCCGTCCCGAGTTGCCGCCGGGGACGCGCGTCACGGACCATGTGCAAGAGAAAATGTACGTTGTCGGCCAGCCGATCGAGAATGAGCATAAGAATGAGCATAGCGGCGGCAATGCCCTCTGGACGGTAGTCGCAATCGTGGCGATCGTAGTTCTGATCGCCGGGCTTTGGATTCTACGGAAAAAACGGCGCCGCTCCGGTACGGCCAGCATGCCCTTGAGTTCTAGGTAGTGCCCGCGGTGGTTCCTCATCGTCTTGCAGGAGGTCTTGTCGCAAGCAACGTCGCAAGGAACCTGTAGATGAACCGTATTTCGGGAGGGCGAGGCTCCCGCCGAGCCGTGAACCCGCTTGCTTATTGTCGCTCCACGGCTCGGCAGGAGCCTCGCCCTCCCAACGCCGACCGCTGCTCAGAGCACGAGCAGGTCGCGATTCGCGAGTACATCATGGCAAGCAGGTTGAACGCGAAGGGCACGCAAGGCAATCGATTGTGGACCATCGTCGGCACGTCGCTGCTTCTCGTTGCCGGCGGGATGGTGCTGTTCGTATGCCAGGGAAATGAGGAAAACGAGAAGAGCGCGGCCGCGATCGCATTCGAGCCGGCGGGCATGGACCTGGGAACATTCAACATAGGCGCTGCCGACGCCAGCGTTCCCGAAAAGAAGTCCTGCACCGTCCGGAATACGGGGAAAAGGCCCGTCGTTATCGAGCGCGTCTTTACCTCCTGTCCGTGCGTCAACTCCCTTTCGTGGACGGGGGGCTTGCTGGCGCCGGGCGGCGCGCAGAAGATCGACTTCTCGATCCTGCGTGCCTCCTGGGGAATTTCCGGACGCGTGGCCCAGCAAATCGTCTTCCAGTGCGCCGATGGCAGCCAGCCAGTCTTCGAGATCGTCGGCATCTGCCAGCGCCCCAGGCCAACCGACAAGCTGACCATCAGCCCGACGACAATCCGCGTCAAGAGCAGCGCCGGCAAGCAGAAGATGGCAAGCGAGCGTGACGTGGCCATCAGCTTTGACGAAGGACAGGTGCCGAAGCTCCACATCACAAGCAAGGTGCCCTGGATTACCGCCGAGATCAAGGAGCACGACAGGACATCGGCCCTGGTCCGCTTGCGCATCACGCCCGACCGCAAAGAGTTGCAGAGCCAGTCCGAGATTGAAGGGACGGTGATCTTTGCCAGCCGTGCGAACGGCCCGGCGATTCCCGTGCGCGTAACGGTCTTTCGCGAGCCGTTTTTCCGCTTCAGCCCGCCCCTGGCTGTCTTGCGCCCGGGTGGCCGGGGCGAGATCTCCCTCGTGCCGCTCGAAGGGCGAGCGAAATTCGTGCGCTTGACCAAGGTCTGGTCCGAGACGCCGGGGCTGACGGTCGATCTTGTCAATCACCCAGATGGTAAGGCGACGATCAACATATCGTGTGGCAAGAGCGTTGCCCCCGGTTTTCACCTGGGGAGCTGCCTGATCCAGTCAGATGCGGGCGACGAGATGCTGGGCAGTGTTGCCTTGCAAGTCAAGAAATGACAGGTAAACGATGCTGGTCAACCAGCGCACTCTGGCCGCTTTCGTCACCGTGGTTGTCGGTTGTCATGCGCTGCTGCGCGGACAGGGCAGTTGACTATTGCAATTCCAGTGCAAGTCGCGGACCATCGAGAACGATGCGGTGGAAATTGAGCACGTCGCGGCCGAGCAGGATCCACGACTCATCAAGATGAGCCACCACCTCCACATCGCGCTCCGGCAGGTCATGCAAGCTCAGGCGAACCGCGTAGACCAGCATCTCGGCAATGGTCCCACCGACGCCGCCGATCTGAATGCTGCCGATGGTCGGCAACCCAAGCGCTTCGACAACACGCGACAGAAGAGTTCGGTCCGCGGCACAATCGAGTTGTGCGGGGAGATTCGCAGCTTCGGCGCCCGTGAGGACGTTCTTGAGCGTAACAAGCACAAATGGAGCAGGTGGATTGATCTGTGCGTTGTAATTGTAGCGAATCACGGGGTTGCTCTCCATGCGGCAAGCTCTCGTCGAAGGCCAGATCGCTCAAGCGGCTCGACCTGATCGGTTACGAGTCCAACATAGATGTCCACATTGCCGACTTTGTGGAGCACGCGCATGGCGACTTCCAGCCGATTGCTGCCGTTGTCAACAACACTCTCGTTGTGCACCGCAACATACTGGCCACGATAGGTCGGCAAGAGCTTGGGCAGCAGACGGCGAAAGGCCCGTCGCTCACGCTCGAACTTGGAAGCCGCCGGCAAGTCCAGGTTGACCTCAAAACCTGAAGCCACGTTCGATTCAAGCTGGCTCATGACAATCTCCCGCTACGCGAACTGCGCCACGATGTCCCTTCTCCGACAAACAGAGCAACGGCCAGGGCAAAGCCTCGGACAGAGTCTTCAGGTCAGGTGTCGTCCAACAACCTGTGACATCGTACCTGCACGTATGCAACACAACCCGCTCCTCTCATTGTATCAAACCTCAGTTATCGCATTATCTCCACGGATTGTCAGGCAGGGCTCTTGTCCGCAAGCACTCATCGGGCTTGAGTCAAGTCAAGTAGCGGAACTCGCAAGAGTTCCGACAGCCAGCGTCAGGTCGCCAACGCTTCAGCGGAACTATTGCGCTTCCGGTACTGTCTGAGAGAAAAACCCAAGGCGGCCATCTTGCGACAGCCGCCTTGAGTGCTCGACGATGAATCGCTTCATCCTCAGGGATTACACGCTGACCTCGGTGATGACGCCGCTGCCGACGGTCTTGCCGCCTTCGCGGATGGCGAAGCGGCTGCCAACGTCGATGGCGGCCGGCTTGTCCAGGTGGACACAGACGGCGGCGTTGTCCCCCGGCATGACCATCTCGACGCCGTCCGGCAGGCGAATTTCGCCGGTGACGCTCGTGGTCCTGAAGAAGAACTGCGGCTTGTAGCCGCTGAAGAACGGCGTGTGCCGTCCTCCCTCGCCCTTGCCCAGGACGTAGACTTCACCCTTGAACTTCGACCGCGGCCGGATCGTGCGCGGCGCGGCCACTACCTGGCCACGCTGGATCTGCTCGGCCTTGATGCCGCGCAACAGCAAGCCGACGTTTTCGCCGGCCTCCCCCTGTTGCAGCGGCGCGTTGAAGGCCTCGACGCTGGTGCAGACACTTTCAAGAATGTCGCCCAGCCCGAGGATTTCCACCTTCTGCCCCACGGCGATCACGCCCTGCTCGATCTTGCCGGTCGCCACGGTCCCGCGCCCCTCGATGGTGTGAACACCCTCGATGGGCATGAGAAACGGCCGGTCAATGGCCCGCTTCGGCTCCGGAATGTGGCTGTCCAGCGCGTCAAGCAACGCGACGATACAGCCGTTGGACGCCGGCTGGTCCGGCCGGTCCAGCGCGCCCCTGGCGTTGCCGCGAACGACGGGGATGATTTCGCCGTCGAAGCCGTACTTCGTCAGAAGCTCGCGGGTCTCCAGCTCGACCAGGTCGATCAGCTCCGGATCGTCCACCAGATCGCACTTATTGAGGAACACGACCAGTTCGGGGACGCCCACCTGCCGGGCGAGCAGGATGTGCTCCCTGGTCTGCGGCATCGGCCCATCGACGGCCGAGAGCAGCAGGATGGCGCCGTCCATCTGCGCCGCCCCGGTGATCATGTTCTTGACGTAGTCGGCGTGGCCCGGACAGTCGATGTGGGCGTAGTGCCGTCGCTGCGTCTCGTACTGGACGTGGCTGGCGACGATGGTGACGGTCTTGTGCTCATCACGCACCGTACCGCCCTTGGCGATGTCCCCATAGCTCTTGCGCTCGGCAAGCCCGCGCGTCGCCTGGACCGCCAGGATGGCCGCGGTCAGCGTGGTCTTGCCGTGGTCGATGTGACCGATAGTCCCGACATTGACGTGAACCTTCTTCATGACACGGAATCTCCCCGGCTGCCCCGAGCAGCCGCAAGGTGCATGGCCCCCCGCGCCCAACCGCTTCTCGCGATCTTTTCTCCACAACGAGCGAAACCAGGACGCGCTTGGCCACCGTTGCCGAAAGGCACCAAAGGGACATGGTTGGGAGGGATATGGTTCGCGGCCGGCTTCCTGCAGCCACCGTGACGTGAAAAGAACATGACATGCAAGCGCCACAAGCGTCATGGCGGGGCATACCCAGCCTCGGCGATGGTGGCTTCCGACGAACAGGCAAACTATTTTTTTGGCGCGCGTCCCTCGGCGCGGGCGATCTCATGGAGCAACGTGCGGTTCTCCGTGAATGGGTTGTCGCCGCGGTTGGTCCACAGGACCTTGCCTTGCCGGCTGATGAGGAACGTGCCGTGCATGAGGTCGCCTTCCTCGCCGGTACGGGCGCTGGGCGTGAACACGCCGTACTTCTCGGCCACCTTGTTGCCGGGATCGGACAGGACTGGAAACCGGAACGCGCCATACTCGGCGAAGCGCTCCCTGGTGAGTTCCGGCGCGTCGGCGCTGACAGCGGCCACGCGCACCCCGAGTTCGCGGAACTTGTCAATGTCCTGGTCGATGCCGAAAAGCTGGCTCACGCAATGATTGCAGTGGTAGCCGTAGTAGAAAATGAGGACGACCGGCCCCTTCTTCAGCTCTTGTGACAGCGACCAGTCCCCGCCGTTCACCTCGCGCAGGCTGAAATCCGGCGCCGGCCCGAGCAGCAGCGGGTGCGTCTGTGTCGGGATCGGCCTGTACCTGGCGTCCGCCAGCAGCGCTTGCAACGGCTCGGACAGCGGGCGGAAGTTGCGGCGTTCCAGGTCGGCGCGGGCCTCGGCGGCGAGGTCGCGCTTCGGCGGCGTCCCCCTGTTGAGAAACAGCAGCACGCCCACGAGACTGCCAAGCGCCGCCAGACCGATCACCAGCAACGGCGCGAAGACGGCGAAACGGCCGTTGCCGGTACGCGCGGGCGGCGCGGGCGCACCCTGGTTCAATGCTTGATCTTCCATGCCGGCCTCCGATCTTGGCTCGCCTGTTCACGGCCCGGCAGGAGCCTCGCCGTCCCGGTCACGCATCACGAAGATGCGCTATCGGCAAACTTCTCGCGTTTCGGCATCCGCACGAACACGATCGCGCCCAGAACCGCGCAGGCCGCCGCGGCACCGATGACCCACAGCAGCAATCGGTCGCTCGGTGAGACGGTCGGTGCAGCGGCCTTCCAGGACGTGTCGCGCTTCACCAGGCCGCGGCAGCATGGCCGTAACTGGTAGCTGAGCAGCACCTTGGCCGGCTGAATCTCCTTGTCCACTTTCACGAGGCGAATCGGGTCCCAGGTCTTTTTCCCGGTCTTGATCTCGACGCTGAAGGAACCGCCGCCGGGTAAGGGAAACTGCCCCTGGCCGGTCTCGTCCGTCTCGCCGTCGGCAAACTTGTTGCCCTGGCCATCGAGAATGACCAGCGCGGCATTGGCGACCGGGCGATCGTCGTGCTCCACGGTGCATTCCACCCAGCCGCCTTTGAGTGCGAAGGCCGCTTGCGGGTCACGGGCGCTGGCCTTGCTGCCGATGGCAAGCAAGGCGACTGCGAACAAGCGCACCATTCGCGTTCGCACTGGCGAGGGAGTCATCGCTCGAACTCCTTGAACAGATCCACGTCCGGATAGTCGCGGAACTTCTCGACGGCCTCGCGAACCTTGTGGACGGCATCCTTGACCAATCGCATGTCGAGGATGTCTGGCTCCATGCTGGCGTTGCAGGCGAGGGCCATGCTCGTTCTGGCCGGCGTGCGTTTCATGAAGGCGCGGGCGCCGTGCCAGCTGCCGTTCTGCGAGAAGGCCAGGCCGGTGCCCGTGTCTTGCACGAAATAGAAGCCCAGGCCGGGATAGATGCCGTTGGCACGGGCCTTGATCGGCGGCGGCGGCGGCGCCATCATCGTGTTGAACATTACCTTGCTTAGAAATGGCTTGCCGCGCGTGCCGTCGATGGCCGTCATGAGCTTCACCAGCTCGACCGTCGAGATGCTCCAGCCGCCGGCCGCTTCCAGCATCGGCAACTGCAGGGGCGGGATGACCATCCCTGTGCCGGGCACGAACCGGTAGGATTCGTTGTCGAAGTACGTCTTCTGCCCCTTGTGAACACGGGCGGTGCGGATCCCCATCGGCTCGAGCACCGACTTGCGGACATGAGCCTCGTAGCCCTGGCCGGTGACTTTCTCGATGATCTTGCCGAGCATGATGTAGCCGACGTTGGAGTAGACCTCGCGCGTCCCCGGCGCGAAATCGAGCGGCACGCCCAGCATGAAGGAGATGAACTGCTCCGACGATGGCGGCCCGGCCAGGCCCATCTTGCGGCTGATCTGCGGCGCCCAGTTGATCGGGTCGCCGCTCTTGTTGCGGTCCCAGCCGCCGGAATGATTCAGAAGTTGCCGTAGCGTGATCTTTCCTACAAACGGATCGATTCGTGCTCCGCCCCATGGACAGATGGGCGCCAGCAACGGCAGCACCGGATCGTCCAGCTTGAGCCTGCCTTCCTCGACGAGCTTCAGGATGGCCAGGGCCGTGATCGGCTTGGAAATGCTGGCCACTGCGAAAAGCGTGTCCGGCCGTGTCGCCTGGTTCTGTGCCGGGTTCGCAAAGCCAAACCCCTTGGCGAACACCAGCTTGCCGTTTCTGGCAATGGCCAGGCTGGCGCCAGGTATACCATGCCGGTCCATGATCGCCAGCACCAGAAGTTCCAGGTCGTCCATCTTCGGTCCCGACCAGCCGGTGACGGGAATAACCTTGGATCCGGGCCCTTGCGCACCGGCATCGGGGAACAGGGCGACGCCCAGCACAAGCATGGCAACGACGATTGTTCGCATTGCGAACCTTGAAGTCAGCGGGAAGGGTGAGGCGAGCATGGTGTTACTATAGCCTGATTTCTTGCGGTCTGGCAACCGGAAGAGCGGCCGCGAACGGCGCAATCCCGAAATCCGGAGCAAGCGCCAGTCGCTTCGTGGCTCCCGCTATTTCAATCCGGAATCGTTCCGCGCATCGCAATGACACGCACGATAAAGGAATGTGGAGCACCCCGGCATGGCAGAGCATCGTCGCTCGCAAGCGTCGCGGACGGCATGGAAGGTAAAGACATGACAACTGGAGCCAAGCGACTTGTCGCACCGATTGGTTTTTTCCTCCTGTTCGGCCTCCTGCCGGCGCTGGCACTGGCCCAGGAGAAGTTGCCGACCAAGAAGGGCGAACCGGGACTGGAATTGCTGCCGCCGCCTCGGCCGGCCGACCCGGACGGACTCCCTCTGCTGCCGCCGGGAGGCTGGATCGGCCCGGACGGCGCTCACTGGATGTTCGATGGCCTGCGCTGGAAAGTGCTCTGGGAGAATGGCAGGTGGTATCCGGTGATCCCGCCGGGACCGTTGCCCGCCTGGAAGATGGCCGACTTCGGCATGGGCTGGAAGGGCGTGCTGCCGCCCAACGCGTCGATCTGGCATGTGGTGCCGCCCAGCTTCGCGTTGATGCCGCCGCCTTCGGTCATGCCGCCGCTCCCCCCGCCACCGTCCGGCCACCGCACCGCCTATCGCGGCCGGCGCGGCCTTCGCTGGTGAGCCTTCGCTGGTGAGCCTTCGCCGGTGAGCGGAGGCGACGCTGCCAGTGTCGCCACGCTAGTAATCCTTGGCCGCGAAGCGCCAGCACGCCAGCCCCAGCATCAATGCCACGAACGCCAATGAAACGGCCACACTGGATTCCCAGGTGATGCTGGTCTTGTCGAGATTGGCCGCCGACGCGAAGTCGCCGGTGAGGAAGTCGCTCAGCAGGATCTTGCCGGCAAGGTAGTTCAGATCGGACGTGCGCGGCGTGATGGCATGCACGACCTTCACGACGCTGGCAAACGTACCTTCCGAAGTGCGTTCGTGCCGCGCCACCTCATCGGCGATCTCCTTTTGCTGCTGCGTGTCCACGACCTGGTTGATCGTGCCGACAAGAAAGAACAGAAACCAGGCGCCGCAGGTCATGAGGATGCAGACCACGGCGCTGCGCGTCATGACCGCGAACAGCGTCGAGACGGCATACAGGATGGCGAAGAAGAACGTGATGACGAAGATCATGAGCAGAAAGCTGTTGGCCCAGATGCCCGAGCGCAGGCCCAGCGCCGCCCAGATGCCCACCACGGCGAACGCCGTGTTCAGGAAGATGAAAAACAGCCCGCCCAGATACTTGTAACCCAGCAGCGACCAGCGCGAGATCGGCTTGGCCAGCAACAGGTCCACGGTTCCCTTGCGCAGCATGTTCGGAATGAAGAAGGCGGTGATGATGACGCTGACCAGGATCGTCACCCACGAGCCGATGGAGAGCACGATCGAGGCCAGCACGTAAAGCATGATGCCCAGGGGTTGCTTGACGTGCAGCGGTACGGCGCCGAACAGCAGCGCCGGCTCGTGTTGCCAGAGGCGGCGTGTCGCCTCCGTCGGCTGCGTGTGGATCTGGAAGAACACGAGTTGCGGCTCCAGGTTGGACTTGCGGATCCCTTCCGGTGGCGCTTGCAGGACGCGAATCTCGGCGATGTGCAGCAGCTTCCATTGCTCGGCAAAGGTGAACAGGTTCTTCAAGGTTTCCAGCGCCAGTTCCGGTGCGCGCCTGGTCTTTCCCGCTTCTTCCGCACTCGCATGATCCTGGCTGACGATGAGCAGGTATTCACTGTCCGGCGAGTCCATTTCCCCTTTGGCGGCGCGCACATCGCGCAGCCGGAACGGCCCTTCAAACCGCGGCGGCACCGCTGACCGGTTCTTGCTCTCCGGATCATTCTGCAAGGCCCTGGTCACGAACAGGAATTCGCCCGACAGCAGATTCTGCATCGTCTCTTTGGCCGACACGGGACGGAACGTTGTCGAACCGACAAACAAGATGATCAGAAACGACAGCCCTGCCATCACGTAAAGGACCTTGCAGTCGATGGCCTCGCGGAACGAGTCCTTGAGGATGGACCAGAATTTCATGGCTTCTCCCCGATGCCGCGGCTTCGCGCCTCGCGCTGGATGCGGTCGTCGCGCAGCCGCTTGCCCGGCCGGTCCACGCCGGGTTCGGCGGGAGCGACCGTGGCCAGGAACAGGTCTTCCAGCGATTGCCGTTTTTCCACCAGGTGACGGATTCCCAGTCCCTTGCCGCGGAGCAGGTCCACGACCGGGTCAATCTCTTGCCCGTCCGCGATGGCGATTTCCCAGAGATCATCGCGGCGCGTCGCCTGGTAGCCGTGTTTGGCTAGCTCCTCCACCGGAAACATCTGCCCAGCCGCGAGGCCGATCAAGAACGTTCCCTTGTGCTCCGTCAGCGTGGCAATGTCGCCTTCCTGGATCATGACGCCTTTTTGCAGGATGGCGACGCGATCGCAGATCTTCTCGACCTCGCCGAGCAGGTGCGAGTTGAGGAAGATGGTCTTGCCGGCCTCCTTGAGTCGCTCCATGATGTGACGGATCTCGCGACGGCCGATGGGATCGACGCCGTCGGTCGGCTCGTCCAGGAAGATCACCTCCGGGTCGTGGAACAGCGCCTGGGCGATGCCGAGCCGCTGCTTCATGCCCTTCGAGTAGGTGCGAATCTTGTAGTGCATGCGCTCGCGCAGGCCGACGGTCTCGAGAATCTCTGGACTGCGGCGGCGGCGCTCGACGCGCGGCACCCCCAGCAAGCCGCCGTAAAACTCCAGCAGGCTGGCTGCCGAGTGATAGTCGGGAAAGCGATGGTCCTCCGGCAGGTAGCCGACGCGCCGCCGCGCTTCCGCCCGGCCGGCGGTCACGTCCAGCAGGCGGGCCTCCCCCTGCCAGTTGCGCGTGATCCCCAGCAGGATCTTCACCAGAGTCGTCTTGCCCGCGCCGTTCTGGCCGAGCAAACCGTAAATCTCGCCTTTCTCGACGCGCAGGGATACGTCCTTGAGCGCCTGGATGCGGCGATAGTTCTTGGACAGGTCGCGAGTCTCGATGACGGGCATCACAGTATTCTAGCAACCTGCGTGGTGACAAGCTGCCAGCTTGCGGACACGTGGGGTCGGCCACGTGGGATTACTCCACGCGACAGTAGACCGCCTTCAGATAGCGGCCCTCGGGCACGTGGACCAGGAACGGATGGTCGGCGGCGGCGCCGCTCACGCGCATGATCTGCACGGTACGGCCGGCTTGCCAGGCGGCGCGGCGGAGCGATTCCAGAAACTCGCTCTCGCTCACCAGCCCGGTGCACGAGCACGTCAGGAAAACACCTCCGGGCGCGACGGCCTGCAGCGCCAGCTTGTTCATGTCGAAATAACGCTTCAGGGCGTAGTCCAGTTCCTCGCGATCGCGCGTCTGCTTGGAAGGATCGAGGACGACAACGTCGAATCGCTGCCCGCCAGGGAGAATGTCGCGCAGCCAGGTGAACAGGTCGCCCTGCACAAAGCGAATCTTGGCCTGATTGAGGTTGGCGTTCTGCTTTGCCAGCTCGAGGGCCTGCTCATCGAGATCGACGCCGACGACCTCCTCGGCGTTGCCGAGCGCCTTGGCGTGGACGGCGAAGCCGCCGGTGTTGCAGCATAGATCGAGGACGCGCTTGCCGGGGCAGAAGCCGGCCAGCGCCAGGCGATTGTCGCGCTGGTCCAGAAAAAACCCGGTCTTGTGCTTGCTGCCGGGAGCCACGCGGAACTTCAAGCCGTGCTCGGTGATGACGCCAGGCAGCGGCGCTTCCGGCGGCCGGCAGTCGAACGACTCCTGCTTCTGCACGTGCTCCTCGGCGAACCAGTAGAACCGGCTGTCCGGAAACTGGGCACACAGCACCTGCTGGATGATCTCGCGAAAGCGATACATGCCGGACGCGAAGAACTCCAGCACAATGGTCGAGCCGAAGCGATCCACGACCAGACCGCTGAGCTGATCTCCCTCGGAATGGACCAGTCGATAGGAATCCGTGACGTCATCAAGATGGAGAAGGTTGCGGCGCAGCTCGACGGCACGCGTCAGGCGGCGCGCGAAGAAATCGGCGTCGATGGCCTCGTCACGGTTCATCGTGAGGACGCGGAGGGCGATGCGCGAATGGCCGTTGTAAAAGCCGCGCCCTGCCCACTGGCCGTCGCGATCGACAATGTCCACGACCGTTCCCCCTGGTAGCCGCGTCGCCGGCTTGTCCACCATCTTCTGGAAAATCCACGGATGCGAGGAGCGTCGGACAATCTTCAAGCGGACTTCAGGAAGGGGAACAACTGCTAGCAACGGCGGCTCCTCGGCTGCTTATTTATCGGCGCTTAGTTGTAAGCCGGGTTTCCCGACCCGGCCGATCCGGACGACTCCGGAGAGCCGTTCTACTTTGATTCCGGCATCTCTGAAGACGGTCGGAACGCCGGCGGTGGCCTCGACAACTCATTTGCCGGGAATTATAAGTATAAGGACAATCTGTACTGCGGTGTCAGTCGTCTAGTAAGGATAAGTAAACGGGGGGAGTTTTTTGAGGAGCAACTTCATGCAACGCTTTGTGTTACGCGGATCGATGGCGCTGTGCGGGCTGGCCTTGTTTGCCGGCGTGATTCCGGCGCGGGCACTGGTTGTGGCGCCGCCGCCTCCCGGTCCGGACCGGCTGAAGAATGTTGACGCCATTGTTGTAGGTCGCATCATCGCCATCGAGGGCAAGGACATCCAGGCACCAATGGTGGCCAAGGGTGAGAAGGTCGCCTATCGCGTGGCGGTCATCTCCGTCACCGACCCGATCAAGGGAGCCAAGGACCAGAAGATGATTCGCCTGGGCTTCCTGCCGCCGCCGAACGCGGAGCAACCGGGTGGCATTCGCCGTCCGCCGATTCGCCGCTTCTCGCCAAACTTCGAGGTCGGCCAGGACGGCATGTTCTTCCTCACCAAGCACTTCCAGGAGAACTTCTACACGGCCCCGATGTACTACGACTTCGCCGCCAGCCAAAACCCCAACTTCAACCACGAAGTCAAGAGCGTCAAGCTGACGCTGAAGCTCGGCAAGAATCTCGCCGCCGGCCTCAAGTCTAAGGACGCCGAGGAGCGTTTCATCGTCGCCGGCCTGCTCATCCAGCAGTACCGCCAGCCGACCGGTCCAGTGGTCAAGCAAGAGCCGATCGCCGCGGAAGAGAGCAAGCTCATCCTCAAGGCGATTCTTGAAGGCGACTGGAAGAACAACCACGGCCTCGATCCCTGGAACATGTTCCTCCGTCTTGGACTGACCGACAAGGACGGCTGGCGTTTCCCGCAGGGGAATAACCTGCAACAAGATGACTTCCACCGCGCGGCCAAGGCGTGGCTGGAGAAGAACGCGGACACCTACCGCATCCAGAGGTTTGTGAGCGGTCCGGGCCGCAATGTTCGCCCGCCGATTCGCCCCGTCCCCGGCCGCGACGTGAGGATTCAGCCGATCGAGGCACAGCCTATTCGCGTGCAACCGATCCGCGTCCAGCCGATCCGCGTCCAGCCTGCCATTCCGCAGGTTGACCCCGCCGTCCCGCAACGCTGACCATTTACCGCTGGCGGTTTCGCACTCCGGCGCGAGACCGCCAGCGGCCTTTGCATGCAACTTCCCCTCCTCATCACGGGCATCGCCGGCGTCGCGGGCTACAACGCCTTCCACTATTTCCGCGCGCGCTTCCCGGGCAAGGTCATCGGCGTCCGCCCCAAGCAGACGTGGCGCCTGACCGGCACCGGCATCGTCGCGCATGACGCTGAGTACGCCACCGGCATGGCGGCACTCTTTCGCGAGCACCGCTTCGGCGCCGTCCTCAACTGCGTCGGCAACTGTGCCCTGAAATCGTGCGAACTCGACCCGGCCATGGCCCAGAGGGTCAATGTCGAGAGCGCCGCCGTGATCGCCGACTGTGCCACGCGCTGGCGCAGCCGCCTCGTGCATCTCTCCTCCGATCTAGTCTTCTCCGGCGTCAGCGACGGCAACTACCAGGAAGCCGATGCCACGGATCCCGTGACGGTCTATGGCAAGACGATGGTGGAGGCCGAGGATCTGCTGCTGACCCAGGTTCCCGAAGCCGCCATCCTGCGCATCTCGCTGCCCATGGGGCCGAGCTTTAACCGCCACGCCGGCGCCATCGACTGGATCGGCTCGCGCTTTCGCAACGACCGTCCCGCGACTCTGTACTTTGACGAGGTCCGGTCGTGTACCTATTGCGACGATCTCAATCCGGTCTTCGAGTGGTTCCTCGACAGTGACGTGAACGGCATCTTTCACGCGGGTGGACCGCGTGCGAACACCCTTTACGAGATCGCCCAGATCGTCAACCGCGTGGGCGGCTACGATCCCGCCTTGCTTAAGGGTTGCCCGCGCAAGGACGCCGGGCCGATGCCGCCGCGCGCCGGCAACGTCAGCATGAACAGCGACAAGCTCATCGCCGTCCTGGGACGAAATCCATTCCGCCCTTGGCCGCTGGGCAACGATCTGTTACCGACACACCGTCACTGGCACACGCAACGCCCGCGCGATGAGACTGGCTCGTTTCAGCGCATCGTCGCCCGGTTGTATCACTATCCGTCGGACTCGCCCGGCGAGATGCGGGCCTGAAGTCGGTTGGCAGCCGCCATTCTTGGCAGTAGAATCGCAATTATGAGCATCGTCATGGAACGTGGTTCGCGGCCGCACGGAAGCGGCGGCGACGGCGAGCCCGTGTGGGATCTCGCGCTTCTCTTCCCGCAGCAAGGTGCGTGGTCGGAGGACGACTATTTGGCGTTGAATCGCCGCACGAACTGGCCGATCGAGCTTTCCGATGGCCGGCTTGAGGTCCTTGCCATGCCCACGCCTTTTCACCAGCGCATCGTCAAGTACCTCTTCAAGCTGCTGGAAGCCTTCGTCCTGGCCAATGCCGCCGGCGAAGTCTTCGTGGCGCCGTTGCCCGTCCGCCTGTGGCCTGGCAAGCTGCGCGAGCCGGATGTCCTTTACCTGCGCCCCGGCCGCATCCGGGACGCTTTCAGCCCTCCGGACGGCGCGGACCTGGCGATGGAGGTTGTCAGCGAAGGTGAAGAAAGTCGCGATCGCGACCTGCGCATCAAGCGCGCGGAGTATGCCCGGGCCGGATTCGCCGAATACTGGATCGTCGATCCCCGCGACCGCACCATCACCGTCCTGGTCCTGGACGCCGAGACTTACCGTGAACACGGCATCTTCGGCCTGGGCAGCAATGCAACTTCCGTATTGTTCCCGGGATTCCAGGTCGATGTCCGCGAAGCGTTCGCCGCCGGCGAAGCGCCTTGAGATTCTTCACGCCCGCCATCAAGACTTGCCCAGCGAAATACGGGCGTGAAGCCGGTCCACCACCCAGTGAAACGCCGTGAGATGAATGGACTCGACGATGCCCATGTCGTCGAGCAGCACGTGCAAGCCCTGCTGCGCCAGCGTGCGCAGCTTGCCGCCGCTGAAGCCCGTGCAGCCAAAGGTTGTCAGGCCGTTACGGTTGGCCCAGTCCACGGCGCGGAGGATGTTCGGGCTGTTGCCGGAGCCGCTGATGGCAATGAGCAGGTCCCCGGGCCGCGCCAGGTTCTTGAGCTGCTCGACGAAGACGCGGTCGAAGCCCTCGTCATTGCCCCAGGCGAGGATGTATGGCGTGTTGTCCGTCAGACTCAGGACACGCAGGCGCTTCTTCTGATCGTTGTCGAAGTCCTGCCGGACTAGCGTGCCCTTGCCGAGGTCCTCGCAGAAGTGCGAGGCGTTGGAGCCGCTGCCGCCGTTGCCGCACAGGAACACGGTCTGCTCCTGGCGATAGCATCCCCAGATGGCGTCGGCCAGTGCCTGCACCGCGGCGACATCGATCCGCGACAGCTCCTCTGCGACGCGACTCAGAAACGGTCCAACTTCCAGGTGCGTTCCAAGCATGAAAGAAACCTTTCTCGTTCCCAGGGCCTGGGAATTATACTCCGCGCGATGAGGATTGACACGAACGGGAGGGGCAAGGCTCCTGCCGAGCCGATAGTGCCTTGTGTCAGGATCTTCCGCGCGGAGTAGATCGTTCAGGACAGGATGGCGCGCACGACGTTGCCATGCACGTCGGTGAGGCGGAAGTCGCGGCCGGCGTAGCGATAGGTCAGGCGCGTGTGGTCGATGCCCATCAGGTGCAGCATCGTGGCGTGCAGGTCGTGCACATGACAGCGGTCGCGGACGATGTTGATGCCGTAGTCGTCCGTTTCGCCGTAGGTCATGCCGCCGCGCACACCGGCGCCGGCCAGGAACCCGGAGAACGCCCGCGCGTAATGGTTACGGCCACGCGTCCCCGGCGCATCCGTCCACGGCGTGCGGCCAAACTCGGTGCAACAGGCCAGCAGCGTCTCGTCGAACAATCCACGTACCTTCAGATCCTGTATGAGCGCCGCCAGTGCCTGATCGACGCGCCGCGCCTTCGGGCGATGATGCTGCATGTCGCCGTGCGAGTCCCAGTTGTTGCTTGCTCCCGTGTCGATCAGCTCGACGGTGCGGACGCCGCGCTCGATGAGCCGGCGTGCGATCAGGCACTGCCAGGCGAACGACGTGTTGTCGCCGCGCTCGACGCCGTAACGACGCAGCGTGCCGGCCGTCTCCCGTGACAGGTCGAAAACCTCCGGTGCCTCGCGCATCATGCCGTGGGCGGTGTCGAAGCTCTCGGTGCGGGCCCGCAGGTTCAGGTCGCCGGGCCGCGACCGGGCGTGCATCTCGTTGGCGTCGCGCAGCATCATGCGTTCCAGCTCGGCCAGTGTCGCCGACCGCGCCGGCGAAGCCAGGTTCGGTATCGGCTGCGGCCCAGGCGTCAGCCGCACGCCCTGGTGCACCGGCGGCAGAAAATGGCTGTCCCACACCTGGGCGCCCGCATAAGGCAGGTGCTCGCACAGCACCATGAATGCCGGCAGATTCGGATTGCGCGTCCCCAGTCCGTAGCTCAGCCACGACCCCAGGCTCGGCATCGGCACCGTGGACGAACCGGTGTGCATCGCCAGCACTGCCTGGAAATGCTCGACGATGTCGGTGCACAGCGTGCGGATGACGCACAGGTCGTCGGCATGCCGCGACAGGTGCGGGAACAGCTCGCTGATCATGAGGCCTGACTGCCCGCATGGCCGAAAGCGAAACGGCGAGCCCAGCAGCGGCTGCCGGCTCACGCCGCGCAGATCCACCGAAGGCACGGTCCGGCCATCGTCGCGCCGCAAGCGCGGCTTGTAGTCGAACGTGTCGATGTGCGACATGCCCCCCGTCAGGAAGGCAAAGATCAAATGCCTGGCTTTCGGCTCGTGGTGCAAGCGCTGGGGAGCCAGCACTCGGGCATCGTTGGCGTGCGCAGCCAGCGCAAGATAGGGGAACAGCCCGCTGCTGCCGACGGCACAACCTCGCAGGAAGTCACGGCGTTGCACGGCGGACCCTCCGTAAATCAGATGCCCTTCATTGTATCCGGAAGCCTCGCCTCGCGGACACCTGGCGCGAAATCTTGGAGGAGTTGAGGTCCGCGTAATGCGGCACAATCGGCATACTCGATCACACTTCGCGCTTGCAGACGGGAATACAGGCGCAGGAGGCGCAGGTCAAAAAACCAGGACAAGCCTGTGCCCTGAGGGTGCCCGGGAATTCGCGTACGATGCATGAGAGGCCCGCTTTCGCAAGCAACGCGACGGTTCTACTCTGCATCCGTTTGCCGAGCCAGATGCCGGCCTCATAGAACGCGCACAGTGGCAGCCCGCTTTTGGATTGAGAATGGCGGCAACAAGCGCGAGCACGAACAATGCGGCACGCCGATTGTCGCGCCGCATGCTGGGTTCGACTGTCGTGAGCAGCAGCGGTAGCTGAAAGAGGAAACCGTGTCGTCCACCGATAGAACCCCATTCTCTCCCAGATAGAAATGTCCCCTTGGGACATCTCAAGGTAGGGCGGGCGATTGCCGGGAGGGCGAGGCTCCCGCCGAGCCGTGAGGGGGGCTCGGCAGGAGCCTCGCCATCCCGAATACATCCTTCAAACGATTGTTGACGTGCACAAGGGCCGCAAGTGGCTACCAGCGTCTGGGCGGAAAGTACGCGATCATCACCAGGACCAGGATGATGAGGAATCCGAAGCCGAGCAAGATGCCGCCGATACCAAGGATCCAGCTGCCCGCCGGGTTGTCGCGGGTCTGCACGTGCTTGAGCGCTTGAATCAGTGCTCGCTCCACCTCATGTCGCAGCGGCGCGTTGGCCGATTCCCAGTGAAGCGTGACATGCGCCAGTGCCGGAAACGGATCGATGCGCACCAGCGCGGACGGCAAATGGCTGGCAGGCGCCGGCTTTCCAGGCAGCGCCTGCCTGATGCTTCCCTCTTCGGGCAGCAGTTGCGTGCTGTCCTCGCCGCTTGCAGAGCGTAACAGCAGGTGCGCGCCGGAGTGCGTGGCTTCCAGTCCAAGTCGCGACAGGATGGCCGCGAAGTGCTTCTTGAAATCGTCGACATCGACGTTGTAGATGACCGTCTTGCGTCTGCGGAACCACAGGATGAGCGCTGCGCCGCTGACGAGAAGCCCGTAATAGATCAGCCAGATGCCCCACCAGCCCAGCCACAGGTCCTCGAGGTGATCGACCTCGATTGCCGCCTCGCGCACCGTCTTCAGATAGGTGAGGTGCAACATGGCGGGCACGACGACCAGGAAGAACCCGGACGCGGCGAAGAACAGCCCGAGGCAATCCCAGACACCCGATACGACCACCGGGCTCCAGCGGCGATTGAAGCTGCCCAGGACCAGGCAATAGAGGGTGACCGGAACCAAGAAGACCAGGAAGAGCGTGAGAAGCAACAAAGAGTCCTCGGTCTGCATCGTCCACGAAGCCAGGAAAGAGTGGGTATTCTAGCGAGGCCAATCGTCCCCGGTCAATCATCAAGAAGCGAATCCAATTGACCCGCGTCGGGGCCTCGACTATGAGTCCGCTCCGAAGCGCACAGCGGAATTCGCACGAATTCCGACCCGCGGAGTAGACATGGGAATTCTTGCAAATTCCGCCACCTGAGGAGGGGATGATGAAACGGATCACGCTCGCGGTTCTGCTCGCGGCAGCCATGCTCGGTTGCGGCCGGTCCAAGCCGGCGACGCAACAATCGACCGCTCAGGAGCCGGCGCCCGCTTCGCCGACGGCCCCCGTTCATCCCGTCAACCGCGTCGTCAAGGACGACGACGGCCGGCTGTCGCAGACTGTCGCGACGGCCACGGTGCAGGAACCGCCCGAAGGCGAAAGCTGTCCACCCGAGGAAACGGTCACGCACAAGAGCGTGGGCAAGATTTACCAGCTTGTCGCCGGCCACGGCGGCAAGGGAGGGCTCTGGGACAAGATCTTCTTCCTCACGCCGGACAACAAGCCCATCAGTTACAAGGCGATCCTGCACACCGAGTTGGGCGCCGTCACCATTGATCTTCGACCCGACGTCGCCCCCAACCACGTTCGCAGCTTCATCGCCCTCGCCAAGTCCGGCTACTACAACGGCCTGGCCTTCGACCGGGCCATCCGCCAGAAGATCGAAGTAGACACCGGCAAGGAAGGTATGCAGCCCGAGGTGCATACCATCGACTATCTGGAAGCTGGCTGTCCGCTGGGAACCGGCGACCCCGGTTTCGGCAGTGTCGGCTACTGGTTGAAGCCAGAATTCAGCGACAACGTGTCCCATGAGGTTGGTACCGTCGGCGCCTGCCACGGCGAGGAACTGGAAAGCGGCTCCGCAAAGTTCTACATTACCCTGACCAAGGCCCCGTGGATGGACGGCAACTGGACGATCTTTGGCAAGGTCACGCACGGCATGGACGTCGTCCGCAAGATCTTCGACAAGCCAAAAGGCGAGGATTTCCGCCCCACCAGTCCGGTCATCATCCGCGACGTGACCGTCACCAGCAATGTCCGGTAAAGAGTTTTCAGTGTTCAGTTTTCAGTGTTCAGTCTTGCTGAAACTGAACACTGAACTTGAAGACGTTTCGCACCAGGAGTAGACATCATGGCCAACGTACGCGAGCAGGTCGCCGAGGCTCAGAAGAAGCTCGACCTTGCCGGCAAGGTGTACACTGCCGAGCTGGACACGAACAAGGGGCCGATTCGGCTGCAATTCTTGCCGGACGTGGCGCCGGGACACGTCAAGAACTTTCTCGCGCTGGCGCAGATCGGCTTCTACAACGGCGTCAGCTTCCATCGCGTCATCAAGGGATTCATGATCCAGGGGGGGTGCCCGCAAGGCACGGGCACCGGCGGCCCGGGCTTCACGATTCAGGCCGAATTCAACGCCACACCCCACGAGGCCGGTGTCCTTTCCATGGCGCGGACCAGCGATCCGAACTCGGCCGGCTCGCAGTTCTTCATCTGCCTGGAACGGACGCCGCACCTGGATCGGCAATACACCGCGTTCGGCAAGACTGCCGATGCCGCATCGTTGGCCACCGTCAAGGCCATCGGCGAGTGCAAGACCGGATCGCAGGACCGACCGGTTGACAAGGTCGTCATCAACAGTGTAACCATCAAGGAGAGCCCGAAGAAATAACCCGGCCCGCCTCACGGGGCTGGGAGGGGACCCACGCAAAGGGAAGTTGTGAACCTGGTCAGGCCGGAAGGTGCAGCCATAAGCAACGGACTCTTGTGCAGTGGATCAGCCTCTCCCAGTCACCGCGGGGCGGGCCGTTGAATTTTTGATTTTAGATTTTGGATTGCAGAATTGAAATCACTCGCTGCAATCTAGAATCTGCAATCCAAAATCTAAAAACTGCAATGATCGCTCCCCCTCACTGTCATGGCCAAGCGCAAGACTGCCGCGAAGACTGTTAGCACGCCGCCGCCGGAACCTCGCGCGGAAGAGTACACGGTGCTTGCGCGTCGCTATCGTCCGCAGCAGTTCGAGGACCTTGTCGGCCAGGAACCGGTCGCCCAGGCGCTCGCCAATGCCCTCAAGTCGGGCCGCGTTGCCCACGCCTATCTCTTCACCGGCGCGCGCGGCGTCGGCAAGACGAGCACGGCGCGCATTCTCGCCAAGGCGCTCAACTGCGTCAAAGGGCCGACCATCACGCCTTGCGACGAGTGCGAGCTGTGCCGTGGCATCGCCGCCGGCGAGGACGTGGACGTGCTCGAGATCGACGGCGCCAGCAACCGCGGCATCGATGAGGTTCGCGAGATCCGGCAGAATGTCCAGTATCGTCCCAGCCGGGCTCGCTACAAGATCTACATCATCGACGAAGTCCACATGTTGACGACGCCGGCCTTCAACGCCCTGCTCAAGACCCTTGAAGAGCCGCCAGGACACGTCAAGTTCATCTTCGCCACCACCGAGGTGCAGAAGATTCCGATCACGATCCTGTCACGCTGCCAGCGCTTTGATTTCGCCGGTATCGGAGCCGCCCGCATCGTCGAATGCTTGCAGGACATCCTGGCAGGCGAAGGCAAGGAAGCGGACGACGAGGCGCTGGCAATGGTGGCGCGCCGCGCCGGCGGCTCCATGCGCGACGCCCAGTCGCTGCTCGATCAGTTGCTGTCCTTCGGCGGCGACCGCCTCACGCAGGAGCAGGTGCATTCCCTTCTGGGAACCGCCAGCGTCGAGCGCGTCGGCGAGCTGGCTGCCGCCGTGCTCGACCGCGATGCTCGCCGCGCCCTGGCCCTGCTGCAGAACATCGCCGACTCAGGTTTGCAGCTTGCGGAACTTCTCGACCAGCTGATCGAGTACTGGCGCGATTTGCTCGTTGTGCAGTGTGCCGGCATGGACAATCAAACGCTGTCGGTCGGTCCCGGCCAGCGCGAGGCGCTGCAAGCGCAGGCGCAAGCGATCGACGCGGACGCCATTCTCGCAGGGCTCGACATTCTCGTTTCCGCCAAGAACCGCATGCGGAACTCCAGCCACGGCAAGATCGTGCTGGAGATCACCCTGGTGCGACTGAGCCGGCTCGACAACCTTGTCTCGTTGACGCAGATCGGCCAATGGCTGGCGGGCGACGGGACCGTTCCTGCCCGCCCTCAGCGAGCTTCCGTCCCGTCCATCGCCGCTACCCTGTCACCCCCGAAAATGGTCGAGCCGCCGGAAAAAAAAAAGCTCGCCGCTGAAGTGAACAGCCTGGCACACGAGGCCGATCGGGAGTTGCTGGCCCCCGCCGAGCCGCGACCTCCCGGCAGAACCGATGTTGGCGCGGACCGGCCTGCGGAGTCCGCTTCAACCCATGCGCTGACTGCCGAGAACGTGCCAATCATCTGGTCGCAGCTGCTAACCCAGATTGGACCCATGCTGGCGAGTATTCTCGGAAAATCGGAGAATGTAGCAATTTCCGCGCCAAACACTCTGGTAGTCCGGTTCCCGCCCGGTTATAATTTGGACGAAAACCATTACCTGGACCCGACTCGGGTGAGTCGTTTGGAGGAGTTGCTCGGTAAACTTACCGGGCGGCCCTGCAAGGTTCGGATTGAAGCGAGCAGCCCGAACGCAAGTCAGGCTGCTGTTTCGCGAGAGGCCGCCGCGGTTTCGGAAACTGCGACCTCCTCGCCCACTTCTTTCCGCCGCTCGCGCCAGGAGGCCATGCAGGTGCCTCTCGTCACCCGGGCCATGGAGGTGCTGGGGGCGCAGATTGTCCAGATCGATGAGGGCTTCGGCGTCGCGCAACAGACCAGTGCCTCGGTGGCGGGTAATACAGACGCCATTGCGGCGCTGGATCAGCCGGAGGACGATTGATGTTCAAGGAAATCGGGCAGATGGCCAGCTTGCTCAAGAATCTCCCCAAGATTCGGGAGGAAATGGACAAGCTGCAGGTCAAACTTGGCCAGATCACCGCCGAGGCTGACGCCGGCGGCGGCATGGTCAAGGTCCGGGTCAACGGGCACATGGAAGTGCAACGCTGCACGCTAAGCGACGAAGTCATGAAACTCGACGACCGGGAGATGCTTGAGGATCTGATCGCCGCCGCGACCAACCAGGCCCTGCAAAAAGTCCGCCAGGCGGTCGCCGACGAAACCCGGCAGATGGCTACCGGCCTGGGCTTGCCCAGCGGCATGAACTTGCCGGGACTCGGGGGCAGCTGATGAATCGCCTGCAGAGCCGATGCCGAGGACGGCATTGCCGCCCTTCGGTGACGCAGATGCGAAAGCAACGGAACGGATTGCATAAACGGAGCAGTCATGCGACTTGATACGACGATGTCTCAGCGGACGGAGCAGAAGATGATTCTGGCTCCACGCATGATCCAGTCGATGGAGATACTCCAGCTGCCGATCATGGCCCTGCAAGAGCGCATCGAGCACGAGTTGGAGGAAAACCCGGTCCTGGAACTGAAAGAGAACGGCGACGAGGAAAGCGCCGGCGCCGACGACCTCACGGAATTCAGCGAACCTGCCGAGGCACCGGTCGATGACGCGGCCGATCCGCAAAAAGAACTGGTCATCGACGACAAGGGGGATAACGAGCAAGACTTCGATCGCCTGCTGGAGATCAATGAGGACTGGGCCGATCACTTCAACGAAGAACATCGCCCCTCGGTCAATCGGGTGAGCGAGGAAGGCGACCGCAAGCACGACGCCATGGCCAACATGGCTTCCCGGCCGCAATCCCTGCAAGATTACCTCAGCGATCAGCTGGCCTTCATCGATGGGCCGCCCGAGCAGATGCAGCTCATTCGCTTCCTGCTCACACACGTGGACGAGAACGGCTATCTTACCCGGCCCGGCCAGCGCACCGACATGCATACGCCGCGCGCCGAGTTGCTGGAAAGCATCGCGCAATCGTTCGACCAGCCGGTTACGCTCGAGCAGATGGAGGAGGCGCTCGCCGTCATCCAGAAGCTTGACCCCCCCGGCGTCGGCGCTTGCAATCTCGAAGAATGCCTGCTGCTGCAACTCACGCCGGAGACGCCGCACCGCGAGGTGCTTCGCGTCCTCATCCAGAGCCACCTTGAGGACATCCGCCACAATCGGCTGCCGGTGATCCAGAAAAAGACGGGCCTGGAATTGGCCGTCATCCAGGAAGGCATCGAGGCTCTCAAGCATCTCAATCCTCATCCGGGCGCTCAGTTCACCGCCGAGAGTGTGCAGTACGTCGTACCCGACATCGCCGTCGAGCGAACCGAGGCGGGAGACTACGAGATCCGGCTACTCGATGACTGGACGCCGAACATCTACATCAGCCGCCGCTACATCGACATGTATCGCGACAAGGGCGCTGACCCGAAAGCCAAGGAGTTTCTCAAGCGCAAGATTCAGTCGGCTCACTGGTTGATCGAGGCCATTGAGCAGCGCCGCAACACACTCTCGCGTGTCACCAAGGCGATCATCGATCACCAGCGGTCGTTTCTCGACAAGGGGCCGGAGTTTATCGAGCCCTTGAAGATGCAGCAGATCGCCGACCTGGTCAAGGTTCACGTGACAACGGTTAGCCGCGCCGTGGACGACAAGTGGGTGCAGACGCCGCGCGGCCTGTTCCCGCTCAAGCGCTTCTTCGGCGGCGGCACGCAGACCGCCAGCGGCGAGGAAGTCGCCTGGGAAACCATCAAGCAAAAGCTCCTCGACATCATCGCCAACGAGGACAAGAACAATCCGCTCTCCGACGAGGACCTGGTCAACAAGCTGGCCGAGACCGGCTACCCCGTCGCCCGCCGCACCGTCACCAAGTACCGCAAGATGCTGAAAATCCCCTCCTCGCGGCAGCGCAAGGTGTGGAGCGAATAACCCTCAATTCTCCGTCATCCGCACGAAGCTCGGCCACCCGTTGCTCCCAGCGCACCAACTGGTTATGCTTTTAGGTATGAACGCCGCACGGCCGCCAACGCACGCGTGCTCATGATGGATTGCCGGTCGATTCGGCTCATGTCAAAATCACTACATTGCGGAACGAAGTTCCGGCGGTTCCTTTTTTCCGGAGGCGTAGTCATGATGCGAGTGTCGTCGGCGGTGGTCGTTTTGTTGGGGATCGTGGTCGTGGCCGCGGCGCGCGGCCAGGCTGACAATGAGGCCCAGGTCATTCTCGACAAGGCCCTGAAAGCGCATTTCCCCAAAGGCAAGACCGACAAGAAGCATGCCTACATTGGCAAGAACAAGGGCACCATTCACGCCGGCGGCCTGAAGCTCGACTTCACTCAGCAGGTCTGGGTGCAGCCCTCCGGCAAGTTCAAGGAAGTCTTGGACATGACCGTCATGGACAAGGCCGTCAAGGTCAGCACCGTTTTTGACGGCAAGAAAGGCTGGATCAAGGTCAACGACATGGACATCACGGTCTCCGACGAGATCCTCGATGAGTTCAAGCAGATCGGCTACTGGATGGGCCTGGCTCAGCTCACCGGCTTCAAGAACAAGGGAATCAAGCTTTCGCTGCTGGGCGAGGTGCAGGTCAACGGCAGGGCGAACCTCGGCGTCAAGGTTTCCAAGGAAGGCAAGAAGGACATCGATTTCTATTTCGACAAGAAGACCGGCCTGATGTCCAAGACCGAACGCCGCACCAGGGACCTCATGACCGGCCAGGAAGTCACCGAGGAACGGCTGATCACGGAATATCAGGACACCAACGACCGCAAGGTAGCCAGGCGCGTCACCGTCAACCGCGACGGCAAGAAGCTGCTCGATGTCGAGGTGCTGGAAGTCGAACTGCTCGATAATATCGACGACGGCGAGTTTGCTGCACCGTAGATACACCTCCAATTCGTTGGTCCAAGGCCATTTCACCGCTTGCGGTTTCGCGCGTGCGAAACCGCAAGCGGTCCAGACGTCGCTGATCGAGAGACGAAGTCCGATGCCGGCACAACGGCTGCCAGCGTCCGCAAGGCGCCCATGGCACCGCTTCATTGGGCGTTGTCGGAGTGCTGGCCATGTTCCGGTCCTTGCGTGCGTTGTGAAGCTCGAGCAGTCCGTTCCTCGGCCGACGCGCCAAGCCACTCGGGCAGGTCATCGCCCCGTCGAGCCTCTTCGGCGAGGAGGCACAACCACAGTTCCAGGCCGGAGTCTCGCGACCAGAAGCCAGCTCCGCGATGCTCGGTAAATGATGAGCCCACGATCTCCTCAAGAACAAAGCCCTTCGCTTGAATGAGCCCAAGCCGTCGGGTATTGGTTCACGGCGCGGGCAATAGAGATATTGCCCTTTGTTGATTGTGGTGGGCTTGGACTGCCTCGACAAGCCAGTCGAAGACGTTGCAGGATTGGCGGCGGCAGGTTTCGATGACAGTCAGCAGTCGCTCGACGAACTGACTGCCGGACGCTGATTGCGTGCCGAACGAGAGCTTCCGCCAGATGACCGCGTGCCGCAGCGCTTGCTCGGCGGCATTGTTGG
>Ga0194131_10000597_pt1 | contig 61274 bp, 72 predicted proteins | sample TA2KigO120mmetaG_FD_148631 | JGI IMG/M metagenome (GOLD analysis project Ga0194131, IMG submission 148631) | Freshwater microbial communities from Lake Tanganyika, Tanzania - TA2015053 Kigoma Offshore 120m | ecosystem: Environmental > Aquatic > Freshwater > Lake | place: Tanzania: Lake... | reverse complement strand
GCTGCGCCCAGTCTAGGACGCCTGCCGGTCGAGCCTGAACAGCGCGTAGGACCATTCCCCAAGGTCGAACGCCTGGCCCATGTCACGGGCCGCCACGGCCGACAGAACCTGCGTGCGATTGCGCAGGCGCAGGCGGTTCATGATTGCATTGAACTGCCGCATGCGCGCGGCCGCTTTCGCGAGCCTCTTGACCGACGGCGCGACGAATACCGAAACATCCTGCCAATGCGAAAGCTCCAGCTCGTTGGCTTCGGCCGCGGCAAGATGTTCGGAGCGGCTCGCAAGTCCATAAAGGTGCCAATTGCGCTGCCAGCGCCGCACGCGGCTGCTTGCCTGCTGTGCTGTGCTCGAATTCACGATGTAGTCCGCAACCACGATCCGGCCGCCGGGCCGCAGGAGCCTGCGAAACTCGGCGCAAATCGCTGCGGGTCCGAGCGTGTGGCTTGCGCTCTCCAGGGCCACGATGACGTCGAAGCTGGCGTCTGGGAAACCGGTGGCCGCCATGTCGGCGTTCTGGAACGTCACACTCGTCTCGACGCCGGCCCGCCGCGCGCGCCGGCGGCTGCTGCGGATCATGGTTTCGCTCAGGCAGATTCCGGTGACCTCGACACCGCAGTTCTGCGCGAGCCAGATCGACGTGCCCCCGCGGCCGCAGCCCGCGTCGAGCACGGCCTCTCCGGGCTTCGGCTGGGCGAGTTCGCAGACCAGTTCCGTCATGCGCAGGCTTGCGCGCCGATGCGACATCGACGGCTCGGCAAAATAACCAAAATGGTAATGTGGATAGCCGCGAAACATCCAGGCGGCGTAATAATCAAGCTTCGTCGTCTCGTAGAATCGATTGATCGCGACGTTGATGTCGGCTTTTGCGTTCATTCGTCATGACTCGGCAGGCGGAGCGCACCGTGCCTTTGTCGCGCCGACATGTCCACTGGGTTCAATGCCGTCCGCCTTCGAGGTAGGCGGCGCGCACCTCGGGCCGGACCAGCAGTTCGCGGCCGGTGCCGGACAGCGTGATCTGGCCGTTGACGATGACGTAACCGCGATGCGCGAGCTTCAGCGCGTGAAAGGCGTTCTGCTCGACCAGAAACACGGTGAGGCGCTCGCGCTCGTTCAGTTCGCGGATGGCGCGGAAAATCTGCTTGACCAGCATGGGAGCGAGGCCCAGCGACGGTTCGTCGAGCAGCAGCAGGCGCGGCCGGCTCATCAGTGCGCGCGCGATCGACAGCATCTGCTGTTCGCCGCCGGAGAGCGTGCCGCCACGCTGGCCGATGCGCTTCTCCAGGAGCGGGAACAGCGTGCAGACGCGCTTGAGGTCGGCGGCGAAGTTTGCCGGATCCGCGACCGTCGCTCCGACCTGGAGGTTCTCCAGTACCGTCATGCGCGGGAAGATGCGCCGTCCCTCGGGCGACTGAGCGATGCGGAGCTTGGCGATCTCGTGGGGCGGCATGTTGGTGATGTCGATGCCGTCGAACACGATCGAGCCTTCGCGCGCGCGCGGGTTGCCGAACGTCGTCATCATCAGCGTCGATTTGCCTGCGCCGTTGGCGCCGATCAGCGTGACGATCTCGCCCTCGTGGACATCAAGGTCGACGCCCTTGAGCGCCATGATGTTGCCGTAGAAGGTCTTGACGCCGCGAATGGCGAGCAGCGGGGCGGTCATCGTCCGACCTCCGCCTCGGCTTGCTCGACCTCTTCGTCCTCGACTCCGAGATAGGCTGCGATCACCTTCGGGTCGTCGCGGATCGCGGCGGGTGAGCCGTCGGCGATCTTCACACCGTAGTCGAGCACGACGATGTGGTCGGAAATCTCCATGACGACGGACATGTCGTGCTCGATCAGAAGGATCGAGACGCCGTGGTCGCGCCGGATGAAACGCAAGAGGTCGTTCAATTCGGCGCTTTCCCGCGCATTGAGCCCGGCCGCAGGCTCGTCGAGGCACAGCAGAACCGGGTCGGTGCACATGGCGCGCGCGATTTCGAGCCGGCGCTGCTCGCCGTAGGCGAGGCCGCCCGCCAGATCGTCACCGCGTCCGAGCAGACCGGTTCGGTCGAGCCAATAGCGGGCCTTGTCGACCGCGGCGCGCTCGGCCGTGCCGTAGGACTTCAACCCAAGCAGGCCGACAAAGCTGAAGCCGGACGCAGCCATCAGTACGTTGTGTTGCGCCACCACCAGGTTCTCCAGCGCCGTCATGCCGGGGAACAGACGGATGTTCTGGAACGTGCGCGCGACCTTGGCCCACTGGGCGATCCGGAAATCGATCAGGCGCTCCAGCAGAAAAGTCTGCCCGTCGCGATGGCTGAGCCGGATCATGCCGGCGCTCGGCTTGTAGAAACCGGTGATGCAGTTGAACACGGTGGTCTTGCCGGCGCCGTTCGGGCCGATCAGTGCGGTGATGTGACCGCGTTGCGCGTTGAAGCTCAGGTCGTCCACCGCGACGAGGCCGCCGAACCGCATGCTCAGGCGTTCGACGGCGAGGATCGCGTCTGGAGCGGCGCTCATTCGCGGTCCCGCCCTAGCTTTTGCGCTGCGCCGCGGGCGCGGCTGCGCCCTTGCGGCCGTTGAGATAGAGCACCGGCGTGCGCGAGGCGACGAGGCCGCGCGGCCGCCAGATCATGATTGTCACCATCGCCGCGCCGAACAGCAGCATGCGGTATTGCTCGAATTCGCGGAACAGCTCGAAGCCGCCGAGCATGACCAGCGCCGCAGTCGCAACGCCGATCTGCGAGCCCATGCCGCCGAGCACGACGATTGCGAGGATCAGCGCGGACTCCCCGAACACGAACGACTCCGGACTGATGAAGCCCTGCCGCGTTGCAAAGAACGATCCGGCGAAGCCGCCGAACATCGCGCCGACCGCGAACGCAGTCAGCTTGGTGTTGGTGGTGTTGATGCCGAGCGAGCGGCAGGCGATCTCGTCTTCGCGCATCGCCTCCCAGGCGCGGCCGACCGGCAGGGCGCGCATGCGGATCGTCACCCAGTTGGTGAGCAGCGCCAGCGCCAGGATGAGGTAGAACAGGAACACCACGCGGTGCGTGGCCGTAAACTCCAGTCCGAAGGTTGCGGCAAAGCCGCCCGGCTCGTCGTTGAACGGCAGACCGAAGAATGACGGGCGGGGAATGCTCGAGATGCCGTTCGGCCCGCCGGTGAAGCTCTGCCAGTTCAGCAGCACCAGACGGATGATCTCGCCGAAGGCGAGCGTGACGATGGCGAGATAGTCGCCGCGCAGCCGCAGAACCGGAAAGCCGAGCAGAACGCCCCAGAACGCGGCGAGAATGCCGGCAAGCGGCAGGCAGATCCAGAACGACCATTCGAAATGCGTGGCGAGGAGTGCGTAGGAGTAGGCGCCGACCGCATAGAATGCGACGTAGCCGAGATCGAGCAAGCCCGCGAGGCCGACAACGATGTTCAGCCCCCAGCCGAGCATCACATAGGTCAGAACCAGGATGCCGAGATCGAGCACATACCGGTTGTGAAAGAACAGCACCGGCACAACGAGCGCGAAGCCGAGCAGCGCAGGTCCGACGTAAGGACCGATGCGGTCGCCGGCCTGCGAAAGCCAGGGCGTCAACGTTCCGCCGACTCCGATCGGCGCGCGGCCGAAGATCAGCGCGCGCGCCAGCGCGCCCGCGAACACCACCGCGACCACGATCGCAAGCAGGCGGAAGCGGGGGAAGACCTCCAGCGCGCCGCTCGGCCCCTGGTCGGTGTTGAGGCCGATCAGGAAGAAGAACAGACCAAGCGCAATCAGCGCCGCCACTGTCGCGTCCTTGAGCGCGGCGACGATGGGGAGCGGTTGCGACGTGGATGCGGTTGCGTTCGGCACCGTCGTCGGGTCCCGTCACACCTTTTCGACTTCCGGCCGGCCGAGAATGCCGGACGGCAGGAAGATCAGCACGATGATGAGCACCGAAAACGCGGCGACGTCCTTGTACTCGATCGAAAAATACGCCGACCAGAACGTCTCGATCAGGCCGATCAGCAGTCCGCCGAGAACGGCGCCTGGAAGCGATCCGATACCGCCCAGCACCGCGGCGGTGAACGCCTTCACGCCGGCCACAAAGCCGATGTGGAAGTCGACCACGCCGTAGTAGAGCAGGTACATGATGCCCGCGACCGCGGCGAGCGAGGCGCCGATGACGAACGTAAGCGAAATCGTGCGGTCGATGTTGATGCCGACCAGCGACGCCATCTTCAGGTCCTGCTCGCACGCGCGCATGTCGCGGCCGAGACGGGTCCTGGCCACAAGCCAGGAAAAGATCGCCAGCAGGAGAAGGGTGGTCGTGACGACGATGATCTGGACGTTGGAGAGCTGGACGGCGAAGTCCTCGCTAGCGATCAGCGTGTGCCCGCCCTCGACCAGCGGCGGCAGCGGCTTGACGCGGGCACCCTGCACGATTTGCACGTAGTTCTGCAGCACGATCGACATGCCGATCGCCGAAATCAGCGGCGCGAGCCGGAACGAATGCCGCAGCGGCCGGTAGGCGAAGCGCTCGACCGTCCAGCCATAAAGTGCGGTCAGGCCCATCGCGATCAGCAGGACCAGAAACAGCGCCAGCGGAATGGCGCTGACGCCGATCGCCACCAGCGCGAGAAAGGCGATCAAGGCAATGAACCCGCCGACCATGAAGACGTCGCCGTGGGCGAAATTGATCATGCCGATGATGCCGTAGACCATCGTGTAGCCGATGGCGATCAGGCCGTAGATCGAGCCGAGCGTAAGCCCGTTGATAAGTTGCTGCAGGAAGTATTCCATGCGTCCGCCATCCCCCGGACTTGCGCAAAGAACATGCGCTGCAAACCGCCGATTCTTCCGCGACGGCGGTGCTGGTTTTGCTTAGCAGGGGCGGCACATGCGGGCAACGGCGGCCGCCCTGTTGGCGGTTGTTTTGCCCAGCAACCGCGCTACATGTTCCATCGATGGACCCGGCGCTGGAAGTTGCGCTTCGCCTAATCGCTGCCGCTGCCATGTTTGCGGTCATGGCGGCGTGGGAGGTGTTTGCGCCCAAGCGAACGCTGACGGTCGGCCGCCTGCGGCGCTGGCCGAACAACCTCGGCATTGTCGCGGTCGACGCCTTGCTGGTGCGGCTCCTGATTCCGACGGCGGTGGTGGGCGTCGCGCTCTACGCATCGGGCCAGAGCATCGGTTTGCTGCATTGGCTCGACCTGCGGCTTTCGGTGGCCGCAGTGCTCGGATTTCTCGTTCTGGATTTTGCGATCTACCTGCAGCACGTGGTGTTCCACCATGTGCCCTGGCTGTGGCGGTTGCATCGCATGCACCATGCCGATCTCGACATCGACGTCACGACCGGCTTGCGCTTCCATCCGATCGAGATTCTGATTTCGGTCGGCATCAAGATCGCGGTGGTGCTTGCGTTCGGCATTCCGCCGGTGGCGGTGATCCTGTTCGAGGTCGTCCTCAATCTGACATCGCAGTTCAACCATTCGAACGTGTCGATGCCGTCATGGCTCGACCGCGCCGTGCGCCTCGTGGTGGTGACGCCGGACATGCACCGCGTGCACCATTCGGTGCACCGCGAGGAGCACAACAGCAATTTCGGGTTCAACCTGCCCTGGTGGGATTGGTTGTTCCGGACCTATCGGCCACAGCCGCGCGAGGGCCACACCGGCATGACCATCGGGCTGGCGATGTTTCGCGATCCCGGGGAATTGCGCCTCGATCGCATGCTGACCCAGCCGTTCCGGGACGATGCAGCGGGCGTCAGAAGCGAACCGTCAGGTCGGTGAGCCAGGCGGGTGAAGCCACGACCAGCGCCACCTCCAGCCGTTTGTCCCAGCCAGTGAGGATGAGGACGCCCACCGCCGCAAGAAGCGCGCCCATCGCGGCCTTCCCGCCCTTGCCGGCGGCAAGCAGCCGGCCGCGCCAGCGCATCAGCGCGTCGCGGGAGAGAAGGCCAAGCAGAAGCAGCGGAAGTGCCGCGCCCAACCCAAAGGCGAACATCGTCGCCGAAACCGCAGCCAGGTTTTCGCCGCGCGCGGCGAGCAGCGAGGCGGCGCCCAGCGTCGGGCCCACACACGGGCTCCACACAGCCCCCATCAGGACGCCGAGCGCGAACTGCCCGCCAAGCCCGCCGGTCGGAAGAGCGCCCGCACGATTCTGCATCCAGTTCGAGGCCGGGCCTGCGGCAACCGCGAGCCGGGTCTGAAACTGCGGCACCAGCAGCACCGTGCCGATTGCGATCAGCAGCACGGCCGCGACCGAACGGAACACGTCCTGGTCAAGGCCGACGGCGAAACCGAACAGGGCCACGAACATCCCGATCGCGACGAACGACAGCGCCAGCCCCGCGGCGAGTGCTGCGGGGCCGAAGCGATGTTCGCCGGCCGCCGCGCCAAGCACGATCGGCAGCAACGGCAGTACGCACGGGGATAACGTCGAGAGGACGCCCGCGAGCAACGCGATCCCGAGCGTAGCCATGCCGTTCTCCGTGTGCGGTCAGGCCGGGCGGCTCGAACCGACTGGCTCAGATCGATTTGGCAAGCAACGCCTCGATCGACGCCGCATTGGTATCGCCGACCGAACGGCCGGACTCCTGCTTGCCCTTGAAGGAGATCAGTGTGCTCTGCTTGTGCACGTTGAACCGGCGCAGCAGGTCCTTCTGTGAATCGAAGTCGATGACGAACCGGACGACATCTTTGTATTTCGGTTGGCTGGAGAGCCGGGAGAGGATCGGCGCCTGGGCCCTGCAGACCGGACACCAGGGCGCATGCACTTCGATTAAAATGGACTTTCCGGCCGCCTGCGCGGCATCGAATTCCTTGGCGCTAAAGCTCCTGGCGCCCATCGCGAGCGCTGCCGGCCCGAATGCAAGCATGGTGGAGAATGCAATCGATCCCAAAACGTAACGCCGGTTAATCATGAACGTCTCCCTGTTGGACGGTGCAGTCCAATAACAGGGCCTGCGCGGCGCAGGATTCACGTCGCTGCGACTGCAGTTCACATCCGCGTGCTTTAGCCGGGGCGCGCTCGATCTGCGCAGGAGTTCGCAATGGTAAAGGCCACCCTATCCCTCGGGCGGCGCAATCAGCGGCGGGTGTTCTCGATCGGCCGCACGGTGCGCCAAGGATCGTTCTGAACCTTGGCGCCTCCATCGGTCTTCAGCCGCCGCATGGTGTCGTTGTATTCCTTCTCGTCCTGCTTTTGACGCTGCTGCTGCTGCTCGTGGAGCTTGTCGAGCTGCTCGTTCCGCCCGTAGCCGGCTTGCGACAGCGCCGGCACGGCGGTCACATTTAACATCAATGCCGCGGCAACCAACATCCTCATGGCGGGTATCCGTTTTGGAGCCTCGATCAATCGGGCGATGTGTGAGACTAGCACAAATGCCCTGCCGGGTCGGCAAGATTTGGACGATCCGCCGCAAGCGGCCGCGGGTGGGGAGTGCGGGAGGCACCATGGGTCTGCAGAAACCGGAAGATTTCGTCGGAGCGGCGCGACCGTTCACAGGGCGGGAGTACCTGGAAAGCCTGCGCGACGGCCGCGAGGTCTACATCTACGGCGAGCGGGTCAAGGACGTCACCACCCATCCGGCGTTCCGCAATGCCGCCCGCAGCGTGGCACGGCTGTACGACGCGCTGCACGATCCCAAGCACAAGGACGTCCTGACTTGCCCGACCGACACCGGCTCCGGCGGATTCACGCACAAGTTCTTCCGCGTCGCCCGCTCGCGCGAGGAGGTCGTCGGCCAGCGCGACGCGATCGCACAATGGGCGCGGATGTCCTACGGCTGGATGGGGCGCTCGCCCGACTACAAGGCGTCGCTGATGAGCGCGCTCGGCGCCAACGCGCCCTTCTACGAGCGCTTCGCCGACAACGCCCGGAACTGGTATGCGCGCAGCCAGAACCACGTCCTGTTCATGAACCACGCCATCGTCAATCCGCCGATCGACCGCATGAAGGCGGCCGATCAGGTCAAGGACGTGTTCATCACCATCCAGAAGGAGACCGACGCGGGTGTCGTCGTCTCCGGCGCCAAGGTGGTGGCGACGTCCGCCGCCATCACGCACTACAACTTCATGGGACAGAACGCGGCCATCCCGATCAACGACACCGATCTTGCGCTGATGTTCATCACGCCGATGAACGCGCCCGGCGTGAAAATCATCTGCCGCGCATCCTACGAGATGACCGCGGGTGTCATGGGTACGCCGTTCGACTATCCGCTGTCGTCGCGCTTCGACGAGAACGACGCGATTTTCGTCTTCGACAATGTGCTGATTCCCTGGGAAAACGTGCTGCTCCACCGGGACATCGAGAAGATCAAAGTCTTCTATCCGCGCTCGGGCTTTCTCGCGAACTACCAGTTCCAGGGCTGCACGCGGCTCGCGGTCAAGCTCGACTTCCTGACCGGACTGATCGCCAAGGCGCTGCGCGCCGCCGGGTCCGACGAATTTCGCGGCAACATGGCGATGCTCGGAGAGGTGATCGCCTGGCGCAACATGTTCTGGGCGCTGTCGGATGCCATGGCGATGAATCCGGTGCCGTGGGTCGAGGACGCGGTGCTGCCGAACCCGCAGTCGGGTTCGAGCTACCGCGTGTTCGCGGGCGAGGCCTATTCGCGCATTCGGGAGATTGTGGAGAAGATCGTCGCCTCGTCGCTCATCTATCTGCCGTCGTCGGTAAAGGACTTCGCCAATCCGGAGATCGAGCCGTATCTGCGCCGCTTCGTGCGCGGCTCGCATGGCATCGAATTCAAGGAGCGCATCAAGATCATGAAGCTCCTTTGGGACGCGATCGGCACGGAGTTCGGCGGGCGGCACGAGCTCTACGAGTTCAATTACGCCGGCAACCACGAGGACATCCGCCTCCATGCGTTGTGGAACGCGCGCGGCTCCGGGGCCTACGACCGTATGGTGGCGCTGGCCGAACAGTGCATGGCCGACTACGACGAGGCGGGCTGGACCGGCGACACCTGGCTCAACCCCGGCGATATTGCATACCGCCCCGGCGGGACCGGCTGATGCGCGTGGGCGTGGGTTTCCTCCCACCGGCAGAATCTCGTAGATTGGCCCTATGAGTTGGATCGATCAGCATCCCGATATGGCTGGCGCGTTTGACGCGGTGGCCACTGCCAGAACCGTCGAAGCGCAGCCGTTCCGGGAGGCCATGAGCCGCCTGGGGGCGGCCGTCCATGTCATCACCACGGACGGGCCGAGCGGCAAGACCGGATTCACCGCGACGGCTGTGTGCTCGGTGTCGGACGCACCCCCGACGCTGCTGGTCTGCCTGAACCGCGGCGCGTCGAGCGGTCCGGTCCTGCGCGGCAATTGCGTGTTCTGCGTCAACACCCTGCGCGCGGGCGACGAGATCGTCGCCGACACGTTCGCCGGGCGCACCCAGGTGGCGCGCGAGGCGCGTTTCGACACCGGCCAATGGTCGAAGCTCTCGACCGGATCGCCGGCGCTGATGAGCGCCGTGGTCGCGCTCGACTGCCGCGTCACCGAGGTGAAGGCCGTGGCCTCGCACGACATCTATTTCGGCGTGGTCGAGGCCATCCATTTCGGACCGCCCGGCGCCGCGCTGGTCTATCACGACCGCGCCTACAAGCAGGTCTGACGCCTCCATCCGTGGTTTTTCCACGCTGTCCACCCGCCGGTGCGGCGACGGGCCTGTTTTCACAGGTGGCAGGTGGCCTATGCTGCAACCATGGCCACCGTGACGGCACTTCCGCTGTTTCATCTGTACGGCGATCCGCCGGACGATCAGGCGTTCGACTTCATCCATGTCGAGAACATCGCCTCGCGCTCGTCGATCAACGAGTGGCTGATCCGCGCCCACCGCCACCGCAACCTGTTCCAGATTCTGCTGATCGAGCGCGGCGGCGGCGAGATGACCCACGAGGCGACGACCATTCCGTTCGCCGCGCCCGCCGCGATCCTCGTGCCGCCGACGGTAGCGCACGGCTATCGCTTCCGTCCCGATGAGACCGACGGCTGGGTCGTGAGCTTCACCGAGGACGTGGCGGCGGGACTCGGCGAGCGCTCCGGCGAGCCGCTCAAGCGGCTGAAGGCGCTCGCCGCCGAGCCTGTGATCCCGCTTGGCGATACCACAGAAATCAAGCGGCTGTCGCGGTTGTTCGCTGACCTGCACGAGGAGAGCTTCCTCGCCCGCGAGGGCTATCGGCTCGCGATGCGCGGCCTGATGGTGCTGATCGCGATCGAGGTGGCGCGGCTTGCGGCCAGCCGCGCGCGCACCGGCGTCGTGACGCTCGCACCGGCGGATGCCACGGTCGAGGCCTTGCGCCGTCTGGTCGAGGAGCATTTCCGCGAGCAGCGGCTGATCGGCTTCTATGCCGACAAGCTCGCGATCACTCCTGACCGGTTGAACGATCACGTCAAGCGCGCGAGCGGCGTGACCGCGGGTCACCTGATCCGGCAGCGCGTTCTGACCGAGGCCAAGCGTGCGCTGGTTTTCACCGGGCAGGCGATCAACGAGATCGCGTTCGAACTCGGCTTCGCCGACCCGTCGCACTTTGCGCGCTTCTTTCGCAAGCAGACCGGCATGACGCCGCAGGCTTTCCGGGAGCGCAGGGGCGGGTAGGGGCGGCCCGGCAAACGGCGTTCCGCTGCCCTGGGCATCGATTGCGGGACCGCAAAAAGTCACCAACGGCCATTGACTGTGACAATATATTTCAATATTCGTGGAAATATGGAAAAGATAAATGCCGTCGCGGCTCTTGCCGCGCTCGCCCAGGACAACCGGCTCGACGCCTTCCGGCTGCTGGTTCAGGCCGGCCCAGGCGGGCTTCCGGCGGGCGAGGTCGCCGCGCGGCTCGGGCTGCCGCCCAACACGCTGTCGTTTCATTTCGACCGGCTCCGCCAGGCCGGCCTCGTCACGGTCCGGCGCAACGGCCGCTCGATGATCTATGCCGCGCGGTTCGAGACCATGAACGCGCTGCTGGCCTATCTCACCGCCAATTGCTGCGGCGGCCAGCCGGAGCTTTGCGCGCCGCCCGCCTGTGTCCCCAACACCAGCGCAAGGCAGACCGATGAGCAACCCGTATAACGTCCTGTTTCTGTGCACCGGCAATTCGGCGCGCTCGATCATCGCCGAAGCCATCCTCAATCGCGTGGGCGCCGGAAAATTCCGCGCCTACAGCGCCGGCAGCCAGCCCAGGGGAGCGGTGAATCCCCACACCGTCGCGCTCCTGAAAAACCTCAATCACGACACCTCGCAACTGCGATCGAAGTCGTGGAGCGAGTTCGCAGCACCCGGCGCGCCGCAACTCGATTTCGTGTTCACGGTCTGCGACAACGCCGCGGGCGAGGCTTGTCCCGTGTGGCCCGGCCAGCCGATGACGGCGCATTGGGGCCTGCCCGATCCGGCGGAGGCGACGGGATCGGACGCAGAGATCGCGCTGGCGTTCAAGGACGCGTACCGGATGCTGCATCAGCGGCTGTCGGTGTTCACGTCGTTGCCGATTGCAAGCCTCGACAAGCTGACGCTGCAGAAGCAGCTGCGCGACATCGGCCGCATGGAAGGCGCGACGGCGAAAGCTGAGAGCGCTGCGTGACGCCGCCATCGACGGGGCAACGCGCGCTGGCCGAGGCACTCGGGACGGCGTTTCTTCTCGCCACCGTGGTCGGCTCCGGCATCATGGCCGAGCGGCTCGCGGGCGGAAACGCAGCGGTGGCGCTGCTCTGCAACTCGCTCGCCACCGGCGCGATCCTGGTCGTGCTGATTCTGATCTTCGGTCCGGTATCGGGCGCGCAATTCAATCCCGCGGTCAGCTTTGCGTTCGCGATGCGCGGCGAACTGGCATGGCGGATCGCTGCACTCTACGTCGCCTGCCAGGTTGCGGGCGGCGTGCTCGGTGCCTGGGCCGCGCACCTGATGTTCGACCTGCCGGTGTTGCAATTCTCGCTCAAGGTGCGCTCCGGCTTCGGACAATGGTTCGCCGAAGCCGTTGCGACCTTTGGGCTGCTGCTGGCGATCTTCGGCTGTGTGGCGCGCGCGCCCGCCGCTGTGCCCTATGCGGTCGGGCTCTACATCACCGCCGCCTACTGGTTCACCGCCTCGACCTCGTTCGCCAATCCCGCGGTGACGATGGCACGCGCGCTGACCGACACGTTCTCCGGTATCGCGCCGTCGGGTGTCGCGGCGTTTATCGCGGCGCAACTGATCGGCGCGCTGTGCGCGGTTGCGATTGCGCCCGTGCTGTGGCGAGCCAAACCGCGCGCCACGTGACGCGGCGTCACTTCAGCTTGCCGGTGTCCCGCAATATTTCCTCGGCGACCTTGAACGCGTGGTTGCCGGCCGGCACACCGCAATAGCTCGCCTGCTGCAGGATGATCTCCTTGACGTCGTCGGCGGAAAACCCGCCGGTCGTCACAGCCGCGCGCACGTGCAGCGCGAACTCGTCCCAGCGGCCGAGCGCGAGCAGCGTGCCCATCACCAGCACGCGCCGCGTGCGCTCGTCGAGGTGCGGGCGCGTCCAGATCTCGCCCCATGGGCTGCGGGTGATGGTGTCGAGCCATTCGGCGTTGAACGCGTTGCGGTTCTTCGCCGAGCGATTGACCCATTCGTCGCCCAGCACCTTGCGGCGTGCGGCCTCGCCGCGCTTGAGACGTTCGGCGTCGTCCATGGCAATACCTCCCCGGCAAGCGTCTGCGCTACTTCTCGGTCAGGAAATTGAGCACCGCTTCGCCATAAGGCTTGGGCTGCTCGACGTTCGACAGGTGCGCGGCCTCGAACGAGGTGATCTTCGAGCCTTTGATCATCTTGTGGATCGCCTCGCCGTATTCGGGCAGCGTCGCGGGGTCTTTGCTGCCGACGATCACCATCGCCGGCGCGGTGATGGTCGGGGTCGAGGCGCGGAAGTCCATGTCGCGCACCGCTTCACAGCAGCCCAGGAAGCCGTCGAGCTTGGTGGCGACGAACATCTCCACGATCTTGTTCACGGCTTGCGGCGAGCGCTCGCGAAACGCCGCAGTGAACCAGCGCTCCATCTGCGGGCCGGACAGTTTGGCGAGCCCGTTGTCGCGCGCGAACTTGATGCGGTCGTTCCAGGGCTGCTTGTCGTCGTAGTAGTAGTGCGTGTTGGACAGCACGAGCCGTTGCACGCGGTCGCGGGCGTTCGCGCCCATCCACTGTCCGACCATGCCGCCCATCGACAGGCCGCACCAGTTGAAGGTTCTGGCGCCGGCGGCGTCGGCGACCGCGAGCGCGTCGCGCCCCAGCATGTCCATCGTGTACGGACCCTTCGGCGCGCCGGACTGGCCGTGGCCGCGGCGGTCGTAGCGGATCAGCCGGAAGTGCTGCGACCACAGCGTCGCCTGCTCGTCCCACATGTGCAGGTTGGTGCCGAGCGAATTGCACAGCATCAGCGCCGGCGCGCTCGCGGGCCCTTCCACCTGGTAGTTGATCGGGCAGCCGTCGGACGCGGTGGCGATGGGCATGGTTTCCTCGGGGGTTGGATGTTGGCGGCAATATTAGTCAGTGCTGGGCCAGGAATCCCAGCACCAAATCGGCATAGCGCTCCGGCTGGCCGATGTTGGACAGATGCGATGCATCGATGACGGCAAGCTTCGCGCCGGGAATGCGCGCCTTGGGCTGGGGCGGTCAGCCGGATTTGGACTTGCGCTCGGTTTCGGCGGCCTCAGCGTCGGCTCGCGACAGGACCTCCAGGAAGGCCCCCGGTGCGTCGTCGGGGGAACGCGGCGGCGGCTTCGGCGCAGGCGGCGCGGCCAACGTTTCGCTGGGGGGCGGCGGTAACGGCGCGTCCATCGCCGGTTCCGCCATGGCGACCGGCACCGTAAGCGGCGGCGGCTCGGGCATTTCGAGAGCCGGTTCGGGTTGCGAGGGCGCGGCTTGGGCGAGCGACAAAGGCTCGACCATGGGCGCCGGTGCCGACAGGGGTGGTGGGGGCGGGACTTCGGGCGCTGCGGGCTTCTCAGCCGAGCCCTGCGGCTGGCTTTCCAAGGCGGGTGGCGGCTCGGCCGGCGCAAGCTGCGCCGCAAGCGGCAGCCGCGTCTCGATCGGCCTTGTTTCTACCGGGCGTGTCTCAACCGGTCTTGGGTCCGGCCGCCGCGTCCGCGTCTGGCTCGAAGCCGCGAGCCGGTCGATGAACACCTGCGACGAGCCCTGGTAGGTGAGCGGAATGAACAGCTTCTCGATCTCGGCCGCCCCGAAATGCGACTTCACGCGCAGGTCGCCGAGCACGAGATCCTTCAGCGGCTTCTTCTCCTTGCGAGCGCGATGGCTCAAATCCTGCACGATGCGGTGGGCTTCGTGCCGTCCGATCTTGGCGGCGAGCGCATAGGACACCGCCTCGGCCATCACTTGCCCGCCCGTGTCTTCAAGGTTAGCGCGCAGGCGCTCGACGTCGATTTCGAGATGCTCCGCCATCTCGGCGACGGCGGCGAGCGCGCCCGAGGTCACCAGCGCCAGCGAGGGGAACGCGGTCCATTCGGTATGCAGGCCGCCGAGCCCGCGTTCGAAGTCCTGCACTTGCGCCGAGAGAATGGTCGCCACGAGATTCGGCGCGATCGCCGCAGCCGACACGGCGACGGCGGCGCCCGCCGGGTTGCGCTTGTGCGGCAGCGTCGAGGATTCACCGCGGCCATCGGGCGACGGAACGAAGACCTCCGCCACCTCGGGCTGCATCATCAGCGCGACGTCGCGTGCGATCTTGCCGCAGGTTCCGGTGAGCACGCCAAACGCCGCAGCGATCTCCGCAAAGCGGTCCCGGTGGCTGTGCCAGGGCGCGTCAGGCAGCGGCAGGTCGAGCAGCGCGGCCAGCCGTTCGGCAACGCCGAAGCCGTGCTCGCCGAGGGCCGCGAGCGTGCCGGCGCCGCCGCCGAACTGCAGTGCCGGCGCCTCGCGGCGCAGCCGCCACAGCCGGTCACGCGAACGCGCCAGCGCGGCCGCGTAACCGGCGAGACGCAACCCGAACGGCATCGGCAGCGCTTGCTGCAAATGGGTGCGCGCCACCGACAGCGTGCGGCGATGGCGGCCGGCGAGGGTTGTGAAACCTTTGATCGCGGCGTCGAGGTCGGCCATCAGCTCGTCGATGGCCGCACGCAATTCAAGCGCCAGCGCCGTGTCCAGCATGTCCTGGCCGGTCGCGCCCCAGTTGACGAAACCTGCCGACGACTTGTTGCGCCGGGTCAGTTCGATGGTGACCGCATTGCCGAGCGGCGCCGCAAAATCCCCGGCGAGCGCGGCGGCCTCCATGATGCCTGTGACGTCGTAGCGCTCCATCCGGCAGACTTCGGCGATTTCCACAGCCGCGCTGGGCGGAATGACGCCGACTGCGGCTTCCGCGCGCGCCAGCGCCGCCACGAAATCCAGCATCCGCTGCAGACGCGCCCGGTCGTTCATGACGGCGCGCATGGCCGCGCTGGCGTGCAGCGGCGACAACAGCGGCGTGGCGGTCGGCGTGTCGGTCACAGCGTGTCGGTTTGGGCTCGTGGTCGCGGGCCTGGACCACCATTAGCCCCATGGGCCGCCCGCGCCAATCCCCGATTGCATCGGTGGTTACGCAGTCATGTCGAAACGCCCTTTCCATGCGCCGCACAAGGGCTTAATGCGTGGTCCGAGGTTCGGTACGGAGGCATTCCGATGGCGATGACCATGTCCGGCGAGCAGCAGCTCGCCGCCCCCCGCGCGACGGTGTGGGCCAAGCTCAATGACCCGGAGGTGCTCAAGGCCTGCATTCCGGGCTGCGAGACCCTTGAGGTGATTGGCGAGAACGAATTCCAGGCCGTGGCCACCAACAAGATCGGGCCGGTGAAGGCCCGCTTCAAAGGCAAGGTGCGCCTGACCGACCTCGATCCGCCGAACGGCTACAAGATTTCGGGCGAAGGCGACGGCGGGATCGCGGGCTTTGCCAAGGGCGGCGCCACCGTCGCGCTGACCGACAAGGACGGCGGCACCCTGCTCACCTACAACGTGGAGGCGCAGATCGGCGGCAAGCTCGCCCAGCTTGGCCAGCGGCTGGTCAACGGCGCGGCAAAAAAGCTCGCCGACGACTTTTTTGCGAAGTTCGCCAACGCCGTGAAACAGTAGCCGTGCGTCCGAATGCCGCCGGGCTCCCTTGACCGGGCGATATCCGGCGGTTCAGACTTACTCTTGTTCAAAACTCGAAATTGAGCGAAAAACGTTCTGTTTCGTGCCGTTTTAAATGCCGGGACCGGATTCCGGTGCGAAAAACGGGCCGTTAGACCCGGGCTTAATTGGAGGAATGTCATGGCTGCCGTCTCGATGACGGTGAACGGCAAGGCCGTCACCGCCGACGTCGATCCCCGTACGCTTCTGGTCCAGTTCCTGCGCGAGCATCTGCGCCTGACCGGGACCCACGTGGGGTGCGACACCTCGCAATGCGGCGCCTGCGTCGTCCATCTCAACGGCATTGCGGTGAAGTCCTGCACCACGCTGGCGCTCCAGGCCGACGGCGGCTCGGTCCTGACCATCGAAGGTCTCGCCGCCGCCGACGGCCCGCTGCATCCGATGCAGGAGGCGTTCCGCGAACACCACGGCCTGCAGTGCGGCTTCTGCACGCCGGGCATGGTGATGACCGCGGTCGACATGGTCCGCCGCAAGGGCAACGAACTCGACGAGCAGACGATCCGGCACGAACTCGACGGCAACCTGTGCCGCTGTACGGGCTACCACAACATCGTTAAGGCGATCGCGGCCGGCGCCAAGGCCATGAAGGGAAGAGCCGCCTAGTCGAGCGGTTGGAGGACTGACAAATGTACGAATTCAAGTACGCCCGCCCGAACTCCGTCCGGCAGGCGGTCAACATGCTCGCCAAGGATCCGGAGGCAAAGATTCTCGCGGGCGGCCATTCGCTGCTGCCGGTGATGAAGCTCCGGCTTGCCAAGCCGACGCAGCTTCTCGACATCGGCCGGATCGAAGGGCTGTCCGGCATCGAGCAGAAGGGCCGTTCGCTCGTGATCGGCGCGGGCACCCGCCACGTCGAAGTCGCCAATTCCCAGGTCGTCAAAGATGCGCTGCCGGCTCTGGCTGCGCTTGCAGGCGAGATCGGCGATCCGGCGGTGCGCCATCGCGGCACGCTCGGCGGCTCGCTCGCCAACAACGATCCGAACGCCGACTATCCGGCCGCAGCGCTCGGCCTCGGCGCGACCATCATCACCAGCAAGCGCCGGATTACGGCCGACGACTATTTCAAGGGCCTGTTCGAGACCGCTCTCGAGCCGGACGAGATCATCGTCAAGGTCAGCTTCCCACTGGCGAAGAAGGCGGCCTATGAGAAGTTCAAGCACCCGGCATCGGGCTTCGCGCTAGTCGGCGTGTTCGTGTCCAAGCGCGGCTCCGACATCCGCGTGGCTGTGACCGGTGCAGGTTCGAGCGGCGTGTTCCGGGTGAAGAGCTTCGAGGAAGCGCTGAAGAAGCGGTTCTCGCCGAAGTCGATCGAGGGCATGTCGATCCCGGCGGACGGTATGAGCTCCGACATCCACGGCAGCGCCGAATACCGCGCCCACCTTGTCGGCGTGATGGCCCGCCGCGCGCTGGCCAAGGCCTAAACGCCTGAAAAAGCTTGTCTATCGGCTCGGCCTCCGGATGCGTTCCGGGGGCCGATTTGTTGACACAGCAGCCGTGCGAAGTTGCAGGGACAAGGCCCGCGGCGCCGGGCTATAGGTGTTTCGATGACGCAGAAGATACTTCCCGTTCCGAATTCCATCGACGACACACTCAAGCTGCTTTCGGCGGCGGATTATCTCGCCGACCGGTCGCTTGCGACCGTCCTGTTCCTCGCGCTTAGGATGGGCCGTCCGATTTTTCTCGAAGGCGAGGCCGGCGTCGGCAAAACGGAAATTGCCAAGGTGCTGTCGCAGACGCTCGGCCGCAAGCTCATCCGCCTGCAATGCTACGAGGGCCTGGACGTCGCCAGCGCCGTGTACGAGTGGAACTACGCCGCGCAGATGATCGCGATCCGCGCGGCGGAGGCCGAAGGCAAGCAGGACCGCTCGCAGATCGAGCACGATGTGTTCGACGAACGCTTTCTGATCAAGCGGCCGCTCTTGCAGGCGCTGGAGCCCGATACCGCCGGACCGCCGGTGCTGCTGATCGACGAACTCGACCGCAGCGACGAGGCCTTCGAGGCGTTCCTGCTCGAAGTGCTGGCCGACTTCCAGGTGACGATCCCCGAGCTTGGCACGATCAAGGCCGAGCGTCCGCCGATCGTGGTCATCACGTCCAACCGCACGCGCGAGATTCACGACGCGCTCAAGCGCCGCTGCCTCTACCATTGGGTCGGCTATCCGAGCGCGGCGCGCGAACTCGAAATCGTGCGCGCCAAGGTGCCGGGCATCGGCAAAAAGCTGTCCGAGCAGATCGTCGGCTTCGTGCAGGCGATGCGAAAGCAGGACCTGTTTAAGTCGCCGGGCGTGGCCGAGACGCTCGACTGGGCGACCGCGCTATCCGAGTTGGACGCGGTGGCGCTCGATCCCGCGACGGTGTCCGACACGCTCGGCGTCCTGCTGAAATACCAGGACGACATCGCGCGGCTCGAAGGCGGCAAGGTGAAAGAGCTGCTCGACCAAGTGCAGGCGGAGCTCAGAGCGGCGGAGTGACCTGATGCCGAACACGCAGCAGGACGCGCCGGGCCGCTTCGCCGAGAACATCCTCTACTTCGCGCGTGCGCTGCGTGCGGCGGGCATTCCGTTGGGGCCGCGTTCGGTGCTCGACGCGCTGGAGGCCGTGCGCGCCGCCGGCGTCGGCACCAAGGAGGACTTCTACTGGACCCTGCACGCGGTGTTCGTGAAGCGCCACGAGCATTCGGTGCTGTTCGACCAGGCGTTCCAGATATTCTTCCGCAAACGCGGTTATCTCGAACGGCTGATCGCCATGATGTCGCCGGAGATGACCGGCGCACCGGCGCAAACGCCGGAGGAGCCGCAGGCTTCGCAACGCGTGCTCGACGCGCTGTTTGCGGGCGCGGAGAAGGTCGAGCGCGAGCAGCAGGAGATCGAGCTCGACGCGAGCTTCACAGTGTCCGACCGCGAGGTCCTCGAAACGAAGGACTTCGCGCAGATGACCGCGGCCGAGGTCGCGGCTGCGCGCGACGCCATCAAGCGTTTGGTACTCGGCTTCGACAACGTCAAGACGCGGCGCCTTGCGCCGCATCCGCACGGGCACCGCATCGATCTGCGCCGGACGCTGCGCGCCAGCATGAAGGGCGGCGGCGCGCTGATCGATCTGAAGTACCGGGGACCCAAGACCAAGAACCCGCCCGTCGTGGCGCTGCTCGATATTTCCGGCTCCATGAGCCAGTACACGCGGCTGTTCCTGCATTTCCTCCACGCCATCACCGATGCGCGAAAGCGCGTCCACACATTCCTGTTCGGCACGCGGCTGACCAACGTTTCGCGCGCGCTGCGCGAGAAGGACCCCGACGAGGCACTGGCGGCCTGCTCGGCAAGCGTACTGGACTGGTCGGGCGGCACGCGGATCGCGACCTCGCTCGCGGCCTTCAACAAGCAATGGTCGCGGCGGGTGCTGACCCAGGGCGCCGTGGTGCTGCTGTTCACCGACGGGCTGGAGCGCGACCCCGACGAGCGGCTGGAGTTCGAGATCGACCGGCTGCACCGCTCCTGTCGGCGGCTGGTGTGGCTCAATCCCCTGCTGCGGTTTTCCGGCTTCGAGGCCAGGGCGCGCGGCATCCGCACCATGCTGCCGCATGTCGACGAGATGCGGCCGATTCACAATCTTCAGTCCATGCGCGAACTGTGCGAGGCTCTGTCGCAGCATGGCCGCCATGCCGATCCGAAAACCTGGCTGGCTGGAGCCGCGTAATATACGATGATATATAACGCTTGCCGCGGCCGCCGCCCGCCGCGGGATGCACGGAGGAAACCGTCATGCTGGCTGCCGACGAGGACATTCTGAAAGCCGCCGAGGACTGGAAGAAGACGGGCCGCGGCGTCGCCATCGCCACCGTGGTCCAGACCTGGGGCTCGGCCCCGCGGCCGGTCGGCTCGAACCTCGTGATCGACGACCAGGGCAATTTCCTGGGATCGGTGTCGGGCGGCTGCGTCGAGGGCGCGGTGGTGACCGAGGCCATTGACGTGATCGAGAGCGGCAAGCCGAAGACCCTGGAATTCGGCGTCGCCGACGAGACCGCCTGGAAGGTCGGGCTGTCGTGCGGCGGCACCATCCGGGTGTTCGTCGAAAAGGTGGAGTAGCCCTTGCGCCTGGACATCCTCAAAGCCCTGAACGAGGAGCGCGCCGCGCGCCGCGCCGTCGCCGTCGTCACGAACCAGGACTCCGGCGAGCAGAGGGTGGTGAAGGTCGCCGATGTTCGCAACGACCCCCTAAAAGGTGTCCTTGAGGAGCACTTTCGTTCGGGCAAGAGCGGGATGGAGGAGACGGCCGAAGGCAACGTGTTCCTCACCGTTCATGTTCCATCGCCCAAACTCGTCATCACCGGCGCGGTCCACATCTCGCAAGCGTTGGCGCCGATCGGCCGGATGCTCGGCTACGACGTTACCATCGTGGACCCTCGCACGGCTTTTGCGACCGCCGAGCGATTCCCCGACGTCAAGGTGATCGCGGAATGGCCGGACGTGGCGCTGCCGCCAATCGGCATCGACCGCTACACGGCCTTCGTCGCGCTGACCCACGATCCCAAGATCGACGATCCAGGCCTCACAATGGCGTTGAAGAGCGACTGCTTCTACATCGGCGCCCTCGGCTCGCGTAAGACGCATGCGCGGCGGCTCGAACGCCTGAAAACCGAGCGCGGCTTCACCGATAACGACCTCGGCCGCATCCACGCCCCGATCGGGCTCGACATCGGCGCAGTATCGCCGCCCGAAATCGCGGTCTCGATCATGGGCGAGATCGTCCAGCGGATGCGGCAGGAGCCGTCCTGAGCACCGAGATGAGGACGCGGCCATGAAATTCGGTCCGGTCCCGCCGAAGGAGTCGCAGGGCGCCACCGCCGTCCACACCATCCGCAAGGGCGAACTGGTGCTCAAGAAGGGCACTGTGATCGGGCCGGCGGAGGCCGCGGCGCTGGAGGCGGCCGGTATCGATTCCATCGTTGTGGCGCGGATCGAGCCCGGCGACGTGTCCGAGGACGAAGCGGCGGCGGCGGTCGCCAAGGCCGTGGCGGGCGAGGGGGCGCGGGTCGACCGCGCCTTCACCGGACGTGCCAACCTGTTCGCGGAACGGCCCGGCGTCCTGGTCGTGGACAAGGACACCATCGACCGCCTCAACCGCGTCGACGAGGCGATCACGTTCGCAACGCTCGAAGCGTACAAGCCGGTCGAGGCCGGCGAGATGATCGCGACCGTAAAGATCATTCCGTTTGCGGTTGGAAAGAGCGCGCTCGACGCTGCGCTCGCGGCGGCAGGCAGACCGCTGGTGAGCGTCGCGCCCTACAGGATCAAGAAGGTCGGCGTGGTCTCGACGCTGCTTCCCGGGCTCTCCGACAAGGTCATCGAGAAGACACTTCGGATCACGCAAGCGCGGCTTGCCCCGGCGGGTGCGTCCATCGTGGCCGAGCGGCGCGTGCCGCACGAACAGGGCCCGCTCGCGAAGGCGGTCGACGAGGTGCTCGCCGCCGGCGCCGAGCTGGTGGTGGTGTTCGGCGCGTCCGCCATCGCCGACCGCCGCGACGTGATCCCCGCCGCCATCGAGGCGGTCGGCGGCCGAATCGAGCATTTCGGCATGCCGGTCGATCCGGGCAACCTGATGCTGATCGGCGGCATCCGCGGGCGGCCGGTGCTGGGCGCGCCGGGCTGCGCGCGCTCGCCCAAGGAGAACGGCTTCGACTGGGTGTTGAACCGCCTGCTCGCGGGGCTTCCGGTGTCGCGCTCGGACGTGACCGGCATGGGCGTCGGCGGTCTTCTGATGGAGATCGTCACCCGCCCGCAGCCGCGCGAGGAGTCTGTGCCGCCGGTTGGCCGCCGCATCGGCGCGGTGATCCTCGCTGCGGGTCGCTCCACGCGAATGGGCGGGCCGAACAAGCTCCTCGCCGAGATCGGCGGGAAACCGCTGGTCCGGATCGCAGCCGAAGCGGCGCTCGCCTCGCGGGCGCGGCCCGTGGTGGTCGTGACCGGCCATCAGCGCGAGCAGGTCGAGGCGGCGCTTGCCGGTCTCGACGTCGCGCGCGTTCACAATCCGCATTACGCGAACGGGCTGTCGACCTCGCTGCGCGCGGGGCTCTCGGCGCTTCCCGCCGACGTTGACGGCGCGGTGGTCTGCCTGGGCGACATGCCGCAGGTCAGCGCGACACTGATCGACAGACTGATTGCGGCCTTCGATCTCGAGCGCGGCGCGCTGGTGGTCGTGCCCATGACCGACGGCACGCGCGGCAATCCGGTGGTCTGGTCGCGGCGGTTTTTCTCCGAACTGATGGCGCTCGAAGGCGACGTCGGCGCCCGCAACCTGATCGCACGCTATCCCGAGGCGGTTGCCGAGGTGCCGCTGGCCGACCAGGCGGTGCTGATCGACGTCGACACGCCGGAGGCGCTCCGCAAGGTCAAAGCAGAACTGGAGGGGGCATGACATGTACATCAGATGGAATGCTGTCCTTTGCAGGATGGTGCGTGCGGCGGCGGTCATCCCTGTCGTCGCGTGTACATGTGCATGGTCCGCGCCGAAGGCTTCGGCGTTTGCAGCGATCGCCATGAGCGAATGCGGCCGATGGGGCTATTCGCACGGCTACGGCAACAAAAGCGATGCGTGGGCGCGGGCGATCCGCCAATGCGGCGCGCGCGACTGCAAGATCGCGGTCGACGTCAACCGGGCCTGCGGTGCGGTCGCGATGGACAGCGCCTCGCGCTGCGGCGCGAAGGGGTTCGGTGCGGCGCATACGCGCGCCGAGGCCGAACGCATCGCGCTGGCCTCCTGCGCCCGGTATGGCGGGAAAAAATGCACGTTGCGCGCCTGGGTCTGCGACGGGCGCTAAATCGCCGCAAGCCGCGGGAGTGCGCGGTTACGACCGCTTAACCAGTTTGGTCTTTCATGGCCCGGCTTCTCGGAGGGGAAACGGCCATGCACGACCTGTTTCGTGGGACCGCTTGCGCGGCCGCGGCGGCGAGCTGGCTTCTGGCGGGCGTCGCGTCGCCGATGGCTGCCGGTGCGCTGGCCATCGGCTCCTGCGCCGCCTACGGCTATGCCTACGACTATCCGACCGTCGCCGAGGCGCGCAAGGCCGCGATCGATCGTTGCGACGGCACCTGCAAGCAGGTCGTGACCACCAAGAAGGGCTGCGTGGCCTTTGCCATCGACGGCCGTAAGCCCTGCGGCCCGCACGGCTACGCCAGTGCGCCGCGGCTCGGCGCCGCCCAGAACACCGCGCTCAAGCAGTGCTACAAGTTCGGCGGCAAGGACTGCGTGATCCGGGCGTGGATCTGCGACGGCAAGGGTTGAGTGACGTAAGCTGGCTCACCCGCCTTAGTGGCGGCTCAACAGGCCCAGTCGTCCGTAAAGACTCGCGCGATTGTCGCTGTCGCCGGCCCATCCGAGTCCCGCCGACCACTCCAGTCCGCCAAATCGCAACGCGGTGATGTGCAGACCCGTGCGCCACTGCTTGTAATTGTCGTCGAACGCAAAGCCCTGGACCTCCGGCCCGACGTAGGCTGTGTCGAGCACACGCCATCCGGCGGCGAGCCGTGCGTTGTAGCTCGGGCCGACGGTCGAAACGAAACCGTGCGCGGCCACCATCGCGCCGGGATCGGGCTCGAACCACAGCTCGAAGCCGGTCTTCGCACCGGCGTATCGGCCGCGAAGCCCCGCCGACGCATCGTCCGGCGACAGGCGATGTTGTTGGACGTCCAATCCGGCGAAGGCCGTGACCGACACCGGACCGCGGACGAAGCGCCAGCCCAACAACAGCTCACCCGCCATCTGCCGCCCGTCCACGTCGACCTGCCCGAGTGCGCCTGACACATAGCGGTAGGCGCCACCTCCGAACGCGACCTTTAGCGCGAAGCCGTCGCGGTCGAGCCCGTCCGGTGACCACAGCACGCCGCCGTGCGCAAAGCCGCCGTGCCGCCAAAGGTCCGTGCTCGCGAACAGGAGAAGGCGCGCCTGGTCGTCTGCGTCGTAAGCCGCAGCCGGCTGCGCCCGCACCGGACACACAAACAAGACCGCGGCGGCAACCAGCGCCGCGGCAACGCCCCCCACGCTACGCATCGAGGCCCCCAAGCCCCAACCACCGGCTCCCTGGCGGGAGCAAACGGTCGAGCTTAGGCAGATTTGCAACGTCAAGTCGAATCAGAACTGCAAGAACCGCATAGGCGAGGGTCCCGCGATCGCGCTATATGTGACTCGAAATGCGAACCGCGGCGGAACGGAATTCCCGATGGCGAATGTGATGGGCTTTGCGGCCATGGATGCGGACACCCAGCGCCGCGTGTCCATTGGATTCAACAACTTCGCCCATGCGGTCGATCATTACGTCATGCTGATCTTCCCGACCGTGGTAATCGGCCTGGAAGTGGTTTACGGCCGGCCCTACGGCGAACTGCTGGTGGTAGGCACGGCGTCGTTCTTCGCCTTCGGAATTTTCTCGCTCCCGGCCGGCTGGCTCGCCGACCGCTGGAGCCGCCGCAACATGATGGCGGTGTTCTACGTCGGCTGCGGCTTCAGCCTCGCCGCGGCGGCGCTGTCGCCGAATTTCATCGCGCTTGGCGTATCGCTGTTCATGCTCGGCGTGTTTGCCGCGATCTATCATCCGGTCGGCACAGCCATTGTCGTCGCGCAGGCGACCAACCGCGGGCGGACGCTGGCCTTCAACGGCGTCTGCGGCAACCTCGGCGTGGCGCTGGCTGCGGGCATCACCGCCGCGCTGACGGCATGGCTCGGATGGCGCGGGGCCTTCATGGTGCCTGCCGCCGTATGCGTTGCGACCGGGGTCGCCTATCTGGCGCTCGTTCCCGACGATCGGCACGAAGCCAAGACTCGCAGCTCGGCACCGGACGTGCGGCTCGCCGTCTGGATCATGGCGTCGGTGTTTGCCTTGTTCATCCTGGTCGGCACCACGGCCGGGCTTGTGTTCAACACCGTGACCATCGCCTTGCCCAAGCTGCTCGACGAGCGGATGGGCGGCGGCATATCGCTGGTCGCCATCGGCGGGATCGCGACGGTGGTGTTTTTGTTCGGTGCCGCGGCGCAGCTGGTCGTCGGCCGGGTGCTGGAGCGGTATTCGCCGCACCTCGTGTTCGCGGCCGTGGCGCTCCTGCAGTTCATCGGCGTGGTCTGGATCGTCAACGCGACGGGCTACGTGCTGTTGGCGGCGCTCGCGTTCGCGATTTCCTTCGTCTACGCCCAGGTGACGGTCAACGATTTCGTCATCGCGCGCTACACGGCCGACGTCTGGCGGGCCCGCGTCTATGCGGTGCGCTACTTCATCACCTACCTGATCTCGGGCGCAGCCATCACCATGATCGCATTCCTGCACAGCCGCGGCGGTTTCGACCTGGTGCTGCTTGTCACCGCGGTCGTGGCGTTCGGCTTCGTGGTCGGGACGGCGGCCATTGCAGTGCTGGTCAACGGCGTGGAGCGCGACTTCAAGGCGTTGCAGCCGGCCGAATAGGCCGGCTCAGAACTGCGGCGGAACAAGATCGGTCACGCGAGCGCCGGTGCGCTCGCGCACGATCTCGGCGATCCGGCTCCTGTGGCAGCAGTTCGGATCGCGCTCGAAGCAGAGCAGGCACACCGGCTGGCCGGACTTCACGATTGAAACCAACTCGTCCATCGCCTCGACGGCGTCCGGCGTCTTGAGATGCTTGTTGTAGATTTTCCAGAGCGTCTTCATGTCGCCCGAGCGCGCGGCCTGCCGTCCTTCGGCCGGGGTCCCAAGCTTCTGCAAATGCAGATAGCCGATGCCCTTCTCGTCGAGCCCTGCCGCGAGCTGGCGCTTGGAGAAACCAGGCTTGCGCGAGGCCGCCACTGCGCGGGTATCGATGAGAAGCTTGACCTTGGCGCGCTTGAGTTCGCTTAGGACCGCCTCCGGCGTCGCCTTCTCGTAGCCGATGGTAAACAGCGAGGTGCTTCGGGGTGTCATGCGGGTGTCACATTGCAAAGCTATAAGGGCGCCAAGTGGCGATGGGCCAGCGTTGAGAGTAACGGCCTATCGCCCCGACGGCCACGATGACGACGAGGTGACGCCGGATGAACGCGCACCTTATCGTTCGTGGTCGTTATCGTTTTTGGCCCTGGCATCGGGGGCGCGACTCGGCCAATGAGGCGCCGAGGCCGCATCCATGTCGGACGTCCCATCGAAACCCGCGAAGGTGGGCTGGCTCCAGGCCCTGAACGTCCGCTATTGGCGCGCTCCGACCGTCCTCGCCCTGATTGCCGCGAACCTGATCCCGCTCTACGGCGTGATGCACTGGGGCTGGGACTTGTTCGTGCTGATGACGGCCTACTGGATTGAAACCGGCATCATCGGGTTTTTCACGGCGATCCGGATGGTGCTGGTCGCGCGCTGGGCCGGTGCGCTGCTGCTGCCGTTCTTCTGCATCCACTTCGGCGGGTTCATGGCCGGCCACGCGGTGTTTCTGTGGGCGCTGTTCTCCGGACCGTGGCAAAAGCAGATTGCGAGCGTCGGGGGGCTGTTCGACCGGCTGTTCTTCGGCACCGGGCTTTGGATCGCGTTTGCCGCGCTGTTCATCAGTCACGGGGCGTCGTTCTACTTGAACGTGCTCCGGCCCATGCGCTCGTCCAGGGACGACCCGCGCAACAAGCCGCTGCCGGCTGGCGACCTCATGATGGCACCCTACGGCCGGATCGTCGTCATGCACGTCACGATTCTCGCCGGCGCGTTTCTGCTGGAGGTTTTCAAGACGCCGCTCGCCGCGTTCGTCCTGCTGATTGCGCTGAAGATCGTGACCGACATTGCCGCGCACGTGCGGACCAACTTCGCCCAGATCGAGGCGGCGACGAAATAGTGGACGCGGCAGGCAGCAAATAGCAGAAGGCCCGGGATCGCTCCCGGGCCTTCGCGTTCACGTCGCCTGAGACGTGGATCAGAAGTCCATGCCGCCGCCGGGCATCGCCGGAGCCGCAGGCTGGTTCTTCTTCGGCACTTCGGCGACCATCGCCTCGGTGGTGATCAGAAGGCCGGCAACCGACGACGCGTTCTGGATCGCGGTGCGCACGACCTTGGTCGGGTCGATGATGCCCTTCTGAACCAGGTTGGCGTACTCGCCGTTCTGGGCGTCGAAGCCGAAGGCGTACTGATCCTTCTCCAGGATCTTGCCGACCACGACCGAGCCGTCCTCGCCGGCATTGGTCGCGATCTGGCGAGCCGGGGTCTGGATCGCCTTGCGCACGATCTCGACGCCGGTCTTCTGGTCGTCGTTCGAGGTGCGAACGCGCTTCAGCGCCTCGGTGGCGCGCAGCAGCGCGACGCCGCCGCCCGGCAGGATGCCCTCCTCGACCGCGGCGCGGGTCGCATGCATCGCGTCGTCGACGCGATCCTTGCGCTCCTTCACCTCGACCTCGGTAGCGCCGCCGACGCGGATCACCGCAACGCCGCCGGCGAGCTTCGCCAGCCGCTCCTGCAGCTTCTCACGGTCGTAGTCCGAGGTGGTCTCCTCGATCTGCGCCTTGATCTGCGTGATGCGGTCCTCGATGTCCTTCTTCTTGCCCGCGCCGTTGACGATCGTGGAGTTCTCCTTGTCGATCATCACCTTCTTGGCGCGGCCGAGCATGTTCAGCGCGACGTTCTCGAGCTTGATGCCGAGGTCTTCGCTGATCGCCTGGCCGCCGGTCAGGACTGCGATGTCCTGCAGCATGGCCTTGCGGCGATCGCCGAAGCCCGGAGCCTTCACGGCCGCGACCTTCAGGCCGCCGCGCAGCTTGTTGACCACGAGGGTGGCGAGCGCCTCGCCCTCGACGTCTTCCGCGATGATCAGCAGCGGCTTGCCGGTCTGCACCACGGCTTCGAGCAGCGGCAGCAACTCCTGCAGGCCCGACAGCTTCTTCTCGTTGATCAGGATGTAAGGGTCTTCGAACTCGACCCGCATCTTGTCGGCGTTGGTGATGAAGTACGGCGAGATGTAGCCGCGGTCGAACTGCATGCCCTCGACCACGTCCAGCTCGGTCTCGAGGCTCTTGGCCTCCTCGACCGTGATCACGCCCTCGTTGCCGACCTTCTCCATGGCCTTGGCCAGGAAGTCGCCGATTTCCTTGTCGCCGTTGGCGGAGATGGTGCCGACCTGGGCGATCTCGGCGTTGGAGGTGACCTTCTTGGAGTTCTTCTTGAGGTCCTCGACGATGGCCTCGACCGCGAGGTCGATACCGCGCTTCAGATCCATCGGGTTCATACCGGCGGCGACGGCCTTGGAGCCTTCGCGGACGATCGCGGCGGCGAGCACGGTCGCGGTGGTGGTGCCGTCACCGGCCACGTCGGAGGCCTTCGAGGCGACCTCGCGCACCATCTGCGCGCCCATGTTCTCGAACTTGTCTTCGAGCTCGATCTCCTTGGCGACGGTGACGCCGTCCTTGGTGATACGGGGCGCGCCAAACGACTTGTCGAGGACGACGTTGCGGCCCTTGGGGCCCAGCGTCACCTTGACGGCGTTGGCGAGAATGTCGACGCCGCGCAACATCCGGTCGCGCGCATCGACGGAGAATTTAACTTCCTTGGCAGCCATTTTTTCAACTCCTGAATTGCTTTGTCGGTTGCGCGGTTACGCGGCCTTCTTCTTGGCCACCGGCTCTTCGATCACGCCCATGATGTCGGACTCCTTCATGATCAGGAGTTCCTGGCCGTCGATCTTGACTTCGGTGCCGGACCATTTGCCGAACAGCACGCGGTCGCCGACCTTGATGTCGATCGGGATCAGCTTGCCGGCTTCGTCGCGGCCGCCCGGGCCGACGGCGACCACCTCGCCTTGCGACGGCTTCTCCTGGGCGGTGTCCGGAATGATGATGCCGCCGGCGGTCTTCTCGTCGGCGGTGACGCGCTTGACGACGACGCGGTCGTGAAGCGGGCGAAACTTCATGGGATCCTCCATAAGCGATTGACAGATCGGATTTTTTCGAAGGGAGGGTGCCGGGCGAGACCCCCGCCGGAACCCTTCGAGCCGCGAGATAAGCGGCCCATGCCCCCGATCAAGAGGGCTCAAGGAAATTTTTAGCACTCGTCTCCCTGGACTGCTAGTAGCTGGCAGCAGCCATGGTTAATGGCTGCTAAGCCTTTGATAGTAGGAACTTATTTAGACTTTTGGCTTGTCATGCTGGGAGGGAGGCTCAAAAATCGAACCCGCCGGCACGGAGGATTCGGAAATGGCCTCGAAGGACTTCCAGCGTCAACTGAGCGGTTACGGGCTGACGACCGCGCAAATTCTCTACCGTCGGCCGGACCATCCCTGGCTGTTGCAGACCTACGTCTGGCAGAACTACGACCTGTTTCCGAAGTTTCCCGAGCTGATGCGGTTCCTGCAATTCTGGCGGGACAAGCTCGACGGGCCGCTGCACTCGGTCCAGGTCGCACACAGCAAGCTGATCAAGCCGGCGGAGCTAAAGGCGGTCGACGGTGAGTTCCGGCTGCACTAAGCCGAATTCAGGTCAGCACCCCCACCATCGCGCCGACCAGCAGCGTCGACAGCGTGCCCGACACGATTGATTTTGGCCCGAGCGACACGATGTCGTCGCGGCGCTCGGGCGCCATCGCGGCGAGCCCGCCGATCATGATGCCAAGCGAGCCGAAGTTGGCAAAGCCGCACATGGCGTAGAGCATGATCAGCCGCGAGCGCGCATCGAGCGCGTCGGGCGGAAGCTTCGACAGTTCGAGATAGGCGATCAGCTCGTTGAGGATGGTCTTGATGCCCATCAGCGAGCCGGCGGTTGCCGCCTGTTCCCATGGGATGCCGATCAGCCAACACACCGGAGCCATCGCCGCGCCGAGGATGCGCTGCAGCGTCACCGGCGCGCCCGCGATGTCCGGCAGCAGCGCCAGGATTGCGTTCGTCAGATGCACCAGCGCGACGAACACAATCAGCATCGCGACGATGCTGAGAAGAAGCTGCAACCCGACCTGCGTGCCCTTGACGATGGCGTCCATCGAACTCGCCGCGACCGGCTCGGGCTGCACCAGTTCGGCGGCGGTGCCCGCCGCGCGCTCCTCCGGCACCATGATCTGTGCGATCAGGATCGCGGCCGGCGCGCCCAGCACGGATGCGATGATGAAATGGCCCGCGGCGCCGGGAACGATGGGTGCGAGGAACTGCGAATAGAGCACCAGCACGGTGCCGGCGATGGTCGCCATGCCGCCGGTCATCACGACGAACAATTCGCTGCGCGAGAGTTTCGCGAGATAGGGGCGGATGAACAGCGGCGCCTCGACCATGCCGACGAACACATTGGCGGCGGTCGAAAGTCCGACCGCGCCGCCGACGCCCATGGTCCGGCTCAGGGCCCAGGAGAACGCGCGGACGATGGGCGGCAGGATGCCCCAATAGAACAGCAGCGTGGTCAGCACGCTCACCACCAGCACGATCGGCAGCGCCTGGAACGCCAGCACGAATTCCCCGCCGGGGAACTTCGGATCGAAGGGCAGGGTGCCGCCGCCGACATATCCGAACACGAAGCTCGTGCCAGCGCGGGTCGCGGCTGCAACCGCGTCGACCGCATTGTTGGCGTAGGCGAAGGCCGCGCGCACCGGCGGCACCTTGAGGAAGAGCAGCGCGAGAACGAACGTCAACGCGAGACCGGCCGCGGCGTGTCGCCAGGACACCGCGCGGCGGTTCTCGCTGATCGCGAAGGCGAACGCGATCAGGACGACAACGCCCAGCGCCGATTGCAGACTCTGCATACTCCGAATCCCCCAGCCCGTTGTATGATACGCGCACGCGGACAAAAGCCCCAGCAAGTCCCGAGGTATCCATGCTCCGCATTCGCTTCGACTTCGGATCGCTCACGCTCGACGCCGAGTTGCTCGATACGCCTACCGCCAAGGCGATCGCGGCCAAGCTGCCGTTCGAGGCGTCCGCCATGACCTGGGGCGAGGAGGTCTATTTCGACGTGCCCGTGCGCGTGAAGCGCGAGGCCGACGCGCGCGCCGTCGTGATGCCAGGCGAGATCGCGTACTGGCCGGAAGGCCCGGCCATCGCCATCGGTTTCGGCCGCACGCCGATTTCAAAGGGCGACGAATGCCGGCTGGCAAGCCCGTGCAACGTGTTCGCGCATGCTCTCGGCGACGTGCGGGCGCTGAAGATCGTGCGCGCGGGTGCGCGGATCGCCGTGACGGTAATCGAATAGGGCGTGCCGGCCTTCATGCTGCCGGGATATCCGGGCAGCCTTGTTGCCTCGTCGACATTTCGCTCCTCGCAGGAGGCAACGATGGTCGGAAGGCATCTGGCCCTGATTGCGGTTTTCGCTTTGGTCGGCGGGGCAGCGCCGATCCAGGCGAGCGACGGTCTCAAACTCCCAAGCAACGTCAATCAATCTCAAGCCGGCTCGGCGACCAGCACCGCCGCAAAGAAGAAAAAGAAGACAAAGCGCAAGGGCGCCAAGAATGGCAAGACGAAAGACAACACGCAAAAATTCATGACCATCAAGATGCAAGACGCGCCGATTACCGGCCGGCAGGTGCCGCAGGGCAACCGGTCGCTGCAAGGCGGTCTGCTCGATGCCCTGGGCGGCGCGTTCAACCGGAATCCGCCCTCGCAGGTAGGCACGCCCATCGCGCCGAAGGCCGGAGGCGTGATCAAGTAGCGGTCCTGGCGGCGCAACTGGACCGGGCGCTATCCCCGCCCGACGAACGGCATCTTGTTCGCCATCACCGTCATGAACAGCACGTTGGTGTCGAGCGGCAGGCCCGCGATGTAGACCACCGCGCGGCCGACGTCGTCGGCGTTCATGCGCGCCTCGACCATCATGCGGCCGTCCGGCTGCAGCACGCCCTGGCCCTGCACCATGCGTTCGGTGAGCGGGGTCGCGGCGTTGCCGATGTCGATCTGGCTGCACAGGATGTTGTCTTCGCGATAGTCCAGCGCGGTCTGCTTGGTGAGGCCGGTGACCGCGTGCTTGGTTGCGGTATAGGCGGCGGCGCGCGGGCGCGGTGTGTGGGCGGAGATCGAGCCATTGTTGACGATGCGGCCGCCCTTGGGCGTCTGCGCTTTCATGATCTTCACGGCCTCCTGGGTGCAGACGAAGATGCCGGTGAGGTTGGTGTCGACGACCTTCTTCCAGGTTTCCAGCGGCAGTTCCTCCATCGGCACGGCGGGCGCGCCGATGCCGGCGTTGTTGAACAGCAGATCGAGCCGGCCGAACTCCTGCTTCAAGCGCGCAAACAGCGCCTTGATCGATTCCGGATCGCTGACGTCGGTGGGCACCGCGAGGGTCTTGGCGTTGCCGGCTTCGTTGGCCGTCTCCTGGAGTTTGTCGGCGCGCCGGCCCGCCAGCACGACCGCATAACCCTCCTTGGCCAGGGCCAGCGCCACCGCCTTGCCGATACCCGTTCCCGCGCCGGTTACCAAAGCCACCTTCTCAACCATGCCATCCTCCGGTCTTGTCCGTTCGCGCCATCGTCCTGAGCGCAATGTGGGCCGCATCCTGCAAGGTCGACCGCCCGCCTGCAATGGTCCTTGCGCCTTGCGCGCGCAATCGAAGTGAGTTCAACTGCTTCGGCGGTAAGAACAAATCTACGGGGGGATAACAATGAAGCGGCGTCAGTTTCTGAGACTCGGCATTGCGGCTGCGGCCGCTCCGGCTATCGCGACCGGCCGCGCAGCGGCGCAGGCCAAATATCCCGATCGTCCGATCCGCTTCATCGTTCCGTTCCCGCCGGGCGGCGCCTACGACTACATCGGGCGGCAGTGGGCGGAGCGCGTGAAAGGCTACATGGGCAACACCGTTGTGGTCGAAAACATGGGCGGGGCCGGCGGCGGAGTCGGGGCGGCCTTCGTGACGCGGCAGCGCCCGGACGGTTACACGCTGCTGCTCGGCGGAGCGACGACCCACATTACCGAGGCGTTGCTCAAGACCAAGCCGACCTACGATCCGCTGAAGGACCTCGAACCGGTGTCCGGCATTGCGGTCACCGCCTTCGCCATCACGGTCCACCCGTCGGTGCCGGCGAAGGACCTCAAGGAACTCGTCGCGTACGTCAAAGCCAATCCCGGAAAACTGTCGTACGGCTCCGCGGGTCACGGATCGCTCAATCACCTGACAGGCGAACTGTTCAAGCTGCGCGCAGGCATCAAAGACCTGACGCACGTGCCCTATCGCGGCGCGGGGCCCGCGCTCAACGACATCCTCGCCGGGCAGATTCCGATGATCGTGCCGGCGATGACGGCCACCGTGCAGCAGCATCACGAAACCGGGAAGTTGCGGATTCTGGCCGTGACGCACGGGACACGGCTCAAGGCCGCTCCTAATCTGCCGACCGCGGTGGAGCAGGGCTTCCCCGACGTTGTCGCGCCGAACTACATCGGCCTCTACTTCCCGACGGGGACCCCGAAGGAGATCGTCGAGCACGTCGGGCAAGCCAATCTGAAGCTCATGGCGGACAAGTCGTTCCAGGACTTCCTTGTCAAGGGAACGTTCGAGATCGAGCCGCCGCTCAGCACAGCCAAGTACAAGGAATACGTCGAGAGCGAGATTCGGCGCTGGCGGCCGATCGTCTCGGCGATGGGCGTGAAGATCGACTGATCCGGGCCACGACGCGTTACCGCCGTCAGCCGGCGAGGGCCGCCTTGGCGTCGCTCTCGATGCTGCGATAGACCACGGGCATCGCCAGGCGTTCGGTGATGTGATGCGGCTCGGTGGGCGCGCCGAAGCGGTAGCCCTGCATGCAATGCACGCCGGCGGCGCGCAGGAACAGGTGCTGCTCGGCAGTTTCCACACCCTCGGCCGTGACTTTCATCCCTAGTCCGCGGCCGAGGCTGACAACGGCGTGCACGATCGCTGCGGCGTCGGCGGCCTTTTCGATCGAGAGTACGAAGCTCCTGTCGATCTTGAGCCGGTTGAAGGGGAAGCGCCGCAGATACAGCAGGCTCGAATAGCCGGTGCCGAAATCGTCGAGCGCAAGCTGTACGCCGAGTGCCCGCAGCCGCCGCATGGCGGCCTCGGCGTTCTCGACGTTGCCCAGCAGCGTGCTTTCGGTGAGCTCCAGTTCGAGACGCGCCGGTTCGAGGCCGGTCTCGGCCAGAATGCGTTCAACGCCGTTGACGAAGTCGATCTGGCGGAACTGCAGGGGCGACACGTTCACGGACACCGCAATTCCCGGCCAGGCCCTGGCGTCGAGGCAGGCGCGCCGCAGGACATGCGCGCCGAGCTGAATGATCAGGCCGGAATGCTCTGCAATCGGAATGAATTCGGTCGGCGGGATCAGGCCGCGCAGCGGGTGCGGCCAGCGCGCAAGAGCTTCGACGCCGACAATTTTCTCGCCGGATGCGTTCACGATCGGCTGATAGGCGACTTTCAATTCGTCGCGTTCGATCGCCTCGCGCAGGTCCTGCTCGACCAGTTTGCGCTGCGACAGATCGGCATCCATCATCGCATCGTAGATGCAGGCGCGATTGCGGCCCTCGTTCTTGGCGCGGTACAGCGCCATATCGGCATAGCGCATGATATCCGCCGCGTCGCTGCCGGAGCGGCGATCGATGACCGCAATGCCGATGCTGGCGCCGATGACGATGGTGTGTCCGTTGATGGTAAACGGCTCGCACAGGGCGGTGATGATGCCGCGCGCAATCGTCTGTAGCTCGGCGTGATCGGACGATGCCGACGTGATGACCGCGAATTCGTCGCCGCCGAGACGCGCCACGAGGTCGCCGCTCTGCGTCGACCGGGACAGCCGTAGCGTGACGGCGCGGATCAACTCGTCGCCGACCGGATGCCCGAGCGTGTCGTTGACGTCCTTGAAGTGATCGAGGTCGATATAGAACAACGCGGCCGGCGATCCGCCGCGCTTGACGTCGGCGATCACGGATTCGAGCCGCTCGCCGAAATAATTGCGGTTCGGCAAGCCGCAGAGCGGGTCGTGCAATGCAAGGAAGCGCAACGTGCGCTCGCCTGCGGCGATCGCGGCCGCGGTGTGCCGCATGTAGCGCTGCATGAGGCCGGTCAGCAGAACGAACCCGGCCAGCGCAATGCCGATGAACGGAAACACGGTTTCAAGGATCTGCGCGCCCGGCCGCTGCGGCTCCCATGCAAGGCGCGCAATCGGCTGATTGCGGCCGTCGACGAATTCGTGGACGTGATCGTTCGCTTCAGCCGGGCGGTCGCCGAGCATGCGGAGGTTTTCGAGCTGCAGCCGCTTGCCGATGTCCGTGAGGATGCTTTGCTCGATGATCCGCATGGTCAGCACGAGGGGCGGCCGGGAGCGGACGCTCGCTCCGGGCTCGCCGGTGCGTCGGATCATCGGCATGACCGTTACGAGCGTGAGGCTTCGGCCAACTGTACGCAGCAGGACGGCCCCGCGGACGTCGCCGGCGATCGACGGCAGGTCGCCGCCAACCAGGCGCATGGTCCGTTCGGGGAGTTCCGTGGCCTGGCCGCGCAAGTAGCCAACGATGGTCTTGACTTCGGAGGGGGAGCCCAGGCCCGAGAACGCCGTTCGCGGCGGCGTGTGGCTATAGACGATGGTGTCTTCAGCATTCACCACAGCGATCAGGTCGTGGTCGGTCAGCGGATTGAGCCAACTGGCGATGCGCTGCTGCATGACGCTGGGATTGCGGTCGATGTCACCGGCAGCGACCGCCGTCGTGGATTCGATCGCGGCCGTCAGCCGGCGAAGCGCCCATTCTCCGTGATTGACGATGGCCCGGGTCAAGAGCTGCCGTTCGCGCTCGAGCGCGACGACGTCGGCGCGATGCGCCGAGGTCAGCGCCGCAACCACGATGCACACGATCGCAACCGCAACGACGATGCAGAGCGGCAGGACCACGCCCAGCCGCGCCCGATCCCAGGTGGTGGGATTGGTCTTTTCCGGCGGCGCAAATTGCCGCTGGGCCTCCGCATCCGCCACTTGAAGCACTCCACCCAACGCCCGACCCTGAGGGCCAACCTTATGGCTCAATATGATTGCGAATTGACTTGCGGATGGAGCGATCTTGGCCCGTGCGGGGGCGGCGTGACGCAATTCACGTCACGGAGTTAATCGTTCGTAAACGGCTGCGGAATGCGCGTGCAGAACGGCGGACCGGCCGTCAGGCACAGGTCCGGTCCGAAAGCCTCAACGGTGCGTCAGACTCAACGGTGCGTCAGATAGGGCGGGCGAGGGATGGCCAGATGGGCGGCCCTGAGCGCCGCCGACCAGCGTTCGCTGACGTCGTGGAAATAGGGGTCGCCGGGCTCGATGCGATGGATCAATTCGGCATCGAGCGCATCGCGCCGCGCCACCGCGACGTCGAGTGGCATGCCGACGCTTAGGTTCGAGCGCAACGTCGAGTCCATCGAAATGAGCGCGATCTTCAGGGCATCGTAGATATCCACGCCGAAATGAACGGCGCGGTCCAGGATCGGCTTGCCGTACTTGTGTTCCCCGATCTGCAGGTAGGGCGTGTCGGTGGTGCACTCGATGAAGTTTCCGGCGGTGTAGATCATGTAGAGGCGGAGCTTGTCGCCCTTGATCTGGCCGCCGAACAGGAACGAGACCTCGAACTTCACGTCGGATGCCTGCAGTGCCGGGCCCTCGATATCGTGGACGCGGCGAATGGCCTGGCCGATGCGCTGTGCCGCCTGGAATATGGTCGGAGCGTTCATCAGCGTGTCCAACTCGCCGGTCGAGGGGTTTTCCATACCCTCGTTGAGCATGCTCACGACCGACTGGCTGACTGACAGGTTACCGGAGGAGGCCAGCATCAGGACCCGCTCTCCCGGCTCGCGGAAGACGTGTAGCTTTCGGAACGTCGAGATGTTGTCGAGGCCCGCGTTGGTGCGTGTGTCGGCGATCATGACGAGGCCTTCGCGCACCAGGATTCCGCAGCAATACGTCATCGCAGCCCTCCACCGGAAGGCGTTTATAGCGATGCCGCGCCCCCGGCGGCAACGCCGCCCTTCGGCGGGGATCGGGCCTTGCACAGGGAGGCCGCGGTGCGCTTGAGCGCCATGTCGGTCCGCGCTAGACCGATTGAGCCTGGAGTGGGAGTGAAGTCCATGAACGACGTGCGCGGCGCGGCCACCGACATCGTCACTGCCGCCATCCTGGTCATCGGCGACGAAATCCTGTCGGGCCGGACCAAGGACAAGAACATCGGCTATATCGCCGAATACATGACCAACATCGGCATCGATGTGCGCGAGGTTCGTATCGTGCCCGACATCGAGGAAGAGATCGTCACCGCGCTCGACGCGCTGCGCCGCCGCTACACCTATGTATTCACCACCGGCGGCATCGGTCCGACCCACGACGACATCACCGCAGATTGCGTGGCCAAGGCATTCGGCGTCTCGATCGACGTCGACCCACGCGCCCGCGCCATGCTGCTGACACGGATCGCCGAGAAGGACCTCAACGAAGCGCGGCTGCGGATGGCGCGCATTCCCGCGGGCGCCGACTTGATCGTCAACAAGGTATCGAGCGCGCCGGGCTTCCGCATCGGCAACGTGCACGTGATGGCGGGCGTGCCGTCGATCATGCAGGCTATGCTCGACGAGGTGGCGCCGACGCTCAAAACGGGCGTCAAGCTGCTGTCGGAATCGGTGCGCGCCAATCTGCGCGAGGGCGACATCGGCGGGCCGCTCGGCGCAATCGCCAAGGCGCATCCCGATGTGATGATCGGCAGCTATCCATTCCAGGACGAGGGGCGGCCCAACACCAACGTCGTGATCCGCTCGCGCGATCCGCAGAAACTCGCCGCGGCCAAGGCCGCGGTCGAGGCGATGCTGAACGAGGTGCGGGCGGGCTTGCGGCAAACCGCATGAGGTGCCTGCCATGGACGAGTCACGAGGATCGACGCGCCGGCGTTTCATTCTGACCGCCGGGACGCTGGCCGCGGGTTACGGGCTCTATCCTGCCGACGGCGCGCTGGCCCAGCCGCTGTCGCCGACGCCGGAATGCAGCGACGGCGCTGCGCCGACGCAGCGCCAGACCGAGGGGCCGTTCTTCAAGCCGAGTTCGCCCGAGCGCACCGATCTGGTCGAAGCCGGAATGCGCGGCCAGACGCTGGTGCTGACGGGCTTCGTGCTCACGCGCGGCTGCAAGCCCGTGGCGCGGGCCCTGATCGATTTCTGGCAGGCCGATACCGAAGGACAATACGACAACAGCGGAAACCGGCTGCGCGGCCATCAGTTTACCGACGCGGAAGGCCGCTACCGGCTTCGCACCGTCGTTCCCGCGTCCTATCCTGGACGAACGCGCCACCTCCACGTGAAGGTGCAGCCGCCCGGCGGACGCATCCTGACCACGCAGCTCTATTTTCCGGGCGAGGCCCACAACCGCACCGACCGGTTCTTCCGGCGCGAATTGCTGGTCCGCACCGCGCTGGCGAAGGGTGACGTCGCCGGCCGGTTCGATTTCGTGCTCGATATGCGCTAGGCTCCGATTCAACTTCGTTGAATCAGAGCCGTCGCTCATCGTTTTGCCGGAGCACGATCTTGTCCGAAAACCGGTTCCCACTTTTCGGGATCGTGCTCTAGAAAGCGCCGGGGCCGAGAGGGACGATCCATGGCGCAAGCCGAGCAGCAATCGCAGCCACAGGTGCAGCCGCAGAAGGCGTTTCCGGTGTCGTGGGACCAGTTCCATCGCGACGCCCGCGCGCTGGCGTGGCGGCTCGCCGAGGCGGGGCCGTTCGACACGATCGTCGCGATCACCCGCGGCGGGCTGGTGCCGGCCGCGGTCGTGGCGCGCGAACTCGACGTGCGGCTGATCGAGACGATCTGCATATCGAGCTATCACGACTACAAGCGCCAGGGCGAACTGCAACTCATCAAAGGTGTGGCCCAGTCGATCACCGCGCTGAAGGGCAAGGGCGTTCTGATCGTCGACGATCTCGTCGACACCGGAAAAACCGCAAAGATGGTGCGTGACCTGCTGCCCGGCGCACATTTCGCGACCGTCTATGCCAAGCCGATGGGGCGGCCGCTGGTCGATACCTTCATCACCGAAGTGTCGCAGGACACCTGGATTTACTTCCCTTGGGACACCGGACTGGCGTTCCAGCCGCCGATCCGCGAAGGTGGCGCATAGACGGTCGCGCACCCGTGGCGAGGCCATTTCGGTCTGGCGGCCGTCTGTGGGCCACAACCGTCGCGCGACCGGCGGAGCGGAAGTCCGGGGGGCCATGCGGGGCATCGTGCCGCGCGCGACCTCGGTGGCGGAGTTCAAGGCGTTCGTCGAATCCGAGTCGCGCAAGTTCGGCAGCGTGATCGAGCGGGCCAATATTGTGCTGTCCAACTAGCCGACTCCGGCAGCAATCCGCTATCATTGCGGCAACCGGCCCCGGGCGGAGTCGGGCCGTTACACGGAGGTTCGTCATGGATGCCGTCACGCCCAAGACTGCGATGACCGCCGACCAGCATTCCCATCTGGTCCGACCGGCCGAAATGGAATGGAAGCCGTCTCGCTTTCCCGGCTGCCAGTTGAAGGTGTTGCTGCAGGACGAAAGCGGCCTGATGACCTCGCTGTTCAGATTTGGGCCCGGCGCCACGCTCACCGATCACGAGCACGTCGGCATCGAGCAGACCTATCTGCTCGAAGGCCATCTGGTGGACAAGGAAGGTCCGGCGGCGGGTTTGGAGTGCAAGAAGGGCGAGTTCGTCTGGCGCGAGCCCGGCAGCCGGCATTCTGCATGGTCGCCGAACGGCGGGTTGACGATCGCGATCATGCAGGTGCCCAACAAGTTCTTCGACGACGCCGGCCGCGCGACCGATGCATTTGGCGGCTCATGGGACAAGACCTCGCGCCCGGCGAACGGCGATGCGGCGGAATTCGAGGCCGCGGCCGGCCAGCATTCGCATCTGGTGAAGCCCGCCGAGATGGAATGGAAGCCGACGCGCTTCCCTGGCTGTGAGGTGAAATCGCTGATGATGGACACCAAGACCGGGCTCATGACCGCGCTGATGCGGTTTGCTCCGGGCGCGGTTCTGCCCGACCACGAGCACGTCAACATCGAACAGACCTACGTGCTGGAAGGCCGGCTGGTGGACAAGGAAGGCCCCGCCGAAGGCATCGAGGCCAAGGCTGGCGAGTTCATCTGGCGCGAACCGGGCAGCCGGCATGTGGCGTGGTGTCCCGAAGGCGGATTGATGCTCGCGATCTTCCAGGTGCCGAACAAGTTCTACGAAAAAGACGGCCGCGTGACCGATCCGAGCGGCCGGTTATGGGACGAAGTCTGGGGACACACCGGCAAGGGCTGATGCGCGCTTTCGGTGCGTCGGCCCGCGGTGTTAGGAATGCATCGGGCCGACGTGGCGGAACTGGTAGACGCATCGGACTTAAAATCCGTTGGGGCGAAAGCTCCGTGCCGGTTCGAGTCCGGCCGTCGGCACCAAACGGTTTGATGCCGCGTTTAATGCACTGCCTGCGGAGGGGATGCCGCCGGCAGTGAACAGCGGGAGCGAAATATGAGCATGAAAACCATCCTGGTACCGATGGAGCACCACGAGGGGATGCGGTCGGTGCTGGAATCCACGCTGCTGCTGGCGCGGCGGTTCGGCAGTTACATCGAAGGCTTCCCGCTGCGGTTCGGGATCAGCGAATTTGTCGCGGTGGATCCCGCTGGCAGCATTCCACTGGAATCTTACCGGCAGGAGAGCCTGGAAGAGGCCGCGCAATCGCGCCGCCTGTTCGAGGACTTCATGCGCGAACAGGGCGTGCCGCACGCGGCCGGCACGGGCGCGGGGCTGTCGTTCGGCTGGATCGACGACGCGCCGGAGGGCGAAGGATTTGTCGGCAGCTACGGCCGCGTGTTCGACATCACGGTGTTGAGCCGGCCCGACTCCAACACCATCGGACTGCACAACCGCGCCATCGAGTCCGGTCTGTTCGAAAGCGGTAAGCCCATTCTTTTGGCGCCGCCCAAGGCGCAAAAGCAGATCGCGACCAACATCATGATCCACTGGAACTGCAGCACCGAGCAGGCGCGCACCACGGCATTTGCCATGCCGCTGATCGAAAAGGCGGAGCGGGTGACGGTGCTGACCGTGATCGGCGGGCAGGCGGTGCCGGGGCCGTCGTCGGAGCAGTTGCTCAATCAACTGCTGCGGAACGGCATCGACGCCAAGCCGATGTCGGTCGGGCTTGAGGGCCGCAGCACCGGCGAGGCGATCCTTGCGGCGGCGCAGTCGCAGGGCTGCGACCTCCTGGTCAAGGGCGCCTATACCCAGAGCCGGCTGCGGCAGATGATCTTTGGCGGCGCAACCAGCCACATCCTGTCGAACGCCGAACTGCCGGTGATCATGGCGCACTGACACGAAGGCGCCGCGCGTCCCGCGCGCGGCGCCCGATTTCCGCAGCGACTTGGGTTCGCTATTTCGCCGTCGCGAGCGCCGGAGCCTCGACCGGCTTGCCCATCTTCGCGCGCATCTCGGCGACCCAGACATCCATCGGCTTCCAGGACGGGTCGCGCTTCACCAGTGCCTCTGTCTTGGCATGGATAACCTCCGGCGGCTCGGTCAGGTCGACCGGCTCGCCGAACGGCTGCGCCACGTACCATGGTGACGCGCAATAGATTTCGACGCGGTTGTCCTCGGGGTCCGCGAAATAGATGCTCCAGGCGTTGCCGTGGGTGCGCGGATCGAGCTTCTTGACGCCCTGCTTCACCAGCCACGGATAGTACTCGCGCAGTTCGTTGAGCCCGGACAGGCGGAACGAAACCTGCTGGATGGTGCTGAACGACGCATCCTTCGGCCGGCCCGCCGCGATCGCGACCTGGTGATGTTCGGTTGGATCGCGGCTGAGAAACGCGATCGGCACGCCGCGCGAGGTCGTCCCCCGATCGGTGACGGTCAGCCCGAAAATTCGGGAGTAGAAATCGACCATGGCTTCGAGATCGTGGGCGTAAATCCCGATGTGGCAGAGCTGGCAGTCGGGGAGGGCTGTCATCGGCGAATTCTCCGGCGGCGGATCGGACGGGCCGGTCGGCGGCTGTTGCATCCGACCGCGCTCGTGCGCCAGCCAGAATGCACGAAATGCCATAGCATCGGCAACGCCGGCCGCACCGCTACCGCCATGTCGAGTTTGTTTCGTGTCATGCCGAATCCGATGGCTGGCCCGGTTGACTTTCGCGCGCCGGTCCGGCGGGAGCCGGTACACACAATTTCAACACGTTGTCGATTAGCCTAGGCTCGGCCGAGGTGCCGGAGCGGACTGCGAGCCGCCCGGACCGGATCGGCCATCCCGCGGTTTACGACATGAATCTTCCAACGGGCGGAATGCAGCTTTTGAGATGTTGTGCATGCGCCGCCGGCCTTGCGGTCGCGGCTGCAGGTCTCGGCGGCTGCGCCGGAATTTCGGAGCAGACCGCGAATGCCGCCTTTGTCGCGCCCGGGAAATACGACGTATACGATTGCCGTGCGCTGCTGCGCGAGATCACGACCACGCAAGCGCGCGAATTGGAGCTGCGGCAATTGATGGAGCGCTCAGCGCAGTCGCCCGGCGGCGAGTTGGTCAATGCCGTCGCGTATCGCAGCGACCATTTGCGTGCCCGCGCCGAACTCAAGCTGCTCAACGACACCGCCTCCGGGAAGAATTGCCAGAGCAGCAGCCGGTGGTCGAGCGAGCGCTCTCTTCACTAGATCGCGACAAGTTCCGCCGCGCCGCGGGGGCTGCGTCAGACGAAGCGCTGGCGCGCCAGCGCGGCGCCCCGGCCGAGCGCTTCGAGCTTGGCCGCGGCGATGTCGCGCCGCATCGGCGCCATGCCGCAGTTGGTGCCGAGGATCAGGCGTCCCGCCGGCACGTGTTCGAGCACGGGCTCGATGGTCTCCGCAACCTGCTCGGGCGTTTCGATCTCGTCGGTGGCGACATCGATGACGCCGATCTGGATGTCCTTGCCCTCAAGCAGAGCAAGGAGATGCACCGGCACCTTGGAATTGCGGCACTCAACCGAAACCTGGTCGATGCGGCTCCCGGCAAGCGCGGGAAAGATCGTCTCGTATTGCCGCCACTCCCCGCCGAGCGTAGCCTTCCAGTCGATGTTCGCCTTGATGCCGTAGCCGTAACAGATGTGGACCGCAGTCGTGCATTGCAGCCCGGCTACGGCGCGGTGCAATGCCTCGATGCCCCAACCCGCAACCTCGTCCGTATAGACGTTGAACGCCGGCTCGTCGAACTGGATGACATCGACGCCGTCGCGCTCCAGCGCGCGCGCCTCCGCGTTGAGCAGGTCGGCGAAGGCGAACGCCATTTTCACCCGATCGCCGTAGTGCTTGTCGGCGACGGTGTCGATGATGGTCATCGGGCCAGGCATCGTGATTTTGAGCTTGCGCGCGGTGTGGGCGCGCGCAAACCGCGCTTCGGTGCCGTGAACCCGGCCTCTCAGCGTGAGCGGGCCGGTGACGGTCGGCACCATCGCCTTGTAGCGGTTGTTGCGGATTCCCATTTCGACCTTGTTCGCAAAGTCGATGCCGTCCACGAACTCCAGGAAGCCGTGCACGAAATGCTGGCGCGACTGTTCGCCATCGCTGACCACGTCGATGCCGGCGTCTTCCTGCAGCTTCAGCGCCAGCAGCGTCGCGTCGAGCTTGCCCGCGGCGAGATCGGGTCCCGACAGCCGCCATGCCGGCCATAGCTTGTCGGGCTCCGCGAGCCACGACGGTTTGGGAAGACTTCCTGCGACGGTGGTCTGGAACATGCGGGTCAGGCCATATCTCGCTCGCCTTCGCCCGCGCGTGGCGAAGGCAGCATGTCGATCTTTGCGGCCGCGACAGCCGGCGCCCGCCAATCATAGAGCCAATCGTAGCGCCTGAGCAGCATCGATCCGCCGGCGACGCGCAGCACGAAATTCCGGATCGCCGCCTCTGCCGCGCCGAGATGATAGGCACGGCCGTTGCTCCTTGCTGCCCGCTGGACACGGGCCGTGCGTGGGCGTCGCGCGCGTTCGTAGTGCCGCATGGCGGCGGCAGGATCGTCGGGGTTTTGCGACAGACAGGCGGCCAAAACGGCTGCGTCCTCGATTGCCATGGCGGCACCCTGCGCCAGGAAAGGCAGCATCGGGTGGGCGGCGTCCCCCAGCAACGTGACTGGGCCATCGCCCCATTGGCGCAGCGGCGGCAGGTCGTAGAGCGCCCACTTCTGCCAGCGCAGCGGCAGCGCCAGAAAGGCGCGCACCGGCTCGGCCCAGTTCCAGGCCGAGTAGCAAGCGAGCAAGTCCTCGCGCGCGCCCTCCGCCGTCCAGCCAGGCTCCGACCAGCGGTCGTTGACGATGGCCACGATGTTGATTAGCGCGCCGGACTTCACCGGGTAGTGGACCAGATGCGCGTCCCGGCCGAGCCAGAGCTGCACGTCCGCGGCCCGGAACGCCGGCTCGGCGCGCTCGGTATGGAGCAACGCGCGCCAAGCCGTACGCCCGCGAAACTCCGGCCGTGTGCGCTGTCCGAGCCGATGCCGCAATCCGGACCACAGTCCGTCGGCGCACACCAGTGCGATGCCGTGCTCGTCGGCGGCCACGTTGTTGTTGCGGCAGGCTGCGCTGACGCCATGGGCGTGCACGACGAAATCGTCGACGCTGGTGCCGAGCCGGAGCGCAATGTCGGGGCTCTCGCGCACCGCGTCGAGCAGCGCGGCTTGCAGGTCGCCGCGGTGGATCGACCAATACGGCGCTCCGTAACGCGCCTCGGTGGCGTTGCCGAGCGGAATGCGCGCAAGCCTGCCGCCACTCGCGGTGTTGACGACGACCGCCTGCGGCGTGACGGCTGTGCGGCGAAGCCGGTCAGCAAGACCCAGCGAAATCAGGACGCGGGTGGCGTTTGGCGAAAGCTGGATCCCGGCACCGGCTTCTTCGATCTGCCCGGCGCGCTCGATCAGGGTTACCCGGAAGCCGCATCTGGCGAGCGCCAGCGCCGCAGTCAGTCCGCCGATTCCGGCGCCGGCGACGATGATGTTGCGCGAGGTCGCCATCGCGCCCCGGCGTTCAGGCCGTCTCGGTCAGGGCACACGCTTCGGGACGTGCCGCGTGCGGGTCGAGCGCCGGATCGTGGCGGTAGAGCGTGGAGCAGTAGGGGCAGATGATCTCGTTGTCGTCGCCCATGTCGAGGAACACATGCGGGTGGTCGAACGGCGACCGTGCACCGACGCACATGAACTCGCGGGCGCCGATTTCGATGACCGGAACGCCGGGATCGTTATGGAAATGCGGGACGATGAGGTCGGCCATGGACTTTCCGGGACTCAGATTCTCGTTGCGATGCGGTGCACCATAGCGACCCGCCCTTCGCTTTCCTAGTGATCCATGAACCCTGCAAATCCACGGCTGCAAAAGCCGCGGTTGCGCAAACGGGGGACTGGTCTGCGAATTGACGCGGGATACTTGCGCCGTGGGCGCTCCTGGTTTCTATCTTCGCGTCCAATGCCTTCATTCCAAAATGGCCCAGTGGAGATTGCCTACCTCGACGAGGGCGCGGGCGACCCGATCTTGCTGGTGCACGGTTTCGCCTCGAACAAGGAGGTGAACTGGGTCCATCCCGGCTGGATCGCGACCCTGACCGGCGCGGGCTATCGCGCCATTGCGCTCGACAACCGCGGCCACGGCGCCTCGGCCAAGCTCTACGCGCCGGCCGAGTACCACACGAATTTAATGGCCGGCGACGTCCATGCGCTGATCCGACACCTCGGCCTCGGCCGCGCGCACGTCATGGGCTATTCGATGGGCGCCCGCATTTCGGCGTTCCTGGCCCTGGAGCATCCCGACGCCGTGCAATCGCTGGTGCTCGGCGGCCTGGGCATGCATCTCATCGACGGTGTGGGCTTGCCGAGCAGCATCGCCGATGCCCTGGAGGCCCCGTCGCTGGCCGATGTTACGGACCCGCAGGGCCGCACCTTCCGCGCATTTGCCGACCAGACCCGATCCGACCGCAGGGCGCTGGCCGCCTGCATCCGCGGAACCCGCCAGACGCTGACGCGCGAACAGGCGGCGTCGATCCGGGCACCGGTCCTGGTCGCGGTCGGCAGCAAAGACACGGTCGCTGGCTCGGCCGAGGACCTCGCCGCCACGATCCCCGGCGCTCGCGTGCTGACGATCCCAAACCGCGACCACATGCTTGCCGTCGGCGACAAGGTCTTCAAAGCGGGCGCGCTGGAATTTTTCGAGGAGCATCGATGACGCGTCACATCACGCCGGCGTCCGCGACATTCAAAGGCGCCGACGGCAACACGCTGGCCGCCGACGTCTATGGCGAGGAGGGGCCGCCGGTTCTGCTTCTGCACGGTGGCGGGCAGACGCGCCACGCCTGGCGCAACGCCGGCGACGTCATCGCGCGCATGGGCCGGGTCGCCTATGCGGTGGACCAGCGCGGCCATGGCGATTCCGAGTGGGTGAAGGAAGGCTGCTACGATTTCGGCGATTTTGCCGCCGATGCGCGCAAGCTCGCCGACACGCTTGCCGAGCGGCACGGCGTGCGGCCGGTCGCGGTCGGCGCCTCGCTTGGAGGCATTGCGAGCATGCTTGCAGAAGGTGCGAAGCGCCCTGCCAATGGGGGCGTGTTCGCTGCGCTGATTCTGGTCGACATCACCCCGCGCGTCGACCTTGAAGGGGTCGCCAAGGTCCAGGGTTTCATGCGCGCCCACGCCCGGGAGGGCTTCGGCTCGATCGCGGAGGCTGCCGACGCGGTGGCGGCCTACCTGCCGCACCGGCCCCGGCCGCGGTCGCACGAGGGACTGAAGAAGAACCTCCGGCTGCATCCCGACGGGCGTTGGCGCTGGCACTGGGATCCGCGGTTCCTGGACGGCAAGCGCCGCAGCGGGCCGGGCGGGGATATGGTCGAGACCATGCTGGTCGAAGCGGCCCGGCGGATCGAGGTTCCGGCATTGCTGGTACGCGGTGCTTCCTCCGAGCTTGTCCAGGAAGCTCACGCCAAGGACTTTCTCGAACTGGTCCCGCACGCCACCTATGTCGATGTCAGCGGCGCCCGGCACATGGTCGCCGGCGACCGCAACGATCAGTTCACCAACGCCATCAGGGAATTTCTATCGAATCTCAAAAAGTCGTCATAAAGATATGATTTAGATAGATATTATGGATTTCACGTTGCGTGTTCGAGGCTTGCGTCCTAGCTGTGCTACAAGACGACCTGACGTCCGGACGAAACCGGGAGACGAGCCATGGCGATGCAGCAATCGAGAACGGTCGGCGGGCTGCCAAAGGTCGACCCGGTCTGGGCGCGCATTCGCGACGAGGCCGAGGACATCGCCCGGCGCGAGCCGCAGATCGGGACTTTCATCTATTCGTCGGTCCTGCACCACGACACGCTCGAAGCCGCGGTCATTCACCGGGTCAGCGAACGCCTCGACCATCCGGACGTGTCTGCCGAACTGATCCGGCAGGCCTACGCGGACGCGCTGGAGGGCGAGCCGCAGATCGGGGATGCGTTCCGCGCCGATATTGTCGCGATCTACGACCGGGACCCTGCGACCGATCGCTTCGTGGAGCCGGTGCTCTACTTCAAGGGCTTTCACGCCATTCAGGCCCATAGGCTTGCCCATTGGCTCTGGGGCCAGGGGCGCAAGGATTTCGCGTACTACCTTCAGAGCCGCGTGTCGGCCGCGCTCCAGTGCGACATCCATCCGGCGGCCAATGTCGGCCGCGGCATCTTCCTGGATCACGCCACCGGCCTCGTGGTCGGCGAGACGGCGTCCATCGGGGACAACGTCTCGATGCTGCACGACGTGACGCTCGGCGGCACCGGCAAGACCCACGGCGATCGCCATCCCAAGATCGCCGACGGCGTCCTGATCGGGGCGGGCGCCAAGATCATCGGCAACATCGAAGTCGGCCGTTGCGCGCGTGTGGCGGCGGGATCGGTGGTGCTCAAGTCGGTCCCGAACAACGTCACGGTCGCCGGCGTCCCGGCGAAGGTCGTGGGCGACGCGCCGTGCCAGGAGCCGTCGTTGACCATGGACCATATGTTCCCCGGATAGCGCGTGCATTGTTTGCAGTCGCGGGTCCCCGTGTTAGAGCGGAGCCGTACAGCCGAGGGGACCCCGTGGACGTCATCGAAGTCAAAAAGCTCGACGCCTACCTGCGCCAGCTGTTCGGCAACGCCGCCATCCGCGTCGTTCCGAAGCGCGGCGACACCGCCGAAGTGTTCGTGGGCGAGGACGATCTTGGCGAGTTGACCGTCGACGACGAGGACGGCGATCGGTCCTACAATTTCCGGATGGTGATCCAGGTCAGCAACGACCCAAGCTTCCAGCCGGTCCCGGCATTGAACGCCTATCTCCGAGGCAAGTTCGATAACGAAAACATCCGCGTCGTGACGCGTCCGAAGAAGACCGACTCTCTGGAGGTCTATATCGGCGATGAATTCCTCGGCGTGCTGTTCCTGGAGAACGAGAAGGGCCGCCGCTCCTACATTTTCGAGCTGCCGATCCTCGACGTCGATCTCCCCGAGTGACGGTGCGTCTCAGCGCGCCGGCCGGAATCCCGCAATCAGCCGTTCGATGCCCTCGGCGACCGTTCGCCAGTCGCTCAGCCATTCGCGCGGAAAACGCACGGTGAGGTCGGCCCCCTCGATGCGCCGCTCGTGCAGGCACATCGCGGGCGTCGGGCCTTTGGGCATGGTGCAGCGGAGCAGGAATCGTTCCGGCGCCGCGGCGTGGTAGATCAGGTCTTCTCCGAGATAGGGGGAGTCGGCTCGGAAGCCTTGCACCGTCAGGCCGTCCGGCCCGACCACCGGACCCGCGGCGGTGTAACGCGGATAGATCGTCTTCAGCCGCTCCAGCGGCGCCAGCGTGCCATCGCTGACGGCAATGGTCACGAACAGCCGCTCGGAGGTGTCGGGAACGGCGTTGGGCGCGGGCATGCCCGCGGGGCCAGGTGGCGCGAGCGTCGGCCAGACGAAGGCAAGGTCGATGCGGGCTTGCGAGCCCGGGCGGCGCTGCATCGCCACCCGGATCGCGCCGGGCGGCACGTTGAACGTCACCCCGCCGACGGTAATCGGCAACGAGGGCGCATCGGGCGCTACGGGCTTCGGCTGTGGCCACAGCATCCAGACCACAGGCGCGCTCGCGAGCCCCGCCATGGTCATCCCGAACAGCACCATCAGCAGCCGTGCGAACAGGCCTCCGCCCCGCCGCCGCCGTCCCATCGTTCCCGCGTAGGCCACCGAAGTCCCCAGCCGAATCGCCCCACCGTATGGGACCCGGCGGGCGTTAACCGTCTCTTAACGATACGGTGGCGGGCCGCCCGCCGATCTGGGAAAGCTTTCGGGTCTCGTACCGGTGGGGCCCTGGTCGATGTCTCCGGAAGCGTTGGTTTTTTCGCTGGTGTGGTCGAACTCTGCGCAGTCGCTCTTGGCGCTGGCAATCGGGTTTGCGGTGGCCGGGCTTTTGTCCAGCGGCTACCAGATGCTGACCATGCAGCCGGCGAGTTTCCGGTTGCTGCACGAGGGCGAGCGCAACCAGGCGCTGGCGGCGGTGCCGTTCCTGCTGTTCGCCGCGCCCTTCATCATCGTCCGCTATACCATCCGTCTTTCCCAGGTTGGCCGCGGCGGTTTCGGCTTCGGCATGATGGCGGCGCTGGTCGCGGGCTTCTGGAGCCTGATGTCGGGCACGGTCGTGGTGATGGCGCTGTCGTCCATCGGCCGGCTGGTGGCCTGAACGCTCGCATCGTCTTTGGGAACGTGGCACGGTCGTTCCGCACGGAGGGACGACATGCCGATCTACGAGCTTGACGGGCAGGCGCCGGAATTTCCAGCCGACGGCCGCTATTGGGTCGCCGAGACCGCGGTGCTGATCGGCCGCGTGCGGCTGAAGAGTCACGCAAGCGTCTGGTTCGGCGCTGTGCTGCGCGGCGACAACGAGTGGATCGAGCTCGGCGAACGCAGCCAGATTCAGGACAATGCCACGCTGCACACCGATCCGGGTTTCCCGATGGCGATCGGCGCGAACTGCGTGATCGGCCACAACGTCATCCTGCACGGCTGCACGGTCGGCGACAATTCGCTGATCGGTATGGGCGCGATGCTGCTCAATGGCGCCAGGATCGGGAAGAACTCGCTGGTCGGCGCCGGCGCGCTCGTGACCGAGGGCAAGAGCTTTCCGGACAATTCGCTGATTGTGGGCTCGCCCGCGCGCGCGATCCGCACCATCGACGAAAAGACCACCGCGATGATTGCGGGCGGCTCGGATATCTACGTCAGGCGCTGGCAGCAGTACGCGAAGGGCTTAAGGCGGCTGGGCTAACGGCAAAAAAGGTGCGGCCGGCGTTGGGGGACGCCGGCCGCGCGCGAACCCGGTCTGGGGACGGGGAGGGGTGGGGACGTGACCGGGGACGCGTAGCTCCTTAGTGCTCAGCGTGTGGATGCAGCCGCAGTGGAGATCGCCGGCCGCGGATCGCCGAGCGCGACCCAGAGATTGGGATCGCCCTGGGACTGGCGCTTGACGAAGCGGTAGCCGGTTTCGGACCAGAGGAGCACCTGCTCCTCCTGGTTATCGAGGACGTAGTCGCCCTTGTCGGTCTTGACCGTGAGTACGGCGTGGCCTTCGCCCTTCTTGTCGCGCACCACGGTGATCAGCAGCGCCTCGCGCGGCCAGCCCGCTTGCATCAGCATGCGGCGCTTGAGCAGGACGTAGTCCTCGCAGTCGCCCTTCCCGGTGTCGGGATAGGACCAGCGTTCGACCACGCCCCACTGTTCCATGTCGGTCACGGGCTTGATGCTCTCGTTGACCCAGCGGTTGACGCGCACGAGATCGCGCCAGGCTTTCTGCGTCAGCACCACGTCACGCGGCTGCGACGGCCGGGTCGCGCATTCGCGCGGGTGCTCGTTGCAGAACTCGACCCAGCCGATCGGTGGCCGCGACGTCTCGCCGACCGACACATGGATCGGCCGATGGGACTGCGCCTGCGCCGCCGCGCCAAGGACCGCGAAGATGGCTGCGGCCAAAGCCGTGCCGAGAATTCGTTTTGCCTGAACCGGCATCTGTGTGACCCCGTTCCCCGTCTTGTTGGGGTCACATTTCCCACAAAGCCTTTGTGTTGCCGCTAATTGGCCAAAGTCATTTTGAAGACAACCAAAATAAAGACTGAGACGAATACTTGATTTATTTAAGTCGAGTTTGCATAAAATACAGTAAAATCGAATTTGACTAAAATTGTAATTTTAAGCGCGCCACCGTAGCGCGGGCCTGCGCTCGCGGGCGGTGAACTGGGTTGCGTTAAGGCTGGGAGAGGGCCGCTGACCGGCCGCACATCGGTGCGCGCAGCCGGGCTGTAGTCCGGTTCAGACGGCCGGAAGCTGCGATTGCGGTAACTTCGCGTTTACGATGCGGCGGCGTTCTCTTCCACCGAGTCCGGGTGCTGCAGCCGGGTGAACTCGATGGCGAAGCCTTCTTCGAGGTGACGCACCACCCGGCCCGGGATCTTGCCGAGGGTGACGTGGCTACCGATTTCCGGCCGGTGCTCGGTCGCGACGCCGGCGCCCGACAGCGAAATGTCGATGATCCGGACCCCGACGTTGAGGCCGTTGGGCAGAATCAGGCGCGCCGCCGGGTTCTTCGGCACGAAGCGGCCGTGGCGGCGATCTTCGGGCAGGTTCAGGATGTGGCGGTTGGCGAGCCACGTGAGCTGGGCTGCGAGCTTGTCGCGCTTGCGCGGCGTCGCCGAGATCGTCATGGCGAAGCCGCTCTGGAAATGGCGGGCGATCTTGCCTTCAAGCCGGCCGAGATGATCGACGTAGGCGATGACACGCTCGCCGACGGCGCCGACCTGCGGCGCGATCAGCGCCATTCCGCCCGGAGACATGTTGACGACTTGGCAAGGATATTCCTGCCGGTCCGACAGCATATAGCGTCCGAGCAGGTTGACGCGCACCCGTTGGTGGCGTCGGCGCTCCTGCGCGTGGTTCAGTAGGCTGGCTTTGGCCTGGGGCAGCGCCATGGCGCGGCAAACTCATAATGGTACAACCAAGCCGTGAGACTATGCAGGCTTCGTAAACGGGGGGTTATTTTTCGCTCCGTGCAATAATCCTCAAAAGTTCCGGGTAATTGCGCTCAGTCCTGCCGGCCGCCTTCGTAGACAGTCAAGCCATGCTTCAGCCGTCCTGTGGCGGCCCGAAGCCGCGGCGCGGGCGCGGCGTCGAAGGCCGCGCCGACGTGCCGGAACATGCCCATTTCGAGCGGACCGACCGTTCGGACGCCGAGCCAGTAGGGCGCGGTCATGGGAGCCAGCGCGCCCAGGATGCGCGCATCGGCGCGGGACTCGGAGGCCAATGGCAGCAGCAGCAGTTCGAGGTCGACCGGGAGCAGCGTGTCGTCGGACGTCGCTCCGGCGGCGCTGGCCACCACGCCGGTTTTCTCTTCCGTGACCACCGCAAGCAGCTCGCGCACGGCGGTCTGGCCCGCTCGCTCCCACAGCCTGACGAAGCTCTCTGTCTTCAACTCGCGGCCGAACAGCGCGCAGAGGCGGGTGCCGGCAAGCCGGAACGGGTAAGCGCCGAACCGGTCCACCTCCAGCACGAAGGTGTCGCCCAGCAGCTTGCGGATCGCGCTCGGCTCGATGTCGGCGCGTTCGGGCGCCAGCCGGTCGCCGCGCTGTGCGTTCCAATAGGCGAACAGGCCGTTATTGGACGGGTGTTTCATTTTCGCTCCCCTGTACCGCCGTGGCCGGAGCAAGCGGCGCGATCTGTCTCCGATCGGGACAAGCTCGCGCTGCTTCGGCGTCGGCACGCGGGACGGAGCAGTCGGCGTGCCGTGAGGCGGCCCGGCCGGATCGCGGCGCGAACCAAGTCGCGTTAGCGTTACTTGCGGCGGCGCATTGGCGGCGCGCCGGATACGGACTAAGCAGGGGCCGAAGTTTTGCGGCGGCCTTGCACCGCCGCTGTTGCAGAATCCTCGGGGAGAGGGGGGATGCGACCGAAAGGGAGGGCCCGGCCCTCCCTTTTTCTTTTGTTTGCCTGCAGGGCCGGTCTCGCTTACCAAAGCGCGCCGCGCGGATTCCCGAGCGCGTTTCGGATGGAGTGCGCTTGGACCGTTCTCGCGAGCCGATATTCAACATTCCCGCAGTCGTCATCGCGGTCCTGGCCGCGCTCGCAATCGTCCACGGTGTGCGCGAGTGGCTGTTGCCGGTCGATCTCGACCGGCTTGCAGTCTTTGCGTTCGGCTTCGTGCCTGCGCGCTACGACGCAAGCGCGCTGACCGACGGCATCATTCCCGGCGGGCGGGGCGCCGCTTTCTGGAGCTTCGTCACCTATTCGCTGCTGCACGCCGATCTCGTCCATCTCGGGTTCAACGCGGTGTGGCTGGTTGCGTTCGGCAGCCCGGTGGCGCGGCGCTTCGGACCGTGGCGGTTCCTGGCGTTCTTTGCGGTGACGGTGGCGGCGGGCGCGGTCGCCCATCTCCTGACGCACGCGGGCGAGCTTGCCCCGATGATCGGCGCGTCGGCCGCGATCTCCGGCACGATGGGCGCGGCCGCGCGGTTTGCGTTCGCGCCGGGCGGGCCGCTCGACGTCTGGCACGGCGACCGTACGCATGCCGATCGGATCCCGGCGGCGCCGCTGTCGATCGCCCTGCGCAATCCGCGCGTGATCGCCTTCCTCGCGGTGTGGTTCGGTCTCAACCTTCTGTTCGGACTCGGCTCGCTGCCGATCGCCGGCGAGAGCCAGAACGTGGCGTGGCAGGCGCATCTCGGCGGGTTCCTGGCCGGACTTCTGCTGTTTTCCGCCTTCGATCCGCCGCGGCCGGCGCCGAACCTGCCCGAATTGCCCGACTTTGACGGCTTCACCCGGCGCTAACCCTCCGCAGCATGGCTCGTGCGCAATTCTGTCGTCGGGTCAGGAACGCTGACCCACTGCGCGGCGTTATCCGCTAGCCTTCGATCAAACTGGAGGGCTTCGAGTCGAGTTGGGCGGGGAACCCAAGGAAGCGACCCACAGGCGCCCGGCGGGGCGCAACGCAAGGGAGCGACCCATGACCGTCAAGGCCATTCTCGCCGCCAAGGGCGGCAACGTCGAAACGATCGAACCCAACACTCATGTGGCGGCCGCGGCCGCGCGGCTCGCGGAGCACAAGATCGGCGCGCTGGTGGTGACCGGGCCCGACCGCCGCGTGGTCGGCATCCTGTCCGAGCGCGACATCGTGCAGGTGCTGGCGGAGCAAGGTGCTTCGGCACTCGAACTGCCGCTCACCGAGGTGATGACCCGCAAAGTCATGACCTGCGTGCCCGGCGACACCATCAGTTCGGTGATGGAGCGCATGACGGCAGGCAAGTTCCGGCATCTGCCGGTAGTGGACCAGGGCAAGCTTGTCGGCATCGTGTCGATCGGCGACGTGGTCAAGTTCCGCCTGCACGAAATGGAACGCGAGCAGTCGGCGCTGCGCGACTACATCCAGACCGCTTGAAGCGGCCGACCCGGGCTGCGGTCACCCCACCGGCGGCGTGATCGGCGCTGGCCTGGGGCCGAGCGCCGCGCTCGCCTCTTGAATGAGGTCGAGCGTACGCTGCGCGGCCAGCGCACCAGCTTCGATCGCCTCGTTCGCGCGGTGAAAATCGAACCAGCCGACGTGGCCCAGGCGGGGATTGACCGTCACGTCCGGCGGATCGCCGGCAAGCCGTGCGCGCGTGATGCGGTCCTGCATGATGTTGAAGGCATCGACCATCACGGTCGGAATGCTGGGCCGCCGCGTGTCGCCGACGAATTGCCGCTTGATCGCTCGTTCGGTGCCGAAGATCGCACCGAGCCCACGGCGCGGCTTGTCGCCGCCGTCGCTGGGTTTGTCGTCTCCCGTAAGCGTGATACTGCGCCCCAGGATGTCGGAGTTCAGGTTCACCGCGATCACCATACGCGCGCCGAACACGCGCGCCGCCGACACCGGCACCGGGTTGACCAGCGCGCCGTCGACCAGCCAGCGCCCGGCGAGGGCGACTGGCGGGAAAATTCCCGGCAGCGCGTAGGATGCGCGGATTGCATCGACCATCCGGCCGCGCGTCAGCCAGATTTCATGGCCTGTGCCGACTTCGGTGGTGATTGCGGCAAAGCGGATCGGCAGCGACTCGATCTGGGTGTCGCCGAGCGCGTCCTCGATCTGCGCCGCCAGCCTCGATCCTCCGATCAGTCCTGAACCGGACAGGCTGATGTCCAGGTAGCTCAGAATGCCGCGGCGGGTGAGGCCGCGCGCCCAGGTTTCGAGCGTGTCGAGCTTGCCCCCGGCGTAGCAGCCGCCGACCACCGCGCCGATGGAGGTGCCGACGATGACATCGGGCTTGATGCCATTTTGCAGCAGCGTGCGGATTACGCCGATGTGAGCGAAGCCGCGCGCGCCGCCGCCGCCGAGCGCAAGCCCAACGGTCGGCCGCTCGTAAGCCGGAGTGTCCCGCTCGGCACTGGCGTCTGCGCCTCGGTCGCCGTTGCGCGCGGGGCGCGGGCTTTCGAACACCAAGCGTCTCACTCCCGATCGTGCCGCGGCCCGGCGCCGCGGGTTAGGTCCCGCCGCCGGGCGGACGGGTCATCTTGAAGACGGAATCCACCACCGCATATTCGTCATAGCCGCATCGCGCGATCGGCTTCATCGCCGCGGTGTTGAGCCGGCCGTTCTCGATGAAGCGGTCGTCGATGTAGATACCGACGACGTGGCCGAACACCACATAACGGTCGACCTCGCTCCCCTCGATATCGAAGCTGACGGTCTTGATCCACTTGCACTCCAGCGCGCAGGGCGATGCTGCGACACGCGGCGGCTTGACGAAGCGAGAGGGGGCAGCTTCGAGCCCGGCCGCGTGCATCTCGCTCGCCCCTCGCGGCAGCGGCGCAGAGGTGGCGTTCATCTGGTCGCGCAGGTCGTAGGTGGCGAGGTTGCAGACAAATTCCTTGGTTTCTTCGGCGAAGACCACGGAGTCCTTCAGGCCCTCGCTCGAGAACATCACCATCGGCGGCGTGTCGGTGATGCCGTTGAAAAAGGAGTAGGGCGCGAGGTTGACTTCGCCCTTGGCGCTCATCGTGGTCACCCAGCCGATCGGCCGCGGTGTCACGATCGCCTTGAACGGATTGCGCGGCAGGCCGCCATGGTCCTTATTGCGCGTGTCGTAGTGCATGTGTTCCCCATGAGCTCCTTGCCGCGCGGCGCGTCGGTTGTCGTCACGCCGACCCGTAGCGTGTCACGATCATGTCGAGCGGCGGCCGTTCGCGCTCCTCCGGCGGCTTCACCGGCCGCCCGATATGCACGAAGCCTGCGACACGCTCCTCCGGCCGTACGCCGAGCGCGTCCAGCACGCGGCGGTCGTAGGCGTACCATTCGGTAATCCAGTTTGCGGCGTAGCCCAACGCGTGCGCGCCGAACACCAGACTCATCGTGGCCGCGCCCGCCGACAGCACCTGCTCCCATTCCGGAATCTTGACGTGTGCACCCGCGCGGCTGACCACCGCGATCACCAGCGGGGCCCGGGCAAGCCGCCTGCGCTCGAATTCGATCTGATCGGGCGTGGCGTCGGGCCGGTTGTCGCAGAAAATCCTTGAGATGCTCTCGCCCGCGGCAAGCCGCGCGCCGCCCTCGAACACGATGAAGCGCCACGGTGTCAGTTTGCCGTGATCGGGCACGCGGGAGGCGACGGTCAGGAGCGTCGCGAGCTGCGACGCGTCGGGGCCGGGGCCGGTCAGTTCGATCGGCTTGACCGAGCGTCGCGTTTTGAGGAGGTCAATGGCGTCGGGCATGGGCGTATCTATCGGTGTCTGCGCTACCATAGGCGGGTGGCGCTGACAAACCGCAGTTCGGCTTGAAATCGCCGCGATTTCGGTCGAAATGTTGCCGCCATGACGGGACCTAACGAGCAACAGCCGCGGTTTTGGTGCGCGCTCCCGATGGCGCTGCCGGTGCTTGTCGCGGCCTTAGCGTCGATTTCGTCCGGTCCGGCCTATGCCCAGTCCGCGCCCAACGTCCGGTCGGGCGAAGGTGTCGTCATCGCGTCCGCGCGGTTCGGACCGGGCGGCGGACTGATCACCGGCGGGCTACATTGGCGGGTCTATCCCGATCGTCCCGACCAGGCCGGCGGCTTCCGATTGCTCAAGGAAGACCGCGCGGCGCAGCCCAGCATCGTGTTGCCGGCCGGCGGCTACATCGTCCACGTCACATTCGGGCATGCCAGTGCATCCAAGACGGTGCAGGTGCGCGGCGAGCCGGTGCGCGAGGTGTTCGAGATTCCGGCGGGCGGCATCGCGATCAAGGGCCAGGTCGGCGACGCGCGGATTCCGACCGGCCAGATTTCCTACGACATCTACAAGGGCAGCCAGTTCGAGATCGGCGCCGAGGACCGCAAGCCGCTGGCCTCGAATGTGCTGACCGGCGACGTCGTGCTGGTGCCCGAGGGCACCTATTACATCCTGTCGAAATACGGCGACGGCAACGCCGTCGTGCGCTCCGACATCCGCGTGCAGGCCGGCAAGCTGACCGATATCACCGTCACCCACCGTGCCGCCGCGATCATGTTCCGGCTGGTCGGGCGACGCGGCGGCGAGGCGCTCGCCAACACCGACTGGGCCGTGCTGTCGATGTCCGGCGACATCGTCACCGAATCCAAGGGCGCCTTCCCGCGCGTGATCCTCAACGAAGGCGAATATCGCGTCGTCGCGCGCAACGACAACAGGGTCTACGAGCAGGACATCACGGTTGTCCCCGGCGTCGACCGCGAGATCGAGGTGCTGGCGCGGTGAGGGCACTTCGCACCGCGCTTGCGGCTGTTGTCCTGATCGGGGGCGCGGCGGTGGCGTCGGCGCAGACCAGAATTCCCGCGAGCGAAATGCCAGGCCGCGAGCGCGAGCGTTTCATCGAAAGTCCGCTGGATCGCTTCTTCAAGCCGGGGCCGTTCGAGCAGCCCCGCGTGATCGAAGAGCCGCGCCGCACGCGTAAAGGGACGAAGCGGGGAAAGTCCAAACCAAAGTCCAAGCCAAACTCCAACCGCAAGCCGCTATGAGAGGCTCGCGCGGCCTTCGACCAATTGCTAGCTTTGCCGCCCGCGTCGTCGCATTTTCCGTACGCGGGTTGATCTGCGAGCCGCCGCCGGGAGCGCGTGCGGTTGGCGCGAAAGGTGCAGCATGCGGGGTGTGCGTTCGTTGGCGATTCAAATCGTCATTGGTGTTCTGACTTTTTCCGCACTTCCTGTCGTGCAGGCGCCGGCCCTCGATCGCGCCGCGCCCTTCATCGCGACCCCATATGCAACCGTCAAACGCATGCTCGAGATCGCCGGCGTGAAGACGGGCGAACTGGTGGCCGATCTCGGTTCGGGCGACGGGCGCATCCCGATCGCGGCGGCGAAGGACTTTGGCGCGCGCGGGCTCGGCATCGAGCTCAATCCTCACCTCGTCGAACGCTCGCGCGCAAACGCCGAGCGCGCCGGCGTTAGCGACCGTGTGACCTTCCTGCAGCAGGACCTGTTCAAGACGGATCTGCGGGAGATCGATGTTCTGACCATGTATCTTCTTCAGGAAGTGACGGTGACCTTGCAGCCGCAGATTCTCGCGCAGATGCGGCCGGGTGCGCGCGTTGTGTCGCATGCTTTCCCGATGGGGGGCTGGGAGCCAGATGCGGTCTACAGGAGCGGGCGGATTTATTTGTGGGTCGTGCCCGCCCATGCTGCGGGACGATGGAGCGTGCATGATCCGGCGGAAACCTTCACGCTCAGACTCGACCAGACCTTCCAGAAGATCGCCGGCACCGCCGACTTCGGCGGCCGTTCCGAGCCGATCCGCCACGCCGTCCTCAAGGGAGCGGAGTTCAGCTTTGAGGTTGCCGTCGGCGGGCAAACGCGCCGCTACCGCGGGACGATCGAGGCCGATACGATTCAAGGTACCAGCGAAACCGGACCGTGGCGCGCGACGCGGCTGGAGCGTGCGGCGGTGACAGTCCAGAATCCCAATATCGTTCCTGCCGGCCGCACCACGATGCCGCCGAACCACGGACCGGCACCGATCATCCTGCCGTGACCTCACGCGCCGCTGTCAATCTCTCTCGCGGCGACAATGACGGCGAAGGTTAGGTGACCTGCACCGCATTCCGCGGCCGCCTCACATCCGGCGGCACGGCCTCGTCGGTCAGCGCCGCCAGCGCCTGATCCAGCGGCATGACTTGCTGCTTCTCGCTGCCGAGTCTGCGGATAGACACCGTGCGCTCGGCGGCCTCCTTCTTGCCGACCACCAGCAGCGCCGGCACCTTCGCCAGCGAGTGCTCGCGGACCTTGTAGTTGATCTTCTCGTTGCGGATGTCGAGTTCGGCCCGCAGTCCGAGCCGGCGCGCGGCCGCGAGCGCGTCCTGCGCGTAACTGTCGGCGTCCGAAGTAATGGTCGCGATGACGGCTTGCGTCGGTGCAAGCCACAGCGGCAGGTGGCCGGCGTAGTTCTCAAGGAGAATGCCGAGGAAGCGCTCCATCGAGCCGCAGATGGCGCGGTGGATCATCACCGGCGTGGTCTTCGATCCGTCGGCGGCGATGTAAAACGCCTCGAAGCGCTGCGGCAGGTTGAAGTCGACCTGCGTCGTGCCGCACTGCCAGTCGCGGCCGATGGCGTCGCGCAGGACGTATTCGAACTTCGGCCCGTAGAACGCACCTTCGCCCGGATTGATCCCGGTCTTGATGCGGCCCTGGCCCTGCGCCTCGATGCGCTTGAGCACGTCCTGCATGATCGCCTCGGCGTGATCCCATGCCTCGTCGGAGCCGACGCGCTTCTCCGGCCGCGTCGAGAGCTTCACCGTGAGGTCGCCCTCGAAGCCGAAGTCGGCGTAGGTCGAAAGTATCAGGTCGTTGATCTTCAGGCACTCGTCGGCCATTTGCTCCGGCGTGCAGAACACATGCGCGTCGTCCTGCGTGAACGCGCGCACCCGCATCAGCCCGTGCAGCGCGCCTGACGGCTCGTAGCGGTGCACCACGCCGAACTCGGCCATCCGCACCGGCAGCTCGCGGTACGAGCGCAGCCCGTGCTTGAAGATCTGGATGTGGCCCGGACAGTTCATCGGCTTGATGGCGTAGACGCGCTCGTCTTCGGTGTCGTCGCCCGCGGACTGCGCCATGAACATGTTCTCGCGGAACCAGCCCCAGTGGCCCGAGGTCTCCCACAGCGACTTGTCGAGCATCTGCGGCGCGTTCACCTCGCGGTAGTCGCCCTTCAGGCGGCGGCGCATGTAGGCGACGATCTCCTGGAAGATGGTCCAGCCGGCCGCGTGCCAGAACACGGTGCCGGGGCCTTCCTCCTGGAAGTGGAACAGGTCCATCTCGCGGCCGAGCCGGCGGTGGTCGCGCTTCTCGGCCTCTTCGAGCATCCTCAGATGCGCGTCGAGTTCCTCCTGCTTGGCGAAGGCGGTGCCGTAGATGCGCGTCAGCATCGGGTTGTTTGAGTCGCCGCGCCAGTACGCGCCCGCGACCTTCTGCAGCTTGAACGCGGTGCCGATCTTGCCGGTCGAGGTCATGTGCGGGCCGCGGCACAGGTCGAACCAATCGCCCTGGCGGTAGATTTTCAACGGCTCGCCGGGCGGGATCGCGTCGACCAACTCGACCTTGAACGTCTCGCCCTTGTCCTTGAACACGCGCTTGGCCTCGTCGCGCGGCCAGACCTCCTTGGTGAAAGCTGCGTCCTTCGCGACGATCTCGCGCATCTTCTTTTCGATGACCGGCAGGTCTTCGGGCGTGAACGGCGCGTTGCGGTAGAAGTCGTAAAAAAAACCGTTGTCGATCACCGGGCCGATGGTGACCTGCGTGCCGGGCCACAGCGCCTGCACGGCCTCCGCCATCACATGCGCGCAGTCGTGCCGGATCAACTCCAGCGCGCGCGGGTCCTCGCGGGTGAGGAATTCGATCTTGGCGTCTTTTTCGATCGGGTCGGCGAGATCGGTGACGATTCCGTCGAGCGCCATCGCAACCGTGCGCTTGGCGAGCGAGGGCGAGATGCCCTTGGCGATGTCGAGGCCTGAGATGCCGTTGGGATATTCGCGGCGTGCGCCGTCGGGGAAGGTCAGGGCGACCATCGTTCACTCCTGTTGCTCACTCCTGCGAACGAGCGCAGGTAAGCGTGTTCTGCTTGAGGGGGCTGATACTGCATAACCACGAGAATTGGAATGGGTCATTCCACTATAATCGAGGCGCGCGGTGGTCTCGTAGTGACGCTACGCAGCAGGCCCCTGACCTCGTCGTCGAGCATCCTAAGTGATGGGCATGACCTGAGCCCCAAGAACTCCTCCAAAAATAGGTAGAGTCCATCACCCTGGAAGGGGATGGACATGAAGCCGAGCCGTTTCACGGAAGAGCAGATCATCGGGATT
>Ga0194131_10000596_pt1 | contig 61402 bp, 91 predicted proteins | sample TA2KigO120mmetaG_FD_148631 | JGI IMG/M metagenome (GOLD analysis project Ga0194131, IMG submission 148631) | Freshwater microbial communities from Lake Tanganyika, Tanzania - TA2015053 Kigoma Offshore 120m | ecosystem: Environmental > Aquatic > Freshwater > Lake | place: Tanzania: Lake... | reverse complement strand
CCTGGCTCTAAATGGTTAGAAAATTGTTATAATACGATTCAAAAAAATGAAGGATTGCTTGGAACAATTGGCGTTATTTTCAAAGATTTAAATTATAATAATTATATTCGTCATGGATGGGCTAATCCAAATGAAGAAACCCAAGAAGTTGATATTGTTGGTCATAGTTGGTTTTTTAAAAGAGAATGGCTAGGTGCTTTTTGGAGAGATTGTGATCTTCCATTACATTATCTTTCTGGAGAAGACGTTCACTTCTCTTATTGTTTACAAAAATATCTTGGTTTGAAAACATATGTTCCACCACATCCAAGAAACGATACTGCAATGTGGGGAAGTCAATATGATAGTGCTATGCAATTAGGAGTAGATAAAGTTGCTATTTCTTGCAATTTTCACGGAAGTCATTTCGGACAAAACTTAGTGCATTATAAAAATAAAGGATTTAAGTATATCAATAATCTATGAAAATTCTTGCGATATACGGAACTCGACCTGAGTTTTTAAAAATAAAACCTGTAGTTATTAAATCAAAAGGTTTAATTAAAACTTGCTTTATAAAACAGCACACAAATATAATTGATTTTGGTAAAAGCGATTTCACGATAGAAATTAACAATACATGTGACAACAGATTAAATAGCATATTTTCTGAAATATTTTTAAAAGCTGAAAAATACATTTCTCAATTTGATGCTGTTTTTGTCCAAGGAGATACCGCAACTGTTGCAGGTTCAGCTTTGGTCGCGTATCACTTAAAGAAGAAAATAATATATCTTGAATCAGGTTTAAGAACTTATGACTTGAATAATCCTTATCCAGAAGAAGGGTATAGACAAATGATTTCTAGAATTGCAGATATTAACTTGTGTCCTACTAAATTATCGGCAAAAAATTTAAAACGAGAAAAGACAAAAGGCGAGATATATGTAGTTGGAAATACTAGCTAACATAAAAATAAAACGTCGTATGGAAATAAAGTATTAATTACTTTGCATAGAAATGAAAATTTAAATATAATAAACGATTGGTTAAAACAAATTAATGAATTTGCAAAAAATAATCAAGATTTAGAGTTTATTTTTCCAGTTCATCCAAATCCAATTATCATTGAAGCGTCTAAAAAATTAACAAATATAAAAACTTGCGAGTCATTGCAACATGATAAACTAATTGATATTTTAAAAGACGTTCGATTCGTGATTACAGATTCAGGAGGAATACAAGAAGAAGCTTGTTTCTTAAATAAGAAAATTATTGTTTGTCGCAAAACTACAGAAAGACCCGAAGCGATAAAAACAGAACACCTATATCTTTGTGATAGTCCAAATAAATTACAGAATATAAGCACAATATTAAAACAAGATTATCGCATTAATAATAAATGCCCATATGGGAATGGAAAAAGTTCACGCAAAATATTAAAAGTATTAAATATTTTATGAAAAAAGCTATATATATAACAGGCTGTTTTGGATTCATGGGTTCTTATGTTACACGATTAGCTCTTGAGAAAGGATGGTATGTTCGCGGAATCGATAAATGCACATATGCAGCAAGAAAAGAAACTCTTTTTAACGAATTTAAACAGTATGATAATTTTTATTATGAAGAAAAAGATATAGTTGATATTGACAATTTATTTGATTGTGATTACATTATTAATACAGCTGCTGAAACGCATGTTGGAAATAGTATTATTGATAGCCAAGTTTTTTTAGATTCAAATGTATCAGGAGTGCATTCAATTTTAGAAACATTAAGAAAATATAAAGTAGAAGGAACTAAAAAACCAATATTTTTTCATTTTAGTACTGACGAAGTTTATGGTGATATAAATGAAGGAAGCTTTACTGAATCTAATTTGTTGCAACCAAGCAATCCATATTCAGCTACAAAAGCTGCCGCAGACATGTTAATAAAAGCTTGGGCAAGAACATATAATCTTAATTATATTATTTTTAGACCATCAAATAATTATGGCATTGGACAATACATTGAAAAATTAATTCCAAAAAGCATTAAATATTTACAACTAGGAAAACAAATTCCGCTTCATAATCATGGCACTCCAGTTCGCGGATGGTTACATGCTTATGATACAGCTAGAGCGGTAATACATTTAATTGAACAAAACAAAGTTAATGAAATTTATAATATTTCTGGTAATTATTATGATTCAAATTTAAATATTGTTAAAAAGATTATTTCATGTTTCAATGGAGATAAAGATCATAACAAGTATTTAGATCTTTCTTATTCAAGAGTTGGTCAAGATGTAAGATATAGCGTTGATGATAATAAACTTAAAAATACTGGATGGAAATGCATAAAAGATTTCGATTTAGAACTTCCTAAAATAGTAGAATTTTATAAAAATAATTATATATGGTAAAATCATTTTCAGAAGAATTTAATAAACTTTTAAATTTAGTTTCAAGCGATACTCCTTTTTGTTTCACTAGATTTTCCGATGGAGAGATCACAATTTTGAGAAATAAAACAGTTGTTCTTGGTGATGGTTATTTTATCCAAGGAGATTTGCACGGGGAACAAAAAAATTTTGTTCATCCCAGCAGTTATAACGAAGAAGAAAGAAAAGAATTTTATCCCGAAAGGCATGAATTCTTTCATAAAAAATTAGTTGAAGCATTTAAATATAAAAAAATTAATTATTTCAAAGGTATACCACCGCAAAATGCATTAGACGGAGATAGATCTTGGAAATTTTGCATTGATTTATACGGACCAGATGATCATGAACATCTTTCTTTTTCTAATGTAATGATCAACGATAATTATAAAAAATTTATATACGAAATGCTTCCATTATTTATTAATAAAAAAATCGTACTTATTTCTAATGAAAAGTCCAATCTTTCAAAATTACCTTTTAAAGTTATCAAACATTTCAAAATAGGCAGTAATTGCATGGTTAATAGTTATTATCTTATCGATGAGATCGGTGAATGGATTAAAGAAAATAATATAAATAATACTTTATTTTTATTTTCAGCTTCTACCCTTAGTAATTTATTAGGTTATGAACTTTATAAAAAATATGATAATAATCAATATCTCGATATCGGCTCATCTCTTGGACCTTTATTAGAATTAGAAGGATGGAAAGCCACCCGAACATATCTTAATGTTTTTTGGTCTAATCCATCAAATCCACCGCCTCAAGAAATAGATATATGGAATTCAAATTAATAAAATGCGAATCAATTTTTTGGAATGATATATTGCTAATAAGGAATAACGATAAAGAAAGTTTTGATAAACAGCATGATATATCTTTAGAAGAACATTGTAAATTTATGACTTTAAATAATATAAATTATAGAATAGCTACCATTGACAATAATTTTGCTGGATTTATAGGATTAGTAAAAGATGACATAAGAATCGGTGTTAAAAAAGAATATAGAAAAATTGGTGTTGGCAAGTTTATGATTAATGAATTTTGTAAAGATTTTGAAATTAAACATGCTAAAGTTAAAATAAATAACATAGCTAGTCAAAAATTATTTGAATCATGTGGATTTAAAAAGACTTTTTATATTTTAACAAAAAATGAAACGTAATCCCTTCGAAATTGTTAAGTGGTTTGAAGAAGAAATAGCTGAGTACACTGGAGCTAAATATGCGATAGCTACAGATAATTGCACAGATGCTATATTTTTATGTTGTAAATATCTTAATATTGGTGGAAAAGATGTAACTATTCCTGCGAGAACATATCTTTCAATTCCTCAGTCTATAATTCAAGCTGGCGGTATATTAAAATTTGAAGAATTAGATTGGTCTGGAATTTATCAATTGAAACCTTTTCCTATATACGATTCTGCAAAAAGATTAACTTCAAACATGTATATTCCCGGTTCGTACATGTGTTTATCTTTTCATCATAAGAAACCATTGAAAATTGGCAAAGGCGGCATGATATTAACTGATGATATTAACGCTGTTCAAAAAATAAAAAAAATGAGATACGAAGGAAGAACACAAAATGTTTCTTATCATATAGATCAACTTGGAGATGGAGGATATAATATGTATATGACACCAGAACAAGCTGCAAGAGGTTTGACCCTTCTCTCTGATTATCCCGAAAATGCTCCAGATCAAATTGAAAATCCACCATATAGAGATCTAAGAGAATTTCACCTTTTCAATAAATGAAAATAGCATTGTGTCTGCATGGATATTTTAATTCTTTAAGAGATTCTACGTCATTTGGAAAAGATGGATATGAACATATTAAAACACGAATACTAGATGGAAATAATGTTGATGTATATATTCATAGCTGGGATATAACTAATAAAGAAACTATAGAATCTTTATATGGAAGGATAATAAAAACATCTATATTTCAACCACAAATAGATTTCAAACCTTTATTTAAAATAAATAATTTACATACGTATCCAACAAGAGCTAACGCAACACCTTTCTGGAATGTGTTTTCTCAATTTTACTCAGTTCAAAAATCTTTTGAATTAATGAATGAATCTAAAATACATTATGATTGCGTTATAAAATCTCGTTTTGATCTCGGAAGAATAAACAGAAAGTCATCAGGCCCTGGATTAACAAATCCATATGCTGTTCAATGTATAAATTTTAATCCACAATATGACATGAAAAATTTTTATATGGCTAATTGGCAGTATCTAGATACAGAAGGCCCAGCAGATATGTGGTTTTATTCTAATAAAGAGAACATGAGTAAATTTTTAAAAATATTTGATATTTTAGCTGAAGATGTTAAAATAGGTACAGAGTATCAAAAGTGGGCTGGCAATAATGACGGTGGATTAGTTAATACAATAAAAGCATGGAAATGGTTTTTAATTAAAACGGGTTTATGGGAAAAAAAAGCGCTTTTAGAAACAGTCTGGGAATAAAAATAAAAATATAAATAAAAATTATGATCAAATTAAATTTAAATTTAGATTTTCAAATCAAACCAGAAAATGGAATACACAATAATGAACAAACCATCTTATTTATAACTGATGTTACTAAAAATGAATTATCTATGATTGTTAACTGTATCGCTGAAAATCATATTGATAATTATTTAGAAATAGGAGTTTACTATGGTGCAACATTATACAATATAGTAAATCTATTTAAAATGAATGGTCATATATTAGACGCATACGGATATGATTGTTTTAATCAAGGAGTAAGAGGAGATAATAGCCATACATCAGGATGGCCCGATTTTGACACTGTTAAAAGAAAATTAAAAAATCTACCTGAAATAAAATTAATAGTAGGCGAAGCATGTGAGGTGGATAAAGTGATAACTCATAGAAAATTTGATTTTGTGTTTCATGATGCAAATCACACAGAGAATGCAATCGTTGAGGATTTGATTGTATTAAAAAATATACTTAACCCCAATGCTTTTGTAGCAGTGCATAATAGTACATATGATGAACCGCATCGTAATTTTTATGGTAGATCAGCAGTAGAAAAGTTAATAGCCCAAGGGCATTATAAATTAGTTAATTATGCAGATACAGCAGTGTTATTACAGATGATTTAATAATGAACGAAAACTTTTCGAAATTTGGAAGATCTGGTTGCAGTTTTTATTTAGATGAAAAAGGTATTATTTTAAGAAAAATATCTAGTAAACCCGAATACAACGATAGATTATTTTCTCAATATTTAAAACAGTTTAAATTTGAGAACATAAATAATTTCGCAACTCCCAAACCTTATGAATTTAATAAGTCAAAAAATCTTCATTATTTTGATATGGAGTATATTCACGGAAAGACGTTTAATTCTTTTTGTTTAGATTCTAATGTAGACCAGATATTAGATTTCTGCAATAGGTTAGAGTGTTTTTTAAACAAAAATATAAAAAACTCTATTGTATCAGATATAAATTTCAGTAAATTAGAATTAAAATTAAATAATATATCTAAACTATTAGGATCTCATTTTGATCAATATATTAAATTCTTGATAAATAATCCAATAAAATCTTTGCTGATAGGAAATAATCATGGGGATCTTACAATGGCAAATATAATTTTTTCCGATAAATATTATTTAATAGATTTTTTAGATAATCCATATGAAACTCCACTAAACGATTTAATAAAAATAAAACAAGATACAGAGCATAATTTTTATTTTAATTTAATAGGTAAAAAAGACACTAAAGTAAAAGTATGTTTAGATTATATAAATAATAGAATAAATAAACAATTTTATTTTGTAGTGGAATCAAAAGAATTCATCTGGCTATCTATCTTCAATTTATTAAGAATATTACCATATTTGAAAAATAAATTCGAGGTAGAATCAATTTTAAAAAGTCTAAAAAAATATGAATGTCATATTACCAGTAGCAGGAAAATCTAGTAGATTTCCAGATGTTAGACCTAAATGGTTATTAACTAATCCGAATGGAAATTTTATGTTAGTTGATTCCATAATAAGTATGGAGTTGCCTAGAATTGAATCACTGAATTTAATTTATTTAAAAGAACATGAGGAAAAATTTCATTTTAAAAATGGGTTAATCCAAAATTTTAAAAAATATAATCTAGATTCTTTTATAAATTTTATAGAATTAAATAAAGAAACTTCTCATCAAGTAGAAACTGTCCAATTAGGTTTAAAACAAATAAATAAAGACATATCATTTATCATAAAAGATTGCGATAACAGTTTTAAAATCAATTTAAAATCAACAGAAAATAATTTTGTTTCTTATTGTAGATTAAATAATTTTAAAGGATCCGATGTTTCTTCTAAAAGTTACATAGAACTAGACAATATGGGTATTATATCTAATATTGTAGAAAAGAAAGTTATTAGTGATAAATTTTGTTGCGGCGGTTATTACTTTAAAAGCAGTAAAGAGTTTTTGGAATACTCTAATATACAGTCAGAAAATAGTTTTATTAGTGATATCATATTTAATATGATATTAAACAGAAAAACTTTTATTGGAATGGAATGTGCAGATTATGAAGACTGGGGCACTCTAGATGCATGGAGAAAATATAAAAACACATTTAAAACATTATTTGTAGATATAGATGGAACTATTGTAAAAAATTCTTCTATATATTTGAAACCTTACATAGGAGAAACCAAAGAATTAAAAAATAATGTCAATTATTTAAAACAGTTAATTAAAACAGGAAGAGTAGAAATAATTTTTACAACTTCTAGACCTGAGGAAACTAGGAATGAAACAGAGAAACAACTTAATTATCTTGGATTAAAATATAAAGTTCTTATAATGGGTTTACAAAATAGTAAAAGGATTATTATAAATGATTTCAGCAATACAAATCCGTATAAAAGCTGTGAAGCTATAAACATACCTAGAGATGAAGATAATTTAAAACAGTACTTGAATTATGAATAATATACCCATATTAATGTATACACATACAGATATGAAAGATGTATGGGTTCCATTTTTTGGCAGATTAAAAAAATACATGCCACATAATAAAATATATGTTTGCGTAAATAAAAATGACGAGATACTTTCGGAATATAGTATTATTTTATATGATGATTCAAAAACATATACAGAAAGATTATTAAATTGTATTAATAAATTTGAGGAAGATGTATTCTTATTCATTCATGAGGATATGATTTTATATGACGCTCCAAATAATGAAAAACTAAACGAATATTACTCGTATGTAAAAAATAAAAAAGCTGATAGTATAAAATTGATTTATGCTGGAAGTAAATATGCAAGATCTGATTTTGATATTACATTAGTAAAAAATGAATTCTCTAAATTTTCCATACAACCTACTATAATAAGTAAAAATCATATAATAAAAATATTAAGTAAAATAGGTTGTTTGAATATTTGGGATTTTGAAAAGGCAGTCTTGCAAACGGAATTAGATTTTATGGTTTATCGAGGAGATGAAAATAAAAGAGGAATTTATCATTACGATAGTTTTGTTTATCCTTATATAGCTACTGCTATAAATAAAGGCAAATGGAATGTATCTGAATATAAAATAGAAATAGATTCTTTATTTAAAGACTATGATATAAATTCTAATATAAGAGGTGTGTCATGATAAAATTAATAATTTTTGATCTCGACGGTGTTTTAGTAGACGCTAAAAAGATACATTATAATACTTTAAATCAAGCTTTATCTGAGATTAGCCATAAATATATAATTTCAGAAGAAGAACATTTATCTGTTTATGATGGTTTAAAGACAAATCAAAAATTACAATTATTGTCTAAAAATAAAAATCTTGATGAACATTATCATGAAAAAATTTGGAATAGAAAACAAGAACTCACAATTGAAGCTATATCAAAACTCGACAAAGATATTGATTTAATAAATCTTTTTATAAACCTAAGAAATCGGGGATTTAAACTAGCTTGTTGTTCGAATTCAATAAGAAGATCGGTTTTGGTTATGTTGTCAAAAATTGGATTGATAGAATATATGGATTTGATTTTATCTAATGAAGATGTAAAAAATGCTAAACCTCATCCTGAAATTTATTGGAAGGCTATGAGTATGATGGATGTATTGCCAGAACAAACTTTAATTATTGAAGATTCTCCAACTGGACTTTTAGCAGCAAATAGAAGTAGAGCAAACATTCTCAGGGTAGATAATCCTAATGACTTAAACGAACAAAAAATTGATTCTAAATTATCAATAAATAATATGAATAAACCAAAGTGGCAAGGTAATAAACTCAATGTTCTTATACCAATGGCTGGCGCAGGAAGTAGATTTCAACAAGCTGGTTACACTTTTCCAAAGCCTTTAATAGATGTTAAAGGCAAACCAATGATTCAAACTGTCGTTGAAAATTTAAATGTTGAAGCTAATTTTATATTTGTAGTTCAAAAAGAACATAGAGAAAAGTATAATTTAGATACTTTATTGAATTTAATTACTCCTAATTGTAAAGTTGTAGAAGTAAATGAATTAACTGAAGGAGCGGCTTGCACAACTTTATTGGCAAAAGAATATATAAATAATGACTATCCATTATTAATGGCTAATTCAGATCAATTTGCTGAATGGGATAGTAGTGAATTTATGTATAAAATGGTCGAACAAAATGTTGACGCTGGTATTTTAAGTTTTAAATCAACTCATCCTAAATGGTCTTTTGCAAAAGTTAATGAATTTGGTTATGTTACTGAGGTTGCTGAAAAGAAACCAATTTCAGACATAGCTACCGTTGGTATTTATTATTGGTCTAAAGGAAGCGATTATGTAAAATATGCTGAACAAATGATATCTAAAAATATAAGAGTTAATAATGAATTTTATGTATGTCCAGTATTTAATGAAGCTATAAAAGACAACAAGAAAATTAAAACATTTAATATTGAAAAAATGTGGGGATTGGGAACTCCAGAAGATTTGCAATATTTTTTAAAGAATTATGAAGTTAATAGCTCATCGCGGTAATATAAATGGGCCTAATAAAGAAAAAGAAAATCATCCTAATTATATAAATGAAAGTACAAAGTTAGGTTATGATGTTGAAATAGATGTTTGGTTCATCAATAGCGAATGGTATTTAGGTCACGACAACCCTGAATATCAAATAAAATATAATTTCCTGTTAGACCCTAAACTTTGGTTACATGCAAAGAATGGAGATGCGTTTTATGAACTATTGAAAAATGATGCTCTTAATGTATTTTGGCATACTAACGAAGATTGGATTTTAACAAGTAAGAAATATATTTGGACATTTCCAAATAAAAAACTATTTACTAATAGTATTTGTGTATTGCCAGAACTAGGCTTCAACGGCAATTTGTCAATATGTTATGGAATATGTTCTGATTACATAATAAAATATAAAAATATATGAATTCTGATTTTACATTTATTCTTAAAGGTCCATACTATGAAGATCATTTAAACATGATCGACGAACTAAAAAAATATGGCAAAATAATAGTTTCAACAGAAAAAAAATACTTTGATAAAATACACAAAAATATAAAATATTATGATAAAATATGTTTATTTGACAGTGTCGATACTACAAATATCTATAATTATCAAAATATGTTTAAACATGCGTATTCTCTTTTACAAGGTTTAAAAATTTCAGACACTAAATATTGCATAAGCATGAGAAGCGGTCATTCATATTCGAGAGAGATGATATAAAATGGGATTGGTTAAAATAATATAATTATGAAAGTTTTAATAACAGGTATTTTAGGGCAAGATGGCGCTAACATGGTTGAGTATTTACTTGCTAATACAAAAACTCAAATATTTGGAATGACTCGCAGAACGTCAAATCCTAATTTTGTTAATTGTCAAGCGTTTATAAAAAACGAAAGATTTCAATTAGTATATGGTGATTTATCTGACAGTGTAAGTTTAGACAATCTTGTAAGAGATATACAACCTGATTATTTTATTAATTTTGCTGCTCAATCATTTGTAGGTTGTAGCTGGGATATTCCGCTTCAAACTTTTGATGCGAACGCAACAGGTGTTGCCAGATGTTTAGAAGCGGTTCGCAGGTTTCAACCGAAGTGTCGTTTTTATTCCGCTGGATCAAGCGAAGAATTTGGCGATGTTCAATATAGCCCACAAGACATTTTACACCCTGTAAAACCAAGAAGCCCTTATGGGGCGAGCAAAGCCGCCGCTCGTCATTTGATAAAAGTGTATCGTGAATCTTATAATTTATATGCCGTTCATGGTATTCTTTTTAATCACGAAGGAACAAAACGAGGCGAAGAATTTGTAACTAGAAAAATCAGCAAAGGTGTTGCTCGTATTTATCACGCTATAAAAAATAATAAACAATTCGCGCCGATTGAACTAGGAAATTTAGATGTAAAACGTGATTGGTCTGACAGTGAAGATTTTGTAGATGGCGTATGGAAAATGTTAAATCAAAATAAACCAAAAGACTATATTTTATCCAGTAATGAAACTCATACAATTCGTGAATTTATTAATAAAGCTTTTGAACATGCTAATATTTATGGCGTTTGGCACGGAAACGGTCAAGAAGAACAATTAAGCGTAACTACTGAATACGCAATTAAAAATGAAGTTCAATCTTCAGTTTTAATTAAAATTAATCCTAAATTTTATAGACCAGCGGAAGTCGAACTTCTTCTTGGCGATTCAAATCTTGCCCGTGAAGAATTAGCTTGGAAGCCGAAAATTTCCTTTGACAACCTTGTTGAACGTATGGTAAAGTACGATATAGATAATTTTAAAATCTAGTGTATAATTAAGTTTACCATGACAAATCATTTACCTCTTCTTACTCCAGAATTTTTATCAAATTATAAAAACAAGCAACCCAACTGGGGTTTCAATGGATTAGGATATATAGTCTATAAAAGAACATATGCTCGTTTAAAAGATGACGGTACTACCGAAGAATGGTTTGAAACAGTCGAGCGTTGTATAAATGGCGCGCAAAAAATTGGCGCAGGATACACAAGAGAAGAAGCCGAACGTATATATGATTACGTTTTTAATTTGAAATGCAATTTTGCTGGTCGAATGTTGTGGCAGCTTGGCACATCAACCGTGGATCGTTTTGGCGCTAATTCACTTTTAAATTGCTGGGCGACAGCAATGCGTGAGCCAAAAGCATTTTTGTTTCTTTTTGAAAATTTGATGCTTGGTGGCGGTGTTGGTTATAGTATTCGTCGCGAAGACGTTCACGAACTTCCCAAGATTAAAAAAGGTGTAAATGTCATTCATGAAGCTACTAAAGATGCCGATATCATCGTACCTGACAAGCGTGAAGGCTGGGTTAACCTTCTTTCTAAAGTTTTGGACGCGTTTTACGTCACTGGTAAATCGTTTTCTTATTCCACAATTCTCATCAGAGGTTATGGTGAGTCAATCAAAGGTTTTGGCGGAAAGGCTAGTGGTCCACAAATCCTTATTGATGGAATCGATAAAATTACAAAAATTTTCCAAGCTAGAGAAGGTAAGAAACTTCGTTCAATCGATGTTTTAGATATTTGTAATATTATTGGTAGTATTGTTGTAGCTGGCAACGTTCGTCGTAGTGCTGAAATCGCTCTCGGTGATCCAGATGATATTCTCTATCTTCGCGCTAAGAATTGGGGTTCTGGAAACGTGCCAAATTGGCGAGCGATGAGTAACAATACTATTTATGCTGATAGTTTCGATCACGTTCTTGATGAGATTTGGAAGAATGGATATGAGATCAATAAAGATTCTGGCTATGCAAACGGTGAACCTTATGGATTATTTAATCTTCCCCTTTCTCAAAAGTTTGGTCGCATTAAGGATGGGCCAATCTCACAGAATCTACTTTATCCAACAGATATAGACAATTGTGAGATGACCAATCCTTGCGCTGAAATAAGTCTTTCTAATTATGAGTGCTGCAATCTTTGTGAACTGTATCTTAATAATATTACTTCGAAAGAAGAGTTGATTGATTGTGCAAAACTACTTTATAAGACTCAAAAAGCTATCGCTGCGCTTCCTTTTATTCATGAAGAAACCAATCGTATCGTTCACAAGAATATGCGTCTTGGTCTTGGCGTTACTGGCGTTTGCCAGTCTCTTGATAAGCTTGATTGGCTTGATGACTGTTACGTCTCTTTACGCAAGTTCGACAAAGAATGGAGCGCAAAGCGTGGATGGTCTGAAAGCATTAAACTTACCACAGTAAAGCCTAGTGGAACGCTAAGTTTACTTGGTGGCGCTACTCCCGGTGTTCATCCAGCATTCTCTAAATATTATATGCGAACTGTACGCATGTCCAGCAGCGATGCTTTAGTACAGATTTGCAAAGACATGGGTTATCATGTAGAATTTTTAGTTAATTTTGATGGCACTGAGAATCGCGATACAGTTGTTGTTTATTTTCCATGCAAGACTCCCGAAGGATCAATTCTTACAAAAGATATGGATGTAATTAAACAGCTAGATATGGTCAAGAAGCTTCAAACTGTCTGGTCTGATAATGCTGTTTCAGTTACCGCTTATTACAAGCCAGAAGAGTTAAACGATTTGAAAGCTTGGCTTAAGAATAATTACGAGCATAATATCAAGAGCGTTAGCTTTTTGCTATTTAAAGATCACGGGTTCAAGCAAGCCCCATATCAAGAAATTTGATGAATCTACATATCTTGCTGCCATCAGTAAAGTCAAGCCATTGATAACAAGCTCCTCAAACAGCAATGAAATGCTTGATATAGTCGAATGCTCTACTGGAGCGTGTCCAATTCGATAAAAAAAATTGAAATAATTTCAGTCAAATATAAGATAAATTACATATCAATAATATGAACAAGACATCAGCAAGAACAGTTACAGCTTCAACCAAGACCGCAAAATCAGCCGCAAAGCCAGCCGCTCCAGCAAAGCCAAGTGGTGGCAAGAAGAAGTAATAAAAAATAAACCCAAGAAAGCCGCCCTAAAAAGCGGCTTTCATTTTTTCTATCTATTTACAATTATGTGTAATTTTATTTATGAACATATTAGTAGATTTATCTGAGCTTATTGCTAAAAAAAGGCAAGGCCCAAAAAGCTCTGCACAAACTCCAGCAAAACCAGACGAGCGTAAAAAAGGGTCTAGCGTCAATGAACCGGGATCTGCTGGAACATCTCCAGACGCAAAGGAACGTGCAAAAGAAGTTCTAAAAAGAAAAGATGATAAGCAACTTGTTAGTAAAGCAGAAATAACTTTTAGCGAAAAAGTAATTAACGCTTTAAAGACCAAAGTTAAAAATCATAACGCCAAACATTCCAAGAAAGTAACTTTAGGTCAATTAAAGAAAGTTTATCGTAGAGGTTTGGGAGCCTTTAGTGCTAGTCATAGACCTGGACAATCAAGAGCGTCTTGGGCTATGGCAAGAGTTAATACATTTTTAAGAATGCAGAGTGGCGGCAAAGTCAAAGACGCATATCGTCGTGCAGATCAAGATATCGCAAATAGTTAATTATGAATACGATTGAAGTTGATATTTTCGGTTATAATGATTACGAAGAGGAAGATTTTCAACAAGCTCTTTCTGATCTTCAACAATTTGGTGTAAAAGAAGATGAACTAAATTTAAACTTTGTTAATATAGAAGAAACAGATGAACAGTAAAATCAGTTAATTAAATTAAAGATTTATTAATCTGAAGCAAAAAAATGAACATATCGGTCAATCTAAGTAATGAAATTCGCGCCTCTAAGGACAAAAAAGTCCTTAATAAGCCGTTTAGAACACCTAAAGGTCCAAAAAAATTCTCTGTCTATGTAAAAAATGAGAATGGAAATATTGTAAAGGTGAATTTCGGTGACCCAAATATGGAAATCAAACGCGATGATCCTGCTCGCCGCAAAAATTTTCGCGCTCGTCATCAATGCGATACAAACCCTGGCCCTCGTTGGAAGGCTAGATATTGGTCTTGCAAAATGTGGGAATCTAAAAAGTCAGTTACAGATTACACTAGTAAAGGTTCTATCGATGATATTGTTCATCAATGGGATGGAATTACTTTATGGGAAGAAGCAGATCTTTTAAAACTAACACCTTATTTATCAAATGCTCAAGAAACTACTGAAGAAATCGAAACAAACACTGAAAAAACTAATGAAGAAGCTGCCGAAATGGCTATGGCGCAATTAGCCTATATCGCTGATCATTCTAAAGATTTATTAGAAAAGCTTCGCACTAATCCATCAATGGCAGAAAAAATTGAACCGTGGGTTCAAAGCAAAATAACCATTATGGAAGATTATTTATTTTCTGTTTATAATTATTTAGTATATTCTCATGAAATTGAAAACGACAACGAAGATAATCAAGAAGAAATTAAAGCGGGAATGAGAATAATTAATATTAACCCTTCATGTTTACATTATAACAGTGAAGGTATTGTCAAAGAAATTAAAGATTTACCTGATAATATGGGAAAAATAGTTTCTTACGAAGTTATTAACAAAGGTGAAAACTTCAAAGAAGGTGATATTTTAACAAAAACATTAGATCAAATTGTCTCTTTAGAAGGTGCTTATAATTCTCCAAAAAAAGACATGAAATCTAGATGGAGCATGAAATATAAAAAATCAATTGATTGCGATAACCCTAAAGGATTTTCTCAAAAAAATTATTGTGAGCGTCAGAAAAGAGGCGGTAACTATAAATAACAATGAAAACAACATTTAAATTCGACAACAAAAATTTAGTAGCAGAGATTTCATTATCTAATGTAATTGAAGATGATGAAACAGAAATGCATAGTGAATATATGAGCGAGTGCATGTTGAAAGACGATGCATTTGTAAATACAGCAGGTATGTCCAGCAGCGATGCTAAATATATGTGCGGTATGTCATATATGAAAAATAGATCAATGCTAAACGAGATGTCCGGTCAACTGACTGAAAAGCAAAAAACTTTACCTCCTGCTCTTCAAAAAGCTATTTTGAATAAAATGCGTAAAGAAGGCAAGTTGAATGATCAAGGTAAAAAAGAAGCAGGTGAATCACCTGAAGGCGAAAAGTCTGAAGCCGCTCAAATCGCCGTGTTTCCACAAGAATCAGCGCCTTCAACTGCAGAAATTAATATTCACTTAACAAACGAAGGAATTAAAATAGACGAAAAGCTAAAAGCTGAACAGAATTCATCTGCTCCTAAAAATCCACAGTTACAAAGCTCAACGTTCGATCCAAAAGCTTAATATTTTAACCGCTAGGCAACTAGCGGTTTTTTCATCTTGACAGTTCCATTTTTCATGTTATCGTCCATAGCGTGAACAAACGAGAGCTTCTGAAAAAGCTTTTGCATATACCTCAAAAAAATCCAAAACATTTTTGGGGTATGCAATTTAGATTATTAAATAGTCTTCTGAAGAAATTTCCAGACCCTAAATTTTGGGATCAACTTTCTGTTGACAAAGTTGATTGTTTGACGTTATATGCTGGTGAAGATGCGAATGGAATAGCGGATAAATATAAGAGATTTATTTTTCAACCTGAATTCAAAAACCCCGAAATTAAACTTGGCGACAAGCTAGGCGATGATTACAATATAAAGGTAAAACCGAGAACAATTAAAGATTTTTTAAAATGAGTAGAAAAATTAAAGAAGATACAGACACAAATAAAATTACAACTTCTCAAGAGCAACTAAAAAGCTTCTTGAAGAATAATAAAGATTCACATTACAATTTTGAGCCGAGTATTGACTATAAAGTTTCAAGTAGCAGTTTATTGCTTGATTATTTTCTTACTGGTGGTTTAGGAACGGGACTTCATAGATTCTGTGGTATAAATGAAGGCGGCAAGACCAGCTGTGCCCTTCAGTTCATGAAGAATTTTTTAGATCAGTCAAAAAAGCGTAAGGGATTTTATATAAAAGCAGAGGGTCGTTTGAGTAAAGAAATGATTGAACGATCTGGAGTTAAATTTGTATTTGATGAGGATCAATGGGTTGAAGGCACTTGTTTTGTTTTTGAATCAAACATTCATGAAACCGTATTTGATGCAATGAGAGAACTTGTCGGTAAGAATGATGAGAAGATTCAATATTTCTTTTTATTAGATTCTGTAGATGGTCTTATCAGAAAGGGAGATCTTGACAAGACTTTTGAAGAATCTCAAAAAGTTGCTGGTGGCGCAGTAATTGCAGCAGATCTAATGAAACGCATTTCGATTGCGCTTCAGAAGCGCGGTCATATTGCAATATTTATTTCTCAGGTTCGTGCCGACATTAAACTAGATCCATACAGCAAAGCTCCTATTCGCCAAACTACCGCAACCGGTGGTAATGCTTTGCTACATTTTGCAAATTGGATTTTCGAATTTGATTCTCGTTTCAAGGGTGATTTGATTCTTGAAGATCCTAACGCTTCTTATGACGAACAAAAGAATCCTTATCTTGGACATTTTGTTAAGATTGTTGTAAAGAAGTCTCCAAACGAACGCACTAATTGTACTATTCGATATCCAATTAAATATGGACGAAAGAATGGTACTTCGAATTGGGTGGAAAAGGAAATTTTTGATTTTCTAACTATGTGGGAAATTGCAATTAAGAAGGGAGCTTGGATTAGTTTTGACGAAGACTTTCTTAATACTTTAAAAGAAGCTGGATTCACAGAGTTTCCTGCTCAAATTCAAGGATCTGCTAAGTTTGAACAAATTGTTAATGACAATGAAAAGCTTAAGAACTTCTTCTATAAGTATATCAGTGAAAATTTACTAAATTTTGGCGATGGAATTTCTATCACTCAATAATAAAAAAAAACGTTGTAAGAACGCTCGCGATTATATTATCAACTGGACAATCGATAGCCGTAGTAAATTTCAAACAGAGGTCAAAAAATTTTTACGAAACTATTGGCTTCATAATATTGTATTTGAAGAATTTCCTATTGTTGGGACTCGTCTAAGTTTGGACTTTTATAATGCTAATAAAAAAATAGCCATAGAAGTCCAAGGCAGACAACATACTGGTTATGTTGAATTTTTTCATCAAAATAGAATGAATTTTCTACATCAGTTAAATAGAGATAAGAAAAAAGAACGATTTTGTGAACTTAATAAGATTAAACTTGTAACAATTTATGAAAATGATATAATAAATAAACATCTTTTTGAAAGTCAAGGTGTAATATTATAAAATGAAAAAAGATTCGCAATCAGAGAATTTTAAGCAATTTAAAATTCCTGAAAATTATTTTAATAAATTGTATGAGTTTACTGGATCTGATGAATCTTCCAAGGGTTTTATAGTCGCTTATGTTTCGCAAGATGGTTGTCCGACAATTTATACTAAGGTGGCGAATGCAATCGTAGAAATGGGATTGGTTAAAGCTTTAGAAAAATATTTAAATGAAGTGAATAACAGTCAAGATTCCATTGACATCAGCGAAGAAACCTGATACGGTGGTTTTGGCATGATTTATTCATATGATTTAGAGACGCAATTGCTTGCTGGATTGATTAAATATCCAGATCGTTATGCTGAAGTTGCGTCATTTGTAACCGAGAAAGACTTTTGGAGCGAAAGTTCTAAAATTAACCGTACTATTTTTTGCGTACTTCGTCAAGCCATAGACAATGGCGAGAAAATTGACGACGTAGTTATCTCTCAAAGAGTTAAAAATTATGGAGTAACTTTCGAAGACAATATTAATCCATCAGATTATATTGAATCATTATCGTTAAAGAAAATTTCTCCTGAGTCTATTATCAGCGTAGCTAAAGAATTAAAGAAATATACAATCCGTCGCGAAATATCTTTATGCGCTGCTGATATAAATAAGAAGATGAAGTCGATATCTCCATCTTCTGATTATAAAACAATTGTTGAAACTGCGGATAAATTATATAATGATCAAATAAATTTATATGAAACAGGCGCAGATCAACCAGAAGATATTTTTGCTGAAATGGAAGCTCTTATTGAAGAGCGTGGCAACAATCCAGTAACAGAATTCGGTTTTGCTGGTCCTCATCCTAAAGTTCAAGACATGTATGGATCTTTGCTAAGACCTGGAAATATTACCGTAATCGTAGCTCGTTCAGGTGTAGGTAAAACTCAATTTTGTTTAGATTTTACAACGAAAGTTTCAGAAAGATATGAAGTTCCAGTCCTTCATTTTGATAACGGAGAAATGAGTAAAGATGAATTGATATTTAGACAATGTGCCGCCATGACTAAAGTACCGATGCATCTACTGGAAAGCGGAAATTGGCGTAAAGCAGGTACAGAAATTGTTGAAAATGTTCGTCTTGCTTGGAAGACTATAAAAAAACAATACAAGCATCTTTATTATTATAATGTCGGTGGAATGAGTATTGATGCACAAATAAGTGTTTTAAAGAGATTCTATTATTCTAGAATAGGCCGTGGAAATCCTCTTATTTTTAGTTTTGATTATATCAAAACTACAAGTGAACATACTAGCAATAAAACCGAATGGCAACTTGTTGGTGAAATGGTAGATAAATACAAGCGATGCATTCAAAAAGATATTAAAAGTGATAAAGGGCCATGTATATCAATGATGACATCTGTTCAGTCAAATCGCGCAGGTATTGTAACAAATAAGAGTGCCGCGAATGTAACTGATGACGAAAGTATCGTTTCTTTGTCAGATAGAATTACTCAATTCTCATCTCATATGTTCATTCTTCGTCAGAAGACTTTTGATGAATTACAGAATGAAGTTGGCTATGGAACTCATAAATTTATTAATGTTAAAGCTCGCCATCTTGGCAAAGACATAGCTGGCGCAATCAATCCAGTAAAACTTTCAGATGGTACTTTAAAGAAAAATTTTGTTAATTTAGAAATTGTTAATTTTTGTGTTACTGAAAAAGGTGATTACAGAGACATTGTGGACAATATTTCGACAACCGCAACTGTAGCCAAGGACAATAATGACGACGTACCTAACCTCGATTAATAATCAAGTAAATCAGATTGAAAAGATCTTAATTGATCTTGGTTATAATTTATCTGATCGCGGTAAATACTGGCAATGCAACGCTGTATACAGAAACGGTGATAACCGCACGGCATTACAAATTTGGAAAGACACTGGTATTTGGCGCGATTTTGTGGCTAATACTTCTTATCAGCCATTCAAAAGATTATTAGAATTAAGCTGCAACGACGATTCTAAAATAGAAGAAATACTTGTTTCTATCAAAAATAATAACGAATCATTCACAGAATCAATTAGGACTCCAAAAATGGAAACAGAACAATTCTTTGATCATGACGAAATAAAAACTCTTTTACCTCATTATGATTATTATAATAAGAAAGGCATAGATACAGCTATTCTTGAACTTTATCGTTGCGGATTTTCAATGTCAGGTAGAATGAATGGCCGTTTTGTGTTTCCAATCTTTGATGAAAATAAAAAAGTTATTGGTATAAGCGGCAGACATTTATTATGGAAAACAAATTCTAGTTTTCCAAAATGGAAACATTTAGGCAAGAAAACTGGTTGGATATATCCAATTAATATACAGTCTCAAGAAGACAATATTTTTTCTAAAACTATTGAAAAAAAACGCAGTATAATTTTAGTTGAAGGTATCGGTGATAGTCTTGCCTTATCACAGCAAGGATATCATAATCATCTTGTGGTTTTTGGATTAGAAATCAGCTCTAAGCAATTGTCATATCTCATGTCCTTATCTGTTGATGAAGTCATAATTGCTACCAATAATGATCGCAACAAAACCGACAATCGTGGACTTCAAGCCGCCATAAAAATTTTTCTTAAACTCATTAAATATATTGATATCGATAAAGTTAAAATAAAACTTCCTATCTGTAAAGATTTTGGAGAAATGCTTGAAAAAGGAATAAGTTTAGAACAATGGGAGAACAAAACAAGAAATAGAATCACCCAAATAGAATATATACTAGATTATGTATATAATACCGACAAAGATAAGAAATCTATTTCTATATTAAAAAATTATCTAGAAAGTTTGAAGCTTTGAAGGAGACATTATCTGCCAGTAAAATTAAAACACTTAAATCCTGCTCATGGCAGTATTGGTGCAAATACATATTAAAGCTACCAGATAAAACTAATTCTGGAGCGTTGATTGGCGATACTGTGCATATTGTTCTTGAGTGTCTTGGTGCGCCAAGGCACAAAAAACATTATACTAAAATACTTGCGAAAAAAAATATTTTTGCTTCTAAAGCTGTTAAAAGACTTGTCTATAAACACGCTAAACATAAAAATCTTAATGAAAAAAATCAAATAAATGATATTTGCGTCATGACATTAAATGGTTTGATGTATGACTTTTTTGGCAAGCAATACGGCGAACCATCTCAAATAATTTCAGAAAAAGATTTCGAGCTTACCGTAGAACAAGAAGATATTCAATACAAAGTCAAAGGGTTTATAGATAAATTATATATCTATAAAAACATCAGCCTAGTTCTTATTCGTGACTTCAAAACTAATAAAAAGAAGTATGAAGGTAAAGAAATTTCTGACAATTTGCAAGATTATATTTACACTCTTGCGATTAGAAAACTTTATCCAGAACTCAAGAACATCAAAATGGAATTCTTGTTTTTAAAGCAAGATTTAAATGATAATGCTGTAATGCCCATGCAAACAAAAACCAAGTATGAATTAATTGGTTTTGAACATGAACTAACAGGCTACCAAAAATACGCTGATTCATTTAATGAAAAAACTGCTACATCAAACATGGCGGCGAATCAAGGCATACCTAAAGACGGCAGTTTTGCCGGAAAACTCTTGTGCGGATTCGCTAAGGAGCGTGATCAATTAAAGAAAGACGGAACTCCAATGTGGTATTGCACATATAAATTTGGATTTGACTATTTTGCCATAGTAGATAAAGATGAAAAGATCAAAAAATCAGCATTTACAAAAAAAGAATTGGCGGGAATTAAATTATTTGATGGAGAAAAAATAATAAAAAAGAAATATTATGGTTGTCCCTGTTTTAAATCTGCTGAAATCATCGATCCTTTTGATCTTGACAAGTTCTAATTTCGTGTTAGGATGAACGAACTATGCTGCCGTTGTTTAAATCTCACTTTAGTATAGGAAAATCTATACTTACTTTAGATGATCCAAAGAAAGTAACCGAAGGTGGATCAGATAGCATCTTTAAGATCGCTAAAGATAATAATTTAAAACAGATAATACTCGTAGAAGATACTCTCATTGGATTCTTTGAAGCGTATAAACGCAGTAAAGAAATGGGTATTCAACTCATTTTTGGACTAAGAATCTCAATGAGGAATTCTGCATTACCAGAAGATTCTCAAAGCGAACATAAGGTTATTGTGTTCGCCAAAGATAGCGACGGATGCAAACTTCTCAATAAAATATATTCGAGAGCTTTTTGCACGAATACTGGATTCTTGGATTACACAGATTTGAAAGAATTGTGGAACAATGAACATTTAAAGCTTGCCATTCCATTCTACGATTCTTTTATTTATATCAATAATTTTGCTTTTGGAAACGCAGTTCCTGATATATCATTTACTAAACCAAGTTTATTCTTGGAGAATAATGCATTAGCATTGGATCATCTTTTAGAGGAAAAAGTGAACGAGTTCGCAACAAATAATGACATTCCTGTCGTTAAAGTCCGCACTATTTATTACAATAAAAAGTCAGATGTCAAAGCTTTTATGACTTACAAGATTATTTGCAATAGATCATTCGGTAAAGAGAGATCATTAGAAAAACCAGAGCTACCTCATTTTTGCAGCGATAAATTCAGCTTTGAGGCATGGAAGGAAGAAAATGTTACGATTTAATAAAGAACAAAAGTACATTTGTTTTGATTTTGAAACATGTCATCTAAATCTTTTAGATGATAGTAATAAACCTTGGCAGCTAAGTTATATTATTGCCAAAGGAAACAACATAGTAAAAGAGGTTGATAATTATATTTACTGGCCTAATTTAAAACTATCTGAAGGTGCTAAACTTGTTACACACTTTGACGAACGTAAATATCATTCACTAGCAGCAGATCCTAAAGAAGTTTTATTTACTTTTGAATCATATATTTATGATGAAGATTATTTAATCATTGGACAGAATCTTCTTGGATTTGATGTTTATATTCACAATATCTATCGCAAACTTTTAGGACAAAAAACTGATTTTTCTTATATAAAAAGAATTATAGATACGAATTGTATAGCCAAAGCTATAAAAAAAGATCTTAAGCCCCAGAAGGATACGGATTTTACCTTTTGGCAATATCGATTGAATGATTTTCGACAAAAAGGCTTGAAGACAAGTATCAAAGCTCAGTTAAAAGATTATAAGATTGACTTCGACGAGAACATGCTTCATAATTCAATGTACGACGTTCAGATGAATTTTAAGATTTTTCAGAAGCAGTTATGGCAAATTGAGATATGAATTTTTTAGAAGATATCAAACCTTACGATAACGCCATGCTTCCCGGCGTTCGATTACCTCAAATTTCTATTGAAGGTAAATATTACGATCAGTTGCAAATACCCATTTCATCTGACAACTTTACATTTCTAAAGACACTTTGCTATAGAAGTTTAAACAATCTACAATTAAACAATAATCAGTACATTGAGCGTTTGGAGATGGAGCTAGACATCTTCAAAGAACTTGACTTCGTTGATTATGTACTACTCAACTGGGACATTCTTAAATTCTGTCATGAAAACAATATTCCTACTGGTGCTGGTCGTGGTAGTGCCGCAGGTTCTTTGGTCTTGTATCTTGTAGGTGTTACGAAAGTAGACCCAATCAAATACGGTTTATTTTTTGAACGATTTGTGAGTCGTTCTCGCGCTAAGAAAATAATTAAAGATGACATTACTTATCTTGATGGATCGCTGTTACCCGATGTAGATAATGATATTAGTTATGATCGTCGTGCAGAAGTTATTTCATATATTGAAAAAAAACATCTTGGTAAGACATCTAAAATTCTTACTTTAAATACTCTATCAAGTAAACTTTGTATCAAAGAATGCGGCAAAATCGTTAGCTCATATTCAGAAACAGAAGTTAACGAAGTCAGTGATAATATTCCAAAACTATTTGGCCGTGTATTTGAGCTAGAAGAAGCTTACAAAGAAAATGAAAAGTTTAAACAATGGGTAGATCAAAATAAAAATCTCTTTGAGATCGCTAAAAAGATTGAAGGTTTAAATAAAAATACAGGTGTTCACCCATCAGGCATTGCTATTTCTTACTATAAGATTGAAGAAGTTTGTCCTGTTCAAAAAACTTCTGATGGCGATTTAGTTAGTGGCTACGACATGAATTATGTAGCTGAACTTATGGTTAAATTCGATGTTCTTGGTCTTCGTACTTTAACTGTCGTAAACGAGGTATGTAAAAGACTAAATATTGAAATGACTTCTATTGATCCTGAAGATCCTTTTATTTATGAGAGTCTCCAAAATCTTCGTACCCCTCAAGGTTTATTTCAGATTGAAGCAGAAACTAACTTTAAAGTCTGTCGCAAGGTCAGGCCAAAGTCTTTGGAACAACTCAGTGCAGTCGTTGCTATTGCTCGTCCCGGTGCTTTGGACTTTGCCGATCAATATGCCACCTATTCTGCGTCAGGCGTATTTCAATTAGTACATGACTTCTTTAAAGAAGAGCTTTCATATACTGGAGGCATTCCTTTGTATCAAGAACAGTTGATGAAGATGGCAGTTCGTGTTGGATTTACTTTAGATGAGTCAGAACAGTTGCGCCGAATCGTAGGTAAGAAAAAAGTGGATCAGATGCCAGCGTGGCAAGGTAAAATTCGTCAGAAAGTATCTGAGCAGAATTTAGATCCTGCAATTGGTGATGTGTTGTGGAAAGTTGCCGAAGATTCAGCTAATTACTCATTTAATAAATCTCATTCAATCTCGTATGCAATTCTTGCTGCTTGGACTATTTATCTTAAATTTAAGTACCCTCATGAGTTTTTTCTAGCTTTGCTAAGATTATCTAAGCATGAGCCAGATTCTCATCATGAAATTAGTAAAATATCAAAAGAGCTTTTGCACTTTAATATCATTCTTTTACCGCCGGATTTAGCTAAGTCTGCATTAGATTTTAAGATTGAAGAGAATAATATTCGATTCGGTCTTAACTCTATCAAAGGTGTATCTGAAAAAACTTTACAGTCTCTACAGAATTTTCGCGAAACTAACACTCCAACTAAGTTCGACATATTTATTGCTGCAAAGCAAGCTGGTATTAATATTGGTTTATTATCATCTCTTATTCAAGCTGGAACTTTAAGTTCATATACGCATAGACGTTCACGATTAGTTCTTGAAGCTCAAACATTCAATCTACTGTCCGATAAAGAAAAGAAATTTGCATATTCTGTAGCATTAAAATATAATTATGATATTCTAAACATTGTTAGTGAATGTGCTTTTAAGGGAGTTTGTCTTAATGAAAACGGCAAGCCATTCATGACCGAAAAGAGAAAGAGTACTTTTAAGAAAAAATATGACGAGTATAAGAAGATATACGAACAAAACAAAAACCATGAAAAATTTGCCAACTGGGTTTTTGAAAACAAGCTTCTTGGCTATACGCCATCAATAAGATTAAAAACTATTTTTAAACAGTCAGAATATAGTTTTACTGATACTTTAGAATTTCATTCTGTTTATAAAGAAGATCGTATTAAAATGGTTGGGGTTATTGATGAGGTTTATAAAGGTAAGACTAAGAAGTCTAATTCGACATTCTATCGTTTTCAGTTAAAAGACGAAGTTGGCAGTGTAAGTGCAATGTTTTTAGATGGTGGAAAACATCAAAAATTAACAGAATATCTTGAAGATGGTCTTAAGATACCAGAAAAAGAAAATATTGTGGTTTTCACTGGCAGAAAAGGTGAAGATGTGTTATGGATTGAGGGTATTGGTATCTTAGATGATAAGATATATATGAAACTATCTGACGTAGAATGAAAAATTTAAATCTTACACCAAGAGCGCAAAAACTAATAAAAGAGGCATATAAAATTGCCCTTGATCTCAAACAGAATGAAATAACTCATTTGCATTTATTGATAAGTTTTTTTAATTTAAAACAAAGTCAAATCGAAGAAGCTTTCAGCAATTTTGGTTTTGATGTTGTTAAAATTAAATCTACGGCCACATCTTTTATTAAGTCCAAAATATCTTCCCAGAAAAAGGGAACGATCAAGCCTTTACTTAATGATGATCTTAAGAATATATTTAAATGCGCTAAAACTATATCTTCTAAATTTGATCACAAGTATATTGGATTAGAACATATTTTTATCAGTTTATTTGAAATCCAGAATGAGATGTTTTCATTATTTTTAATGAGTAATGATTATAATTTTGCTAAAGTTGTAGATTATGTCGAAAAAAAGTTAGAAGAAGATGATATGCTTCCAATTGGATCTGATGAAGATATTTGCGAAACAAAACCAGCTAAAGAAACTTTCAATATCAAAAAATATAAAGTATTAAATATCTATGCTACTAATCTTAATTTACAAGTTTCAAATGGTAAAATCAATAATTTGCATATCAACAAAGAACTTATTCAAAAGATCTCCGAAGTTCTTTGCCGTAAAAATAAAAATAATCCGCTTATTGTTGGCGAAGCCGGTGTTGGCAAAACAGCATTAGTAGAATCTCTTGCTCAGGCTATAGTTAATAATAAAGCGTCAGATTTACTGAGCTTAAAGCAAATATATAATTTAGATATTCCGATGATGATTGCTGGCTGCAAGTATCGTGGCGAATTTGAAGAAAAAATTAAAAATCTTCTTAAAGAAATAACTGATGATCCTTATATTGTTCTATTTATTGATGAGATTCATACTATAATTGGTGCTGGCAATCCCGAAAATGGTAACGATGTTGCTAATATTCTTAAGCCTTATTTAGCCAGAGGCGAAATTAGCTGCATTGGCGCAACAACTTTCAATGAGTATAGAAAAACAATTGCAGGTGATCCAGCATTATCAAGGCGTTTTCAAATAATAAAGATTGAAGAACCAAATAAGGAACAGACATTTAATCTTATTAAAAATATCAAAAATAGCTATGAGAGTTTTCACATTATTGATTTCTCCGATGATGTTCTTAAATTTATTATCGAATCTGCAGAAAAATATATTGAAGGTAGATTTCCAGATAAAGCTTTAGACATAATCGATCAAGTAGGAGCAAAATTAAAAATAAAGACTTTTGCCAAGTCTTTTGAAATGATTAAGATTGAGAAAAAAATAAGTAGGTTGATTCAAACAAATCAAAATAACATACAATCTAAAAAAACAGTTTGTTTACAAGAGCTTCTTTCTGAATATGAGAATTCAACTCGAAAAATGATTGATAATTGGCGAAATAATAAGTATAAAGTATCAAACAACGACATCTTAGAAGTTATTTCAGATAAAACGAACATACCTATTGAAGATTTAAAAATGCAAGACTTCGATAAAGTAAAATTATTGAAACAAAAATTACAAACTGAGATGTTCGGTCAAGACACTCAAATAGATCATATTTATAAAACTCTTATCCGAGCTAAAGCTGGTTTTAGAAATTTTAATAAACCTATATGTTCTATGCTATACGTCGGTCCTACAGGTGTTGGCAAAACAATGACTGCTAAATTTATAGCTGAAACATTGTTCCCTAATAAAAATAACTTTATTAATATAGACATGTCAGAATATACTGACAAGACAGCTGTTAATAAACTATTCGGATCTAATCCGGGTTATATCGGTTTTGATAAAGGTGGTGTTTTAACAGAGCGGGTTCGTAAAAATCCATATTCATTAATACTATTTGATGAAATTCAAAAAGCTGATCAAGATGTTTTGTATTCTTTGTTGCAAATTTTAGAAGAAGGCAAAGTCACAGATTCATCTGGCAAGATCGTGGATTTTTCAAACACGATTATAGTTATGACTACAAATGTTGGTGCAGATATTATCAATCATTCTTCTATTGGATTTGGCAAGCAGAAAGCGAGCAAGCAAGACGTTCTTGGTTCAATTAAGAAATTCTTTCCTGCTGATTTATTAAACAGAATAGATGAAGTAGTAATTTTTAATCAGCTTGATGAAGAAAACTTGAAACAGATAATAAATAAAGAGCTTAAAATATTTGAAAATGATTTGTCTAGTCGAGGTATTGCTCTCAAATACTCCAAAGAAATAATTGATCTTATTTTTAATAAGCTTCAGTTCGACAATTTTGGAGCCAGACAAGTTATTAAAACTATTCAGCGAGAACTTCAAACTCAAGTGGCTGAAAAAATGCTAGATTCAAATAAAAAGTTAGAATTGGAAATTTCTGTAAAAGATGGCAATATTTGTGTAATATAGATATATGCCATTACCCAAACCCTCAAAAAAAGAAACAGAACAAGAATTTATTAACCGTTGCATGGGGGACGACATGATGTTAAAAGATTTCAAAGATCAAAAACAACGTGTTGCTGTTTGTTATTCTCAGTATAAAATTCGCTATAAATCTAAAGGCGAAACTAGCTGGGATGATGTTAGAATAGGTGATAGTTTAAATATTATTTAAAATGAATCAACACAATCCACTTTATAACGTGAATACAAATTCTTCAGCTTCAAACGATACGTTTGATTTCGCAATGCCAGATATTCCTGAGCCTCCTCAGTCTGAAAAGGTAGAACCAAAAGATAGAGATGCAGTTGGTTTTAAATTTGGTTTTATTGGTGCTGGTCAAGGTGGAGGAAAATTGGCAGAAACTTTTTCTCAAATTGGATATGCTAGAGTTGGCGTAATAAATACAGCAGATCAAGATCTTGCGACAATTAATGTTCCAAATAAAATGAAGTTTGGAGAACAGCAAGGTGCAGGTAAGAATAGAGATTTTGCCAAGCAAGCATTCTTAAATTGTAAAGAAGATGTTGTAGATTTTATTAAGACTTCTATTGGTACTGATATTGATCGTATTTTTGTTACTGTTGGTGCTGGTGGTGGAACTGGCGCAGGTGTTTGTTCTGAATTAATAAAAACTATTAAAGAATACCAGTCAACAGTAAAAGCTACTTCACCATATGTTGGTCTTATTGTTGCTTTGCCCAAATTATCAGAAGGAAAGAAAGTAAGTCAAAATGCTTATGAGACTTTAGAAGAGGCTTGTGAATTAGTCAAACAAAAGATTGTCTCTCCACTTATTATTCTCGACAATGAAAGAATTAATAGTTTATATCCTAAACTATCAATTAATAAGTTTTGGCAAGTAGCTAATGCTAATATTTGTTCTCTGTTTCATCTATTTAATAATATTATAACAAAAAATAGCCAATATACAACATTCGATACAAATGATTTTAGAACTGTCCTAGATTCTGGAATTATGGTTTTTGGCGCAGCTAATATTACTAATTATAGCAATGAAGCCGAGATTAGTAAAGCAGTCCGTGAAAATCTTAAAAGAAATGTGCTTTGCGGTGAACTTGATCTTTCTACTGGTAGCACAGCTGCTGCTGTCGCTATCGGTGACGAAAAGACGTTAGACAGCATTCCCCAAGAATATTTAGATAATGCTTTTAATCAACTCAACAGAACTTTAAAAACTAATAGTACTGTTCATCAAGGTGTTTACAAAGGCGCGAAAGAAGGATTGTCTATATTTACAGCCATTGGAGGAATAACAACTCCAATTGGCAAGTTGGAGGCTCTTCTAAAAGCAAGCCAATAAGTGTAATATTAAATACAATGAATAATCAACTTCCTCAATTTTGCACTATTAACACTGCTACTTCTATTACATGTCCATCCGGCAAAAATATATATGTTGTAGCCGCTACCGCTGGCTTTACAGCTTTGGGCCAAGCTATTACTATTTCTGCTCCAATTAGTTTTCCAGTTCCATTTAAAGTAACTACAGACATTACTTCTGCGACTGCTAAAACTATCTTCTATTATTTAGCTTAATTTATTAGAAATATCGCAGAATAATGCTATTATTCTGCGATATGAATCTTCAGATTTACAAGCCCAACTCTAAAAATCAGGGTTGTGCAATTAGTTTTCAAATTTCTCATAAGCCAAATAGCGAACCGCAGTTTTATGTCAACTGTATCGCTCAACATTCATGGAATGATCAGACAAAAACTGGTTCATTTGCAGAGAGTAGAATTAATCCTTCCAAGACTATTGCCATCAAATTCAATGAATTTGAGCTTGGCGAGATTATTAACGCTTTTCAACAGAAAACTTCTTACTCCACTTTCCATTCAAGCGAAGCAAGCAAGACACAAATTAAGCTTGCTCCTTACGATAAGACAAAGGGAACTGGCGAGTATGTTATTAAGTATACAGCTTTTGGGTTGTCTTTTACTCGTAATGGCGTAGATACTTTCAAGATCCCGTTAGAACCGGGAGAAGCTGTTAGATTGATCGCTTTTATCAATAAGTATTATTCGCTTCTTGATGATTCTCGCAAGTTAGTTCCAAAGAACGATAAGCCAACAAATAAGAAAGAACCAATAGCTCAAGTAGAAACTGCAAAAACCAAGAAGTTGGAGTCGGTTGCTGCCAATTCTGAAGAAATGGATTTCTAATGCTTAAAAAGACAGTTTTAATTCATAGCAATTTTTGCAAAATGTTTACTGGATTTGGTAAGCATAAAAAAAATTTATTATCTTATTTATATAAAACTGGTAAGTATAGAATTATTGAATTGAGCAACGGATATACTTGGAATTCAGAACAATTAAAGTTCATGCCTTGGGAATCTTATGGATCTTTACCAGAAGACGTTGAAGTTCTCAAAGAAATTTCTATTGATGAAAGAAGAAAAAATGCATCAGGTTATGGTGCAGAAATGATAGATCATGCTATAAAAGAATTAAAACCAGATATTTATTTAGGCATAGAGGATATTTGGGCTTTCAACGGTTTTACTGATAAAGAATGGTGGAATAAAGTTCATTGTATTGTTCACACCACATTAGATAGTTTACCGATCTTGCCTGATGCCGTTACAATGGCACCTAAAATAAAAAACTATTTTGTTTGGGCCTCGTTCGCAGAAAAAGCAATGCATAAATTAGGCCATACACATGTAAAAACTGTTCGTGGAACATTAGACACTTCATCATTCTATAAAATATCAAGCGATGATAGAAATAAACTTCGCAATAAATTTAAACTACAAAATAATTATATAATTGGATTTGTTTTTAGAAATCAATTGCGAAAATCAGTACCAAATTTATTAGACGGTTTTAAGATGTTTCAAAAAAACAATCCAGAAGCAAATGCAAAATTACTTTTGCATACATCATGGAATGAGGGTTGGGATATATTGAAACTTTTAAAAGAAAAAGAAATAGATGTTAAAAATATTCTCACCACTTATGTATGTAAGAATTGTGGGTCGTACAGTGTCAAACCTTTTTGCGGTCATGTTATAAATTGCGATGTCTGTAAAGCTCAAAATAGTTGCGAAACTAGCAATGTAAAAACTGGAGTCAATGAAACTCAATTAAATGAAATATATAATTTAATGGATGTGTATTGTCATCCATTTACATCCGGCGGTCAAGAAATTCCAGTTCAAGAAGCCAAACTAGCAGAGCTTATTACTCTTGTCACGAATTATAGTTGCGGTGAAGATTGTTGTACTGAAGAAAGCGGCGGATTACCTTTAGAATGGGCTGAATACAGAGAGCCTGGAACTCAATTCATCAAAGCATCTACGTTACCTAATAGTATATATACACAATTACAATATGTTTATAATCTAGCAGATGATGCACGGCAGCAAATGGGAAAAACTGCAAGACAATTTGTTATAGATAATTTTAGCATAGAAGTTGTCGGAAAATATTTTGAAGATCTATTCGATAGTTTACCCAAAATAAATTATGATTATGAAAATAAAAAATCAAAACTTAATCCATTTTATGAACCAGATACTAATTTAAACGATAAAGAATGGGTTGAATCATTATATAGCAATATATTAATGAAAATCGATTTAGCCGGGGTAGATCATTGGATAAACAGATTAAAAACTGATTTAAAAAGAGTTGATGTAATTAATTATTTTCGCAAAGTTGCCTTAAATGAAAATCAAAGTTTGTTTTTAGATGAAATGTTGCAATCTTTAAAAAATGCTGATACAAATAAAAGAATTGCTTTTATTCAGCCAGACGGTGCAGAAGAAATTATAATTTCAACATGTTTAATCACTTCTATAAAAAAACTTTACCCTAATCATGATATCTACTTTTTTACAAAAGCGGAAAATTTTGATTTGATAAATTCGCATCCAGATATCAAAAAAGTTTTAAACTATTTTGACAAAATGAACGATCCTTTATTTTTTGAAGGCAAAGGTAATTGTCCCAAATATTTTGACATAGTATTTGCACCATATTTATCGATAAATAATAATTACTATCGAAATTCCGAAGATATTCTAGAATATAGTATTTATGAATCTAACTGAAAAAATGGCCTTGGACTGCGGAGTCAAAATATCAAAACCATATTTAGATAAATATTTTTTGCCTCTTAAAAATGATAATTTTATAATTTTTGACACAAGAAGTAAAAATCCATATGGTGAATATGATTACTTTAATGATGTAATTGACCTAATTAAACCATATTTAAATAAATCAAAAATCGAAATATTTCAATTAGCTACCGAAAAAAACGCTAAATTAAATTGTAATAAATTATTTATTTCTTTAAATAAAAAACAAGAAAACTATTTAATTTCTAAAGCTAAGATTCTAATAGCCAATCAAAATTATACTTTGCATGTAGCATCTGTTTTCAATATAAAGTCAATAGGTTTATATTCTTTGTATGATTCAAAGAATACAAGACCAGTATGGAATAAATCTTCTCAAATAATTTTAGAATCTGACAGAGATGGCAATTTACCATCTTACGGTCAATTGAAAGAAAGTCCAAAAACGATAAATTTTATCAGCCCATATAAAGTTGCAAAGAATATTTTAGACAATTTAAACATAGAAAATAATCTTGGAAAATATGAACTAGTACATTTAGGTAAAAGTTACAATCAAAAAATTATTGAAATTGTACCAGACTTTATATCTTCTGAAGATTTCATGAAACATAGATCTATAAATTTGCGATTAGATTACATTAAAAACTTGAATGCTTCGGTTTTTCACTATTGGGTGTCAAATAGAAAAGTAAACATTATTACTGACAAAGATATTAATGTTTCTTTACTGACTCCATATAAAAATAACATCTTATTATTAACAATTATGATGTCACCGAATATCTCTGAAAATTTTTTGAAGCTGTGTAAAAATTCAGGTATACAAATAAAAATTTTTTGCGATGATAAAGAAAAATTAAATGAATACAGATTTAAATTTTTAGATTGGGAAATTAATAAAGATTTTGACGATAATAAAAAAATAGAAACTATTAACAATTTTTCTGAATCTTCTAAATTTATAAGTTCTAAAATTTTAATTTCTAAAGGTAAACAATTTTCTTGCAAGGCTAATTATCTCGCAAACAAACATCTTGACAAGACCGAAGAAAATGTCATACTATGCAAAGAATTCGAACAAGAAATAGAATTTTTTAAAATCTACAATGAACGACAAGAACAATTTACATCTAGCACCTCAGTCGCGTAACACTTGGGGTTTAATTGAAGACGTAGAATATAAAACCAATGAAGATGGATCAATCAACTGGCGAGCGATGGTTAAGCCAGAGCATTTATTCCCTAATCGTGGATGGTTTGAGGCGCGCAAGCAACAAATGCCTACTTCGATTGAAGGTCTTAGTGATAGTCAATTACTTATCAAGCTTGCTGGTATCAAAGAACTCGCTAAACTTAGAGGATATACAAGTGTAAAATATGATATCATAAAATGCGAAACGCACTACGTTGCTGTTAAGTGTGGTATAACTTGGATTCCTAATTATGAGTCACAATATGAAAGTTATTATGAAGATGTCGCAAATGCTACAGTTAATAATACTTCGGATTTCGCTGTCAAATTCTTGGAGACGATTGCGGCTAATCGCGCATTTGTTCGGGCTGTAAGAAATTTTCTTAATGTACACATCGTTGGTAGCGATGAAATTGATGCTTCAAAAAAAGGTGCTATATCTGTATTCGAAGATGACAATGAAGTAGCTCTGCCTTCTTCTCAAGGAATGTTAGAGAAGTCCGCAAAAAATTCAGGGATGCTGTCATTTACAGAATTTCAAGAGTACCTGCGAGAAGCTTGGAAACTAGGCGTTTATAAAAACGCTGAAGCAAAAGTTTGGACTTCTTATGATGATATTCCTGCAAAAGAAGCTAGAATTTTAATGTCAATTTTAAAAGATAAATAAATATAAATATGCATAAAGAAACCTTATATATTAATATTAAAAAGCTTTCCGAAAACGCAACAATTCCTACTAGAGGGACTGATTTTGCTGCTGGATACGATTTATATGCGGCAGAAGATACTAAAATTTGTTGTGGTAGCAGAAAGCTAGTTAAGACAAATATTTCGATGGAAATAACTCCCGGTTATTATGGTCGCATTGCTCCTCGCTCAGGTTTGGCTTATAAGAACGGTATTGATATTCTAGCTGGTGTAATTGATTCTGACTATCGTGGAGATATCGGGGTTATTCTGTATAATACAGATAACGATTCAGAATTTAATATAAAGAAAGGAGATCGAATCGCTCAGATTATTTTTGAAAGCTGTCACACAGCCACGTTTATAATGTCTGATAAACTTGAAAACACGCTAAGAGAAGCAGGAGGATTTGGATCTACAGGAGTATGAACAGTAAACACATAAAAAAAATAATCGATAAACAATTTAAGATCGCTAAACTTGATCTTAGATATGAAGACGTTTGCGAAAATCAAATTCCAAATTGGTATAAAGAACATGCATATTCAGAAGAAGAAAATGAAAAATGGAAGAATTGGACAATTAATTATCTTCGCGATAAAATGAAGCTTACAAAAGATAAGGCAACAATTGAAACAGCATGGTTAGATTTAAATTATGGATTGCGTACAATATCTAATCAGCCAAAGAAAAAGAATAGACGATGAAAACAAACAGAGATCAAAGTTTACTAGATCTTTGTAAGATTTTAGACACTGATTATATAGATTATGGAGGCAAAATTTCTCGCTGGGTTGATACTTATAACCGCAATGATTGTAGCTGCGGTTGTAAGCATTTTATTCCTTTGTACAATGAAAAATACAAAGATGCAGATATGGACTTCGGAGTCTGTGCAAATAAGAAGAGTAAAAGATGCGGATTGTTAACATTTGAACATCAAGCTGGTTTTGGATGTTTTGAAGTAGAAAATCTTGGGTGAGGTGGCAGAGTGGTCTAATGCAGGGCTTTGCTAAAGCCCCGTACTTCAAAAGAGTACCGAAGGTTCAAATCCTTCCCTCACCGCCAAATTAAATTGTCCGATGGTGTAACGGTAGCACAAGAGACTTTGACTCTCTTTGTATAGGTTCAAATCCTGTTCGGACAGCCATTTTAATAATGCATGAAGTAGATAATATTATAAATAATCTAATTAGATCTATTAAATTAGTAGATTCTAATAAATCTATTCCTTATCTTGTCAAAGATATTGATAAGCATGTTCAAGAAGCGTATTCTCAACTTTATAAATATAGAGAACAAAATTCAGTGTATAAACCTCTGAATGGCAACAAACGAGGACACTGCTGTTAAAATCTCCACTCCTTGTATTAGAAAATGTAATTTACTTAATGATAATTGCATTGGCTGTGGTCGAACTTGGCAACAAATCAGAGACTGGTCTTTTTATAAAGAAAGTGAAAGATTATCAATAATGAACGATCTTAAGCCAAATAAACAATTAAAAAAAGATTATGAGTGCTGGTAAAGGAGACAAACCTAGAAATTGTTTTAGTAAAAAATATAAATCCAATTACGATACAATAATTTGGAACAGAAAATTTAAATGTCCTGAATGCAAATATGATTTAAAAAATAATTTTAAAGTTTGCCCATCTTGCGGTTATGAATTTATGGTTAAAGGTGAACGATAATTTTTTAAATAAGCACAATTTAATTAATCCGTGTAAAGATATGTGTATGAAAAAAGCGTTTCTTCTGTTCTTTTTGATTTTAACTGGTTGTTTTTCTTCAATTAAACCAGCTAAACAAATTGACGATAATCAAAAAAATATTGCTAAAGAAGAAAAAAAAGTTGAAAATACAATCGAAGATTTGGAAAAAAACACTAAACAAAAGAAAATACAAACAGCTACATTAGCCGCAGGTATTCAACATTCATTATTGGCCGTAACCAATCCTCCTACACAAGTAAAAACCGCTAAAGACTTGAATGAACGCGTTATTTCTATAGTTGGTACACCACATATAGACGAACTGAATAAAGTAAAACAAATGGTTGATTTGTTAAATTCAGCAATAATTGAAGAACGTAAACGCGGTGAAAAAATGTTAGCGGAAAAAGATGAAATTATTAATAAATTGCAAAAAGAAACATCCGAATTGAAAGAACAATACGACAATCAGATGTGGGATATGAATGAAAAAGCTAAAGAAATAGCTAAACAAGCAGATTCAAATAAAGCTACACTTGACAGCATGAGCGGTATGTTTGGATTAAATGCTGTATTTTGGGGTTTAAAGAAATTCTTTTTTAGTGCTATAACTGCAATAATAATATTTACTGTAATATTTATTATATTACGATTGCTTGCTACTATTAACCCTGTTGCCGGGGCAGCGTTTTCCATATTTGATATGATTGGTTCAATGGTCATATCTGTATTTAAAGGTTTAACTCCAAAAGCTTTTGAAATAAGCAATTTGATTAGTAAAGATAAATTTGATCAATATAAGGCACCGTTGATTAAAATTGTAGATGTTATACAAGATTTCAAAGAAAAACACAAAGATAATCCCGATAAACCATTCAAGATACAATATATTTTTGATCAACTAGATAAAGATATGGATAGAGGCGAGAAAGACCTAGTAGATAGTATATTGAAAGAATTGAAGTGGAAAAAATAAAAAAAGAATTAAAACAAAACAATATTTTTGCGAGTATGTAATACATATCAGCTTTGTATATAAAATAATTCGCAGTTCAATATATAAGTATTTTTGTGTATATTAATATATATTTATGACAAATGCGGTTTTAGAAGTCGTTCAAGCCACAAAAAATATAAATGATTATTTGACATTGGCAAACGCCACAATTGCAGCTTTAATTCTATATGGTGGTTATTTGATGAATTTTACAAGAAAAATAAAACCATATATATCTGTTACAGACGATATTGCTGTTTTAAAAACAGAAGTTGCTACTATATCTAAAGAATTAAAACCCAATAACGGTAAAAGTCTAAAAGATCAAGTCAGCGATCTTCAATCATCAACAAAAATAATTTTATATCGCCAACGATGGATTTTAGAAAGCATGGAAGAACCAATATTTGAAACAGATGAAAAAGGAAATTTTACATGGGCAAATGATGCTCTCATTCGTTTGACTGATAGATTATTTAAAGATTTGGAAAATAATAATTGGATAAATGCATTATGCGAAAAAATAAGAGATCAAGTGAATGAAAGGTGGCAATCAGCAATAGAAAATAAAAGAAATTTTGAACATGAAATAATAATCATAGATGGCAAAAATAGAGCTTTTTCTGTTAAATGTCACGCTGTTAGACAAGATGATGGAATTTATATGGGTAAGTTCACAAATATTAAAGAGCTTAAAGATCATGAAAAAATCTGTTGACTTATGCAAATTATCGTGTAAAATTATTTGCGTATGATCAATCATATTAAAAAATACATCGTTTCAATTCTAACTTCAGTCGCAGTTTTTGCTGCGGATAATGAAGTTCCAATCACAGCCAACGTTTCAGCTGGCTATAACAATCATTATATTATAAATGGTTTAGCAAAAACTGAAGGGCAAGGGTTCGGCAGCTTCAATATCGGTACTTCATATTTTGGAGCCGATGTTTATCTCGGCGGCATTGTTCTGCCAGATTCAAATGGATTAGATGAATCGCACTGGAATGTTGGTGTCGGAAAGTCAATTCAAATTCTTGAAAAGTGTAGTCTCCGTGTTGATTTGCAAGGACTACGTCATCAAAGCGCGATTCCCGGTGGTCGTAACTCAATTGAAATTGCTCCAAAAATTGCCTTAGTAAATCCATATATCACTCCGTTCCTTCGCGGATCTCATGATTTTAATTTAAAGCAATCTGGTTACATTGCTGGTTTTGAGCGTCCAACTGATGTTTTTGGTTGGTTCAGTCTCAATCCAAGCATTGAGTATGGCAAGTTCACAGATTATGAAGTTGTAGCCGCCAAAATTGGTGTATCTCGTACCTTTTTTAATCATCTTACTCCTTATGTTGAGGTTGGTTGGTACGACAATAATTTTAGTCCATCAAAATATAATATTGCCACTAGAGAGTTCAGCGGTGACATTGTTACTGTAGCAGGTATGCGTTGGTCGTTCTAATAGTGACCTATATTTAAGCAAATAAACCGCCAACGAAAGTTGGCGGTTTTTCGTTGACATCTTGAGCTTTTTTGTTAAAATTGTTCAATGTCGAGTTATTCTTATCAGATAACTACTTTACTATTAGATAGCTTATTCATGCCTTATACTTTTCTGAATGGCAGATCGACTTTTTTGCATCTAATAAAGAATAACATTAAATGTTTTGATGCAAATGAAAACTTAATAGACAATAATTTGCAATGGTTTTCTAATGAGAATATAAAATTTTATAACGATCAACCATTTTTGACTTCTAAAAATAAAATATGGTTTTTACCAACGACAGCCGTATTAAAATCTTCTTTCTATTCAAGAAAAAAAAAGATACCACGCACTCTGAGTTTATTAAAATTGTGTACAATTTTTGATTCTACCTGTCAGATTTGCTACGAAAAATTTGACAAACGCGATCTTACCGTCGAGCATATATTTCCTCGTTCGAAAGGAGGGACAAGAGAAATCGAAAATATCACCTTGACTTGTGCGCGGTGTAATCAGATAAAGAAGGATATGTATCCATTCTTTGATCACAAAAATCGCGATATAAAATCTGTCCCTATGCCTATACCCATCTTGCCTAGTAAACCCTTAAACACTAGAGAAGAATGGCGTAAGTTTTTCATTTATAAAAAATTATGAACATATCTGAATTTGAAAGATCTAAACCTATTAATACTTTTAGAAAAATTAATGAGCTAAAAAAATTAATTCAAGAAGAACAAATTAAAACTGAGAATTTATATTCAAACCGTATTGCCACTCTTGACTCTATGTTAAAAGCTGTCAACGAATTAATGGATACATTTAAAAAAGGAGAATAGTGAGCTATCTTTCTACAAATATACCTACGCAGATAGGCTATTTAGATACATCATTTTTATGCGACAGTCCGCCAAGAACAACTGATAAATACATTCCTGTAGAAATATTTTCAGTTGTATCAATTCCTAGACGATGTTTAATGTTCAACGTAATGAGCGAGTACGGCGCACAATTTGCGCGTGTTCCTATTCATTATTTAACCAATAGTGAACAACCTATAACTAAATATGCATTAGATTGGTTACAGCTTTGGGATTGTTTTAGTTATTATTTTACAGTTCAAAGATTTGAGTATCTAAAAAATGTTAGTGCTTATATTTATCTTAAAGATAAAAAAATGCACGTTGCTAAATATTTGTTTACAATTGATTGGTGTAATGGCGAAGACTATAATTTAGGATATTCTGAAATATCTGCTGGTCATAAATGCGCTCATATTTTTTGGGGCGAAGGTGGACAAATGTTCGCCCAACCTAATAACAGAATAATTTTTAGAGACAGCGGAGCATGGATATCATGTAAACTTCCTCCAGAATCAAAAACTTGGAAGCCATTTTCAAAAGAATTTTCCTGTGAAGGTCTTGCTCACAAATGGACCGCAGGAGATGAAGAATTAATGTATTATGAGTTTCAATCCGAATAGCCCTAGACTATCAAAACCTGAATACGGATGCTATTTAGCGTTGTCTGCTAGATCCCGATCTGAAGATCCTCACACACAAGTAGGTGTTGCGTTATTTGATGATGAATGGCGCACAGTATCTACTGGCTTTAACGGTTTCGGTCCCGGTTACATACCCGATGAAAGCATTTTCAAAGACAGGGAAACAAAATCTTGTTTAATTAATCACGCCGAAATCAATGCTATATTGTATGCATCAAGGCAACCATACTACGCTTGCATGGTTTATAGTCCATGCATTCATTGCGCCAAAACAATCGCCGCATCGAAAATAAAAAGCGTGTTTTTTATTAAACAATATTTTAAAAATTCAGAGCAACAACCAGACTTGAAATACGAACAAATTTTTAAATTTTATGGAATAAATTGCATTCAGATCAATAATAATAGTATTAACAAAATCTTGTATTGGATAAAAAAAGATCAAGATTTTTTACAATCTCTTCATGATAAACCATAAAAAAATTTTAGAAGATTCTGCTGATTTTTTTAATAAAGAAGTTGATAAAGTAATCACCAACATCTCCACCGCTAAAAATGCAAAACAACGTAATAAATATTTGAAACAAATATTTGCTCTTAAAAATAGATTGCAGTTGGAAGTTAAGATGTTAGACGATCACTCAAATTTTTGAAAAACCTCTTGACAGCCACCGAAAACATGGTAAGTTCTTCTCGCGCAAAGAATTGCGAATTTTAAATAAAAATGAGTGCTACTATTAATTATAATATTAGTTTCGTTAGTTTTAGTTATAAACCACAATAAAAAATATGAGTAATACTACAGATAAGCAGACAGACTGGAAGAATCGTGAAGTTGGTGCGCTTTGGAAGAAAGCTGCTGCCAACGGAAAGAGTTCGTATTGCACGGGATATCTCGTTACAGACGAACTTGGTGCTAAAATTAAGCAACGTGTAATTATGTTTGCTAATAAAACTAAAAATAATGAAAAGTCTCCTGACTTTATTATTTATTTGTCGAATGAGCAAGATAATCCTGAAGCTACGGCTGCATCTAAGGCAGTAAAGACTGCGCCTCCAAAGAAAGTGCCTCAACCCGCGAGTGCTGAGGATGATGATGGTATCCCAATGTAAGTCAAAGCCCCCAGAAATGGGGGCTTTTTGTTCCTTGACATTTTTGAAAAACCCCCTAAACTGACCAAGATGAAATACGGACTAGTTTGCATTTCTGAATTACTGCGAGAGAAAAATCCTGATTTGGCTTTCAAAATCATGACTCGCGCTCAATTTCATAAAAAAAATCGAGATGAATCTATCGCAGAGCTTTCTCGACGTATTTCTCATAACCTTACGGTTACGATTGAAACGCTCAAACATTGTAAGGAAGTAGGTATCAAGCATTATCGGCTTTCCTGCAAACTATTTCCTTTAATAACTGATCCGACCCTTAACCTTCAAGCAGAACTTTTGCCACATTGGAACATTATTGAACAGAAATTAATGGAAGTAGGTCGTGTTGCGCGAGAACTCAATATTTCTATTTCTATTCATCCTGATCAATTTGTTGTTCTTGGTTCAGATTCAGATGATGTTTGTGTCAAATCTATTACTGAACTTAATTTTCATGCATGGGTTTTGAATCAGATGAAGATGCCGCAGACTTATGAATGCCCCATGAACATTCATCCTAGTCTTTCTACATTTGAATCAGCGGAAAAGTTTGTAGATAAATTTATTCGTAACTTCTTTCGATGCGATATTGGAGTTCGTAACAGACTAGTCTTGGAGAACGAAGACAAAGGTTTTTGGACTTGCAGTAATTTGTATGACTACTTTCATAATTACATGAAGCAGGTTTATAATTTTCATTTTCCTCTTACTTATGATAATTTGCACGATACCGCAAATCCATCTGTACTAGCTGATGGTACTGTTGTGCCTTTTGAGAAGAATTTTATGCGTTTTTATCAGACATGGAATGTTTCTCCTGTATTTCATTGGTCTGAAGCTGAAGATGGTACGAAACGCAATCATTCCAAAAATCTTACTGTGCCGCCACCTGATATGGGCCTTGATGTTACTTGGGAGATTGAAGTTAAAGGCAAAGATAAAGCTTTTGTTCATTACATCAAACGTTTTCCTAATTGAAAACATAACTTTATATATTATAATTAGTACATGAAGCATGTTACTATTAATATCGGGGATGATGATTTAAAGGATATTGCTGAAATTTTTGACAAAGAAGCTGATTTCAAGCCTCAAGCACGGCAAGATCATTTAATTATTGGTATACTTCGTCAAGTATTAAATAATCCCAAAACTGAAATCATAGATACTATCGATCTATGAAATACACACTCAATGTAGATGGCACAAATAATGGCGGTAAGTTTTTGGAAAACTACATTGGACAAGAAGTAAATATAGAATCTTTATATAAAAATATAGAAGTTAATTCGCCGCCACTTGCTATTTTAAAAACCAATGATGGCAATCAGCATAGCATACAATTAATTGATGTAAGATTCATTGGTGAATATATTTATATTCATTGTTTCGCTATACAACATGACAATGAACACGGCGGCAAAGCTTTATTAAGATTAAAACCTGTTTGCGATTTAGAAAAGATAATTAATCCATAATTTAAAGCATCATTAGCATAAAAGTAATGTCCCTGTCTTCCAAACAGGTCAAATCGGGGCAGTACCGATATGATGCTCCATTTTTATGACGCATAAATTTGCAGTTATAATTGAAAAATATTTTTATTATAAAATACAAAACAACAATAATTTTTATTTACGGATACTTGTTTTAGATGTTATCAGAGCATTAGTCGATGAAAAACAATCAGCAAATAAATATCACAATGAATTATTTTATAAATGTTCTCAAAACATTGCTAGTAAAATCAAAATATTTGAAAACAAAAACAGTATCATTTTTTACCTTGAATTAAACGATGGCTTCTTCGAAAATTTTTTCGAAGAACCCCTTGACAACCCAGAATAACCTGCCATACTGACCACGCATGAAGATCCTTGTTGCCGATAAAGTCGTTGCGACCTCGCACGATTTTCCCTCCGTAAATTGTTCGATTGATGCTGAAGACATGAGGTACATTTCCTCTCTTCTTCGCAACAATTATTCAAACACAATTCTTGCGACGATTCGCGAGACTTACGCAAACGCCGTAGACGCAAACAGCGAAAACGGTTTTAGTCCCGAATCGATTGAAATCAAGTGTCCTACTAGTTTTGATCAGACTTTTTCTGTTCGTGATTTTGGTGCGGGTTTGAGTCGCGATCAAATTTTTAATCTGTATAGCAAGTTTGGCAAATCTACAAAGCGCGGATCTGATCTTTCAATCGGCGGCTTTGGAATTGGACGCTTTGCTCCTCTTTCTTACAAAGATAGTTTTACTGTTACTTCTTATCATAACGGAGTAAAGACTATTTATTCTATTTATATCTCAGAAGAAAATGATACGAAGATCGATGAGATATTCAGCGATCCTACTTCTGAAAAGAATGGTATTTGTATTACTGTTGGAGTTTCTAAGAATGACATCACTAAATTCAATAGTGAAATCTCGACTTTCTTTAGTAATTTTGAAGTATTGCCGAAGTTTCTAAACGTTCAGACTGAGATTGATAAGCCAAAGATTCTTATCTCTGGCAATGGTTGGCAGATTCGCATAACTTCTACTATTTATAATCCTTATGTAAATAGTGGACAAGGTATTATAATAGGAGGCATTTATTATCCCATCAATGCAGAACTCCTTGATTTCAAAAGCGAAGACAATTATTATGCTTGGACTAAACATATCACTAAATTAGTTTTTTTTGCTGATATTGGTAGCGTTTCATTGCATCATTCCCGCGAAGCTCTTGAATACAACAAGACTACAAAGTCTTATCTAAAGTCTCGTTATAAAACTTTTTGCGAAGAGTTTACTAATTCAATCAAGAGTAATGTCGAGCAATTTGATTGTTTGCGCGATGCTATGAATTATTTCAAAGAAATTAAGAATATATTTCCTAGTAATATTTTTGATAAACTTGAATCAAGAGGTGTTTTTACGTTTAAGGGATATAAGATTACTGCTAGCAATTTTAATCGCGCCACTTACGAAGTAGACAATAAACAGTATCGAATTCCTGTTAGTTCTAAAACTTACACTTTAATTAATAATGATCGTGTAAGTATTAGTAGAGGTTATACAATTAGTAATGAGAAAAATTCTTATATTGTTTTTAACGATCTTGCTGAAAATACAAAGGTTGTTCCTCGTTTATTTAATCTGGCTAAAAAATATACCAATGTCATTGTTATCAGTCATGATTCATCTATCGTTGGTTCTGATGTTGTCAATGGAATTGATAAGTTTAAGGAAATTCATCGATTTGATCTTGTCAAGTCTGGTTTTTGCAATCTTAGTGAATTGACTCCAGTAAAGCTTCCTTCTAACAGAAAGCCTTCTGCTAGTGGCTCATATACTCCTAATTATTTTTATAAGATTCAAGGTTCCGCTTTTCACTCTTCAACTTCTTTTACTCAAGAAATCAACGACGCTGCTATTACGAAGCTTTATTTTCCCATCTCTGATGGAAAGCCTATTAATCAGTATTCACAATTTTATCGTGAAAAGAATAAACTTAATAGTCGTTTTTTTAGTGAATTAGACGCATTGTTTGAGGTGCCTATTTATGGAGTGTCAAATAATGTAGTTGCGACTACTAAATTTAAAAATCGCGCCGACTTCGTTGATGTTGTCAAGTATGTCCAAGATAAATGGAATAATTGCACTGATGAAGTTAAGTCGTTGATTCTTGAATATATTTCTTGCAATACTGATGACGAATATAATATTATGACTTTTACTGCCACGGTTGCAGATATTATTACTTGTCAGAAATATCATTACAAACTGAAATGTTGTTCAGAACTTCTTAAGAAATTAAATATGTTTGAATTCGCTATTTTTATTAAAAAATGGCGACATGTATTGGAGAATCTTAAAATTAATATGTCCCACGACAATGAAACTCCAGTTTCTATTTGTGCAAAATATTTAAATCAAGTCATTGAAGAAATTTATAAAAATTATCCCATGCTTGAAGTTCACCGCGATCTTTGGCATTCTGATCGCGACAAAAATGAAGCAAAATTTAAGGAGTACATTTCTTTCATCAATCAGCAGAATTCTGTTGACGTTTCGAAAATTTGAGTTAGCATAAACAAACAATTACGGTGTAAAAAATATTATGAGCAAGCCAGCATATATTGTTACGAACAACGCAATCACGGTGATCTACGAAGGTCAGCCGTACACTGTCAACATTGATAATCCAAATTATCACGGGTTGAAGAATGCTCTGCTAAATGCAGAATACGATAACATTGGTCACTTTCTTGACATCAAGAAGCAGATTGAAGATTTTACTCACGGTAGTATTAAAGTTGTTGCCGAAAAGGTTTATTATGGCAATTATGAACTCAAGGGTTTTGTGATTGATAAACTGCTTGATTTTTTGCGCTCTGGAGCAAAGGACGCTCAACCTATTCTCAATTTTATTGAGAAGCTTATGTTTAATCCAAGTAAGAATAGCGTCGATCAACTTTACACTTTTCTTTCGTATAAGACTTTGCCATTGACTGAAACTGGCAATGTTATTGGATATAAAGGTGTTGATGCTGATTATTATTCAAAACATGGTAACAAGAATACAATTGTTATTACTGGTAAGGTTCATAAAAATGGTCGCATTCTAAATACCATTGGTGAGACTATTGAAGTCGCTCGTAATAGCGTCGATGACAACAAGGATAATCATTGTTCTCATGGTTTGCACGTTGGTAGCTATGATTATGCCAAGGATTGGGCTGGCAATAACGGCCATCTTATGATGGTTGAGTTTGATCCTTCTGATGCTGTTAGTGTTCCTACTGATTGCAGCTTCCAGAAACTTCGTGTTTCTAAATACAAGGTTATTGGTGAGGTTCCTTTCGAGCGTATCAAGGATGAAGCTCCATTGAATGAACTTTATTATAATACTGATAAAGAAATTGATATTGAAGATGAAAGCGATTGTACTGACAATAGCGGTTGTAATGTAAATGAGGGTTACAACTATAGTGATTCTACTTATCTCGCTATAAAAAATTATGTTGAGGGTCGTATTGAGGCTGGATCGCCTCCTACCCTCAAGTCCATTCAATCCCGACTAAAGGGAATTCATATCTCTTGCCAAGAGATCTATGATCTTTGTTTGGAACTAGGATTTACAGTTCAGAAAGATGATGATACTGCATTGAGCAATTGTATTGTTTCAGGTAGTTCAGATTCAAATGATCAGTAATTATAAAATATGAGTGAAATAACTTCTGTTACAACACAACCAGTTGTCTTTTTAAATGCTATTACAAAGGCAACTCCAGAGCAAGTTGACACATTGTGGTCAATATTGAAGTATAAGGAAATCGGTATTTATCGCAAAATAAAGTGCATGAGTTCTGTACTTGGGCTTGATTTTGACAAGATACTTACTGATCTGCCGAAGGATGAAACAGGTCGTATTTTGGATTATAAGACTCGTCATCTGATTCATGATACACTAATTAAGAATTCTTAAAATGAATAAACGTTACATTGTTAGAGATAAAGATGGAACGTATCAGTCAGCCTATAATCTTGCGCTAGGAAAAAAGAAAGCGTATGATTGGGCCATGCAATGCGCGAAGTCTGTCAATGGTGTTATTTATTATTCCGAAGGCGAAAAAGAGGAAGAGGTTTTTCGCACTCCTGAAAATCGTCGATCTTAGTGAGAATAAAGGTTTGCGGTTATCCTCAAAACCGCATTTATTTTATGGCTCATTTTCTTAAACTTCATGTATTAGATCCCGGTCACGATGAAATTTCTAATACAATAAACAGGCACTATAATTTTCAACTTATCAATCTTGATATGGTTGTAAACATTGAACAATCTCATATACACAGCTTAATTTTTACGAAAAACAACGCAACGCATCCCATAAGAGTTAAAGAAAGTTTAGATGATATTTTAAAATTAGTTTCAAAATAATGAACTGCGATTATTGTGGTAAAAAGACAGCGTTTTTAGAAGATTTAGATTATTGTTCTGTATGCATGGATTGTCTTGGTGAATTAGAAGATCAAGAAAATGACCTATTTGATTTGAATAAAAAAGATAGAAACGATGAATAATTGTAAAATTTTTGTACCGTTAATCTGTTACAACAGAAACTGTCATGCAGATTACATGATGTCAATCTTGCATCTTGTTTCTTACTTTCACAGATCAAATATAAATGCAATATTTTATCCGATTTTTTTTGAGAGTCTTATCTCAAGAGGACGCAATGCTGCGGTTGCAGAATTTTTAAGAAGTGATGCGACTCATATTTTATTTATTGATAGCGATATAGCCTTTGAGTCTGAAGATGTTCAAAAGTTGATTGATAGCAACAAAGAAGTTATTTGTTCTCCTTATCCAAAAAAATACATTAAATTAGAAAACGCAAATCAAAAAAACAAAGAAATTGTTGATTTCGCTGTCGGAGGCACCCTGATTGAGTTAGATAAAAATATCTATGAAATAGACAGTGTTGCAACTGGTTTTTTACTTATCAAACGTCAAGTTTTTGAAAAGATCTTGATGTTCAACAAAAATCTTACATATATTAATGATATCGATGGTTATGGTTCTGGAAAGAAAATGTGGGATTTTTTCAAAGTAGGCATCAATCCTAGAACAAGAACTTATGATAGTGAAGATTGGGGATTTTGTCATCTTTGGAGAAATATAGGTGAAAAAGTATATGCTCGCTCTGATATTAAACTAACTCATTGGGGATGGTATGGTTTCAAAGGAGATTTTAACAAATGGATTGAAACGGCTAAAAAAACGTAAACCCTCCATTTTTGGAGGGTTTATTTGTTAGCCTTTTTCTGTAGGAGGCGAATCTTTCGGTCCTTTACGAGGTGGATGCATCTTTTTTCGATCTTCTTTTGATATTTTACTTCTTTCTTCGCGATCTAATTTACCATCTTTATTGAGATCGTATTTTTTTAACATTTTTTGACGAATTTCCTTGCTAACCTCTGGAGGTCTGCGATGATTTCCTCCTTGACCGGGAGTATGTTCTGGTTTAACTTGAGCGTTGAGACTGAGGGTCAACGCGAATATTGAGAATAGATATTTCATATCAAATATAAATGACACTGGAAAAGTACTTTTGGGTACAAATTTTACTTTATCTTTACAAAAATTATGAAATTATTAGATTTATTTTGTTGCGCTGGTGGCGCAAGCATGGGTTACAGCCAAGCTGGATTTGAAGTAACTGGTGTTGATATAAAAGATCAACCTAGTTATCCTTTTAAATTCATTAGATCCGATGTTTTAGAAATATTAAAAGATAAAGATTTTCTGAATTCTTTTGATGCTATTCATGCTTCACCTCCATGCCAAGGATACAGCAACGCAACTAAGCCTGATTCAATTTATGTTCATTATTCACAAGGCAAAGATACTCCAAAGTTAATTGAGCCGGTTCGCGATGCATTAATTAAGACTAAAAAATATTACATTATTGAAAATGTCGCTGGTGCTAAAGATCATCTTATAGAGCCTTTTAAATTAACTGGTTATATGTTTGGTATGCCGATTGAACGAACTAGATATTTTGAATGTAACTTTCCAGTAGCGCAGTTAAAAAATATCACTAAACGTGGATATTCTAAAAAATATGCCGAAGATAATGGAATTGACTACCGTGATATGAGTGTGACAGGCAAGAGTCGTCGCAAAGGTTCTATTGACACTTGGCGTAATATTATGGGAATGCCTTGGGCTGGACGAGGCTGGGAATTGACAGAAGCCATTCCACCTGCTTATACTAAATACATTGGTGAACAACTTTTAAATTTGACGCATAAATATATATGACTGCTGATGTACAAAAAGAAATAATTCAATTAACTGAGCAATGGTATGAACTTATTAGTGGCAATCATCATAAAGATAAAGACTGCCATTGGTATATAGAAACACGCTGGTCTTATGGCGAGCAACCTGAGTTTCGAGTGTTGCATAATGGTTATATTACTGATGATATAGAAATCGCTTGTGATTCTTATGAAACAGCATTGACAGAATTGCGTACCATAATTAAAAGAGCGATTCAAAGAGAAAAAGAGGCTAAAAAATTACCAAAATATAATGACTGGTAAATCGAAAGCATTTACTCTTATAGAAATAGTGTTGGCGACAGTGATATTATTATCATTGATCGCCGCACTTGTTATTAACTTTGATTCTTTACAAGCTAATAGATATGCGGAAGCCCGAGAAAATCTTAAAACATTCTTAATTAATAAACGCACACAGGCAGCATATCACCAAAAAGACATAGAATTATCTTTCTCTGAAGATTATACGATAAATTCATCAGAAGATTCCGATTTATTGGCGGCAATAACTAATGATTTAAAAATAATTGAATCATCTGCAACAAAAATTATTTTTTTTCTTGACGGAACGGTTGAAGAAAGCTATATTGTAACAAGTTCAAATGATGGAAAAGTTACAAACACTTTTCGTATAAATGTCATTGGAAAAATAAACTACGATAAATAATTTTATGTTAAAAATTCAAGTCTGGATGCGCGGCACTAATGAATATAGCCGCCACACTATCCCCGGCCCAACTCCTGATCAAACCCAAGAAGAGTTTGAAGAAGCTTATAGAGAAAGCGGTGAGTGTTTCTGCGAAGGAGATGTTTGGGAGCTTTGTCCATATTTTAACTTTGAGAAGAGAGATTCTATTGATGTATATTTAGGAGGCGACGATAACATCAAAAATAATGAAAAGCCTGTGTATGTTACATCTAATTGGGAAGACTTTGAGTTTGTAAAAGGCGGCGGTGTTAATTATATCCCTCAAGAACCAGATGAAGTTGGCAAGGTAAATATTTGGTGGTATCATGACATGAAGTTCAATGCTGTTTATTATTGGACTAATGTAAGTGAATTTGATCCAAAAAAATTACAGGTGCAATATGGTGTTGATCAAGATGGCAATAAATATCTTGAAGATTTAATTTATGACGGCGAACATCCTGATGATTTTAATGATTTTGGAGACAGCGGTTATGGTTATACTGGACCAGAATTCGTATACCATCCAGATCAAAAATTTGCTGAACCAAAGGAAGATTGATATAATATGAGCATGAATCGAAAAGGTTTTTTTAAGACTTTATTCGGAGGCTTTATTGCTGCCTCTACCGTGCCATCTTTAGTCAAAGCTGAAGATAATCCTCAACCGCCAAAAGATTTATCACTTAGTGGAGAAGCTTTAAGAATTGATACAAGTGGAGATATTCGCTTAGGAACTAATACTCCTAAACAAGTGCTTCATGTTTCTGGTATTGTTTTTCATATTAATGATCGAAGATTGGAAATGTCTGGCACAGAAAATGGAGATTTTAAAATAAAATGGCTAGACGTTAAAAATGATGAGTCTCACCCTTGCATTGTGGTCTCAAAGCCACAAACTAATCTTTTTAGCTCAATTCCTCATGACATTCGATAGTCATAATAAAAAAATACTAATAATTTCCGACATTCATAATCAAGTTGGTAAATTAAATAAGATTATTAGGCACGAAGCCGCTGACATAAATATTGTGTTGGGCGACTGGTTTGATAGTTTTTATTATGATAAGGATGAAGATTATAAAATTACTGCTGATTATTTAATTCGTTACTTGTCTGCTCCTAATAATTATACATTATGGGGTAACCATGATACGCATTATCTTGTATATAATACTTATGCAATTTGCAGTGGTTATGAAGATCGAAAGTGGAATGCTATCAATGATGTTTTAAAAAGCGATAAAAACTATGTGCTAAATAAATTTGAGTGGTTTGCATGGGTTGATAATTATTTATGTACTCATGCTGGATTACATTCTAGTTTTATAAATCCAACTGCTAAAAATAATTCTGATATTAATCTTTTTCTAATCAAAGAAAAGGAACGCGCCAATATTAGATTAATTTCAGGCTCCGACCATTGGTTTTATATGGCTGGTCAAGCTAGAAATGGACATTTTCCCAGAGGAGGAATACTCTGGTTAGATTTTGATAGTGAATTCGCACCTATACAAGGACTAAAACAAATTGTCGGCCACACTCCTCGCAAAGACAGTAAAATTACTAAATACGCGAAAACAGAAAACTATTGTATCGACACTTCGCTCAATCAATGGCTAACTATCACAAATAGAAAAATAGAAATTAAAGATTATAAAGATCTATGAATGTCAAACTTGTAGCTATAACTTCACCAAAAATCGGAGGATTAAGTAGTGCTGAAGATATTGTATCATATTGCGCGAGAGTAAGTAATCCATCTAATCAGATGAATACTGAAACCGCGCCAAGACTTCTAAAATATTTAATCAAGCATCAACATTGGAGTCCATTTGAGATGGCAAGTGCTACAGTAGAAATTGTTACAAGCAGAGCTATTGCCTCACAAATTCTAAGGCATAGATCTTTTGCTTTTCAAGAATTTAGTCAAAGATATAGTGCAGCCACAAAATTAGAAGATATTCAATGGCGAATGCAAGGTAAAACCAATAGACAAGTTGGTGACGCTGAAGTAAATTTGTCGCCAGAAAAAATCGAATTAGTTAATCAAGCTCTTACTAATAGTCTCAAAGCTTATGATATACTGATTGAATCTGGGATTGCCAAAGAGTGTGCTAGAATGATATTGCCATTAACTACGCAAACTACCATATACATGACTGGAACGCTTCGTAGTTGGATTCATTATATCGAATTGAGAGCTAAAGAAGACACTCAAAAAGAACACAGAGAAATTGCAATAGGTATTAAAAATATATTTATAAACGAATTTCCAATTATTAGTGAAGCACTAGGATGGGTAAATAAAGTTATATGAGATTGATTCTTTGCATACCGGGTAATAATTTCTCAGGCGTCTTTTTGGATAGTCTGCTTAATTTTTATAATTGGTGCAACGCTAACAAAATCACGGTTCTTCTATCAAGAAGAGAATCATGTAATATATACTATGTTCGCAATATGTGTCTGGGCGGTAACTCAACAAGTGGTGAAGATCAAAAACCATTTCAAGGTAATGTTGATTATGATTATATGTTATGGATTGACAGTGATATAATATTTAGTGTAGAAAGTTTCGTAAAATTATATAAATTACAAAAAGATATTGCATCAGGCTTATATTTGATGAGCAATGGACAGCAATATGCAACCGTCGAACATTGGGATGAAGAATTTTTTAATAAAACAGGATTTTTTGAATTTTTGTCTCCACAACATTTGATTAATAAAAATACACCATTTAAAGTTGACTATACAGGTTTTGGCTTTATATTAATAAAGAAAGGAGTATTTGAAAAACTTAAATATCCGTGGTTTAGACCATTATGGAAAAAGTTTGGCAATGTTACTGAATTTACTATGGAAGACGTAAGTTTCTGCCATCTAGCAAAAGAACAAAATATGGACGTTTGGGTGCATCCCGAAGTTATAGTTAAACACGAAAAAAAGGTTTTATATTAACTTTTGTAATAAAACATTATGAACTATCAATTCGAATTCGACTTCGAAACGCCAGAAGATAAAGAAAAGCGTTTTAAAGATTACGCAGATCAACAAGAAAAAATAGACAAAATGTTTGATAAAGACAGCGACAATTATTATTTTTATAATAAATATGTTGATGGATTTATAGATTTGCTTCCTTATAGATTAGGTTGGGGATTCAAACATAATTGGTTTGATTTACGTTGGTGGATTAAATGTAAATATCAAAAGATTCGTTATGGTGTTTCTGACGATGATGTTTATTGTTTAGAAGTTAATATTGCTAAATATATTGTTCCCCGCCTTAAATATCTAAAAAACAAAGGTAAACTTGGTGTTCCTTGTAAATTTATGCCTTCTAATTATTATGATTTATCAGAAGAAGATATGAAAAAGGCTGAACAAATTGGCGAAAAAGAAATGAATTATATTATTGATGAAATGATTTTTGCTTTTGATTATATTATTGAGCCTGACAAATATCTGCCTTATCCTGTGACATCAACCACATGGCTTAAAGATAGAAATTACTTTAATAGAGAAAAAACACTTGAAGAAAAAATTTGTTGGTACGAATATATGCAAAAAAGTAAAGAGTTTGAAGCTCGCAAAAAGAATGGTTTAATACTTTTCGCTCAACACTCTGATATTTTATGGATGTAAAAGAAAAAGAAATCAAATACGATAAATGCATTAGTTGCGGTCAATTAACTAATGAGCCTATTTACAAAGACATAACTCTAAGAGATAATTACATCGAAGGAGCGGGACAATTATGTCCTACTTGCGCTGCTGAACTTGATAATCCCAGTCGATAATGAAATTAATTTTAGCGGTGTGTTTGCTAAGTTTAGTTTATATTGTCGGGTGGTATCAAATTCACGGTCAATTTTTGTGGAATTGGTTTAAAAAATATGAATATTATCTTATTTGGATAAGTGTGCCATCAACTTTATTGTCTATTCGCGCAATAAAATTAATAAATGAGCATTTTAATGGTCTTATTTGGCCTAACAGAATATTAACTTTTACAATTGGTATTGTATTTTTTACTATACTTACAGCTTGTCATTTCGGTGAAAAATTTACTATAAAAACATTGACTTTGTTAATATTATGCGTTAGCATAGTCATGCTTCAAATATTATGGGAATGAAATTTACCTCTGAGCAATACGCGCATATAAATAAAACTCGCGATAAGATATTAGAATTAAATCGACAACAACATAAGTTGTACGATGATCTTATTAAATCGTTAGATATTCCTTTTCATGCCGAAGATTGGATGTTTGATTATATTTATAACGAATATGGATCAATAGATAAAATTGAAGATAGAATAAATTCAATAAAATGAATAATTCTAATTTTTATTTAACTTTGGATTTGCCAAAAAATTTCAGTAGACAAGATGCTGAAAAAATTCGCGACGATGTTCTTGACTTCCTTGAAGATAAGCGTCATTATGGATCAAAACATGATGGCAAAAACGGCATAACCGTCAAAGTCGTCAGCGTTTCTACAAATCATGATTGAAAAAGCTATAGAACGTCTTCGCGTTTACAACAAATGGCGCACAGGCGAAGATGATCGCACAATGGATGAAGTTGGTATTATACCTAATCAACTTACTGAAGATATTAAAAATATCTGTGATGAACTCGAAAAATTAATTTGTATATATGCAAGTCGTAATTAACCTTTCAGGAACCTTTTCTATTAGTTCTGAAGCTGTAGAATTTATAAAAAAGAAAATAAAAGACAAGAATGCTAAAAAAACAATTGGTCCTTTTTCATTTGATGGTGATCGAACTAATTATCTTTTGATCGAAGCGGTAAAAAAATTAAAAAAGAAAGCAAATGGAATTGATGCAGATTTAAAAATCGTAGACATTCCAGATGATATCGAATGGTCTATTTTTGGTTGTTCTGGTAGTGAGTGGATTGGAGAAAAACATCGAACGTGGCGATGAAACCGCGAATATTGAAACGCGCAATAGAAACTGCTCATGCGCTTTGTCCTGTCAATTGGAAAGATGTCAATAATTCACATATTGCATTTCTCGTCAAAAAGAATAAGATTACTAAGATTGGCTGGAATAGAAAACGTACACATCCAGAAATTGTAAAACATCCATATCATGATGGATATGTCGGCACTCATGCTGAGCTAGATGTTATTCTTAAATCTGGCAAACAAGATTTGCACGATCACAGTATGATTGTTTTGCGGGTTGATAGAAAAAAGCAACTTGCCAATAGCAAACCTTGTCCCGGTTGCCTTAGTCTTATTAAATCGTATGGTCTGTATGATGTTTACTTTTCGAATACCGAAGGTAAGATAGAAAAATTATGAAAAAACCATTGACTTATACCACCTAGAACTTAGTATAAACACGATGAAGAAAGATTTATATATGAAGAATCCTAACGAGAATGTAGTTATTCAAAGTGACGATCTTAAATATGATGGGAAGAATATTATTATTCCATCATATTATGCTGGCGTTATTCATGATTATTTGGCTCATGTAGATCATAAAAATTTGCCAGAGCCAGATAGAGTTGATTATCTCGCTTTTCTTAAATTTATTGAGGATATCCTAGATCATAAAGAGGCTAAGTACAACAAGTAAAAGAAAGGGAGGGTAAATCTATCGGAATGTACGATACTATATTTTGCAAATATCCATTGCCAATGCCAGATGACCCAAAAGGTTATACTGGTTCTCATGATTTTCAAACTAAAGATTTTGATTTAGCTCTTGAATCATACGATATTGATGAAAATGGTAGATTATTTCTTCATCGTTTTGAACGCGAATGGGTTGAAGGGAATAAAGATTCTGAAAGCTTCATTGGAAAATTTGGTTATCTTAACGTTACTAAGAAGTGGCTTGAAGAATTAAAAACTACCGCAACTATTGTATTTTATGATTATCTATCATCAAATAATACTGATTATGATTATTATATAGAATATGAAGCGGTATTTGTTAATGGTAAAATAACTTCGGTTAATTTAATATCGTTCGAAGCAAACGACAATGCTGATAGAAAAAAAAGAGATATTGAATTTGATCTAAAGCTAAAACGAAATTATGAGTTTACAAAGTCTTTGAGATATAAGTATTTTGTTAAACCATATAATAAGACTATTAGTTTTATATTTCGCAAAACTAGTAAGATACTTAGTGATTTATCTCGTATTTTACATACAATAGAGAATAAAATCAAAATATGATTTATTTTATAAATGCATTTTTTTTATTAAAAACACAGCAATAGGTCTAAATGATTACTATTACAATTAAAAATAAAGAAATAAATTATATATTATCTTTAGCTAAAAAGCGGCATGACGCTAAACCTTCTAATATAAAAAATTCTGGAATTCTTATAAATAGAAATCTTAACAATCCTTTGGAAAATTATTTACCGCATTTTATTGGAATCGTTGGCGAATACGCTTGGGCTAAACATACAAATAAAAATATTGATGAAACTATTTATGAAATACGAGATGACGAAGACTTTAATGGGGAAGAAGTAAAAACAATTACTTATTATGGCTCAGGCGAGCCAGAACTAAAAGTCAAAGTTCAAGAGTACAATAATAAAAAACCATCAAAATATATATTGGCGCGGACAAACAAAGATAATATTTTAAAAGCACTCAATTCCGATTCTCAAAAAACTTTAGAAGTAGAATTATTAGCGGAAATATGTCGTTCTGATTTCGAAAGAGAGAAAATAAAAAAAAGATATGGACAATATAATCCTGACAATTATGTTGTTCCATTATCAAAAATGAAAGAACTATGAAATTTAAAAATTTCGAAAAAATAGAGTATACTGTTAATTATAATAAACCATTAGGTAGACAGAACGCTTCTGGTTTATGCGATCCTCCACATCTAAAGTATCCTCAAATACATATTGATCCGCGATTGTTAACTCGTCGCCAACTTAATGTACTAATAGAAGAAGTATTTCACGCTCATTTTTTTGAGATGCCAGAATACAAAGCAAGAAAATTTGCAGCCAATTTAGGAAAACTTGTGTATAATAAGTTTGTAAAGAAATGAATTTACGAGACACGTTAGGCGATGAAAAATATTTCGACCCTCTTTTTAAATTAGACTTTCGCGGTCATAATATAATAGGTTTTAATAAACAATTAATAACCTTAAAACATCCTAATAAATGTGACTCTCAAAACAATTGCTGCCGCGATCATATCATAAAATTTCTAAAAGATGAAGGTTATTTAGATCAGTGTGATGACAAAATCATAATTTTAGATATGTACACTCAAGAAAGTCAATAAAAAACCCTCTATTTTCATAGAGGGTTATATTTTTATGTTATTTTAAACTCCCGTAGGTTATGGCAATACTGTTATTTAAGCTGAACGTTTAGCAGCGACTTCAGCAAGAATTGCACTCGCATTCTGTGGGTGATGGCAATATTAGTGAAGCTGAATTACTGAATACATTACCTGTAGAATTGTAGATATAAACATCGTAGGAACCAGCATCGTTATTTTGTATACCAGATATATTATAAATATAATTAGTTGCATTAGGAATATTTACTGAATCTTTTCTCCATTGATAATTTAAAGGTTGACCATTTGCTGTCACTACAAATGAAGCATTTCCTCCAAGATATCCAGAAACATTCTGAGGTTGTGTTGATATGCTAGGAGCAATAACAGGGAATACATCAGGTGTCCAAGGCAAAGGAGGTTGTACAACAGGTGGAACTAGTTGATTATAAATTTGTTGCATTGCTCCACTTTCATATTGATTTTTCTGATCTTGACCGATTTGATTCCAGACCCAACTTAGCACTTCAGGTTCAGTTAAATTTTGATATGGAATGAATTCACCTGTTGTGGCAGGTATTGCAGTTGAAGAATAAGTTCTGCCATAAAAAGGTCCACCGCTGCCACCAGAATAATAAGCTAAACAGTCCCAGTGAACTGTAAATACATAATCTGTTTCGCCACTAAATTGTGGATAACATTCCATCACTCCGACACGCCATAAATTTTGAAAATCATTGCTCATAATAATCTCTACACTATAATAACAAAAAAAAAGATTTTTTTTATTTATTTTTTCACAATATTGGTTATGATATGTACAAATACAATATATGAAAAAGTGTTTATACTGTGATGAATTTATAGATGTTGAAAACGATGATTATCAAAAGGTAGGTAAGAAAATTGTCTGTGCATTTTGTTACGAAGATTATGCAGATGAATTAGATAATACTTATGTAGAAGATGAAGAATATTCTCGCGAAGAAGAATAAATAGTGTAATATATATTAGCGCAAATATATGCTGGATAAAATTTGATAAATTATCAAAATCCAGTTAAGCCCGAAGCGCATGAAACCGTGTTTCAAATCGGGCTTTTTTTCGTCCCATACCCCCAACTTTCTCAAAAAATCTTGCATCGACCCCTTGACAACCCTCAGAAACCTGCTAAATTCATCGCGTATGGATAACCCATCACAAAAGACTGGCCGTGGTCGTCCGAAGGGATCGACCAGTACCATTGAAATCACGTTGGCTGACTTGCTTGCCAAGCTCAACAACGATCCAAACGCAATCGTGCAAGTTGGTCGCACTTGGTACGCGAAGTACAAGAGCGTTCCTGCGACCTCTTCGCAAGATGGTGATGCGCTGCCTCCCGAAATTCAGGAGCAGCTTCAAGATACGAAGGAAGAGGATTCGAAAGTCGAGTTCGTAATTTCCTGATAAATATGTTTAATGAACTTGTCGGGCAAGATGCTGTAAAACGCAAGCTACAATTTTATATTGAAGCTTACAAAGTTACTGGATCTTTTCCGTTTCTTAATTTCATTGGAGCTAGAGGTCTTGGCAAATCAAAGTTTGCCCAAGAGTTCTCCAAGAACATCATTGGTTCCAATGGACGTAAGAAACCGCTACTGTCGCTCAACAGCAGCAGTATAAAATCGGGCAAACAGTTTTTTGAACAAGTTTTTCTGCCCCATATCAACGATCAAGAAGTTATTGTCTTCTTTGATGAATGTCATGCGTTACCAACAGATTTTGTATATGCTTTACTGACTATTCTCAATACAGAAAAAGATAATAAAGTAGAATACACTGCTGGCGATAATGTATACAGTTTTGATTTCAAAAAACATCATTTTATATTTGCAACAACTGAGTCGCAAGATTTATTTATTCCGTTGCGCGATAGATTGACTTTCATTGAATTTTCAGATTACACTGAAGATGATTTGCAGCAAATATTTAGAATATCATTGCCAGATATACAATTTGATGATGAAGCATTACATATTCTAGCTCAAACTAGTCGTGGTAATGCTCGCTCTTGCGTCCTCCGCGCAAGAGATGTAAAAATTTATACTGACCGACTTTCAGCGAATAAATTTACAAAAAACGACGCAATTAATTTGTTTCATATTCTAGGAGTGTTACCTCACGGTTTAAATAGAATTGAATGGCAGATACTAAATATATTGCGTAAAGAAGGTAGTTGTAGTCTATCAATGTTGGCTGCAAAAACTGGCTTGTCAAGATCCGCTATACAAAAAGATTTTGAATTATTTTTGATTAGAAAAGGACTTATCAATATTGATGTATTGCGACATATTACTGTTCATGGTTGTAAAGTATTAGAAAGTATAAGTAAGTAAGAAAGTATGTATGTTGCCTCTCAAGCATAGATGGCGATGCAGGGGTTTTGTAAACCCCAGAGCAGAGTTCAAGTCTCTGGAGAGGCTTTAGATTTCTCCTTGACAATCGGTGAAAATATAATAGGTTGTCGATGTTCTTTAAATAATGCGTTCGTAGCTCAACGGTAGAGCATCGGCCTTTTAAGCCGGTGGTTGTGGATTCGAATTCCACCGGACGCACCATTTTTTCAGATTTTAAGCAGTGAGGTTCACTTATATCTAACGTGTGTTAGTAATATAAGACGGGAATACGTTCCCCGCTGCTTAATTAATTTAATATGTAGTAGTTTCTATGGGCCGTTAGCATAATGGTTTGTGCAGCGAACTCATAATTCGTCGGTTGCTGGTTCAAGTCCAGCACGGCCCACAGAGACTATTGCATATTTATTATAGTCCAATAACTCAACGGCAGAGTAAACTCTTTATAAGGGTGAAGTTGTGGGTTCGAATCCCGCTTGGACTATGATATGGCCCATTCGTCTACTGGCTAGGACATCAGATTTTCAATCTGGGAAAGAGGGATCGATACCCTCATGGGCTACCAATTTTTGTTATTTTCAAACGGCTTAGTAGACCAACGGCAGAGTCAACAGACTTAAAATCTGCAAAGTGTGGGTTCGAATCCCACCTAAGCCACCATTTTATTGTAATAATAAAAAAGTGTAATATAATTATATATGAGTGATTCATACACCTTATACAATAACACAGTGATGGATCATTTTATAAATCCTCGCAACATGGGGGATTTAGCAGATGCAAATGCAATTGGTGAGGTTGGTGCGGCAGCTTGCGGCGACATAATGAAAATTAGTCTAAAAATAGACGATAAAACTAATACAGTTATTGATGCTAAGTTTAAAACATTTGGGTGTGGAAGCGCGATAGCAGCTTCTAGCATGGCTACAGAATTAATAAAAGGCAGAACTATAGATGATTTGCAAAAGAATTTTAATAACGATCAAATAGTAGAAGCTCTTGGAGGTTTACCACCTGTAAAAATTCACTGTAGTGTTTTGGCTGAAGAAGCATTACAAGCAGCTTTAGAAGATTATAAAAAAAATTTTAGATAGCAAAAGATTTTTCCTTTTTAAAATTTTAACGTTCCCGTAGCTCAGTTGGATTTAGAGCAAAAGCCTTCTAAGCTTTCGGTCACAGGTTCGAATCCTGTCGGGAACGCCAATTTAGTTCCAGAGTAGCTCAACGGTAGAGTAGCGCACTGTTAATGCGCGTGTTAGAGGTTCGAATCCTTTCTCTGGAGTCATCTTTCAATACATTTTAAATCCACTTAAATCAACTTCATTAACTTTATATCCACTACTTAATGAAGATATTGTGTTATTTACTTCATTTATATAATTTGGTATATTTGTTGCTAAACCAGCGGAAGTTCCGAACGTCATATACCATGCGCCAATTACTACTATCTCGTTGTTGATAATAGTAGAAACAATATTGCCACTGTCGCCGCCGATCAAAGCTTCAAAATATTGCGCTCTGTTAGCATCTTTTGATATATTTATCAACGTATTTGTTGATCCAAAAGTCGTATTAATCAAGCCATTTTCACCAATTAAAGCTTTTCTCTCTTGATCTGAATACAGCAGAGGAAAATTAATTGCGTTGCCGAAATATTTAAGATAATTAGCTGGCAATACATTATATACCTTTAGCGAAGAATCAACCTCTTTATCTAATTCACCTATCAAGATATCAGTATTAGCAACTCTTTTCGTTTTCATAACATTGTATACAAGAGATACATTGTTGTTATTAATAAAGAAAATCATAAATGGCGATTGCGAATAAGGTACATGATGAGCTAACAATACATGTTTCTTGGTTATAAGAGTCCCGCCGCCGACCCCTCCAAGAGGAACAACGGCAGCAGAATAACCACTTAAATCAAGACTTTTTGCCCAACAATTATTATTTCGCGGCCAATTGTAAGGGTTAACATAAGGCGTGAGAATATTTTTTTCTTTTTTATCTTTAATTAAATTATCAAAGTTAGAACAAATGTGTGAATATAAATCTAAATTAGATGTCGCTCCACCATTACCTGATGTTGAAGCAGTACCTGAAGTTGACTGTGCTTCTTTTTTTGCTTCTGTTATTATTTTTTGAATTAAAAGTTGATGATCTGCGAGAAGTTGTTCTAAATTTGTCATACAACATTGCTTACACGAAAAAATTACGCTTGACAAGGGAAATTTTTTATGCGATGATGTTCGCACGATAATTATGGAAAAATTTGATACAGCATTAGATAGCGCAAAAGCAGCACTTCGGCAACATTGGTTCGATGTCAGCAATGCTGATAATAATAGTATTATATTAGAGCATCTTATTCATGCCGTTGAATTGCTTGGTGATGAA